>WNFX01005305.1_pt1 | contig 15668 bp, 14 predicted proteins | sample 5400111 | NCBI WGS metagenome assembly WNFX01 (sample SAMN13153363, study PRJNA577476) | soil metagenome | isolation source: 40 cm soil or saprolite under grassland replicate 1 | place: USA:California | collected 2016-06-15 | reverse complement strand
GATGCCGATTAGCATCACATCCAAACCGAGACAAACCGAAATTACTCGATCAACGGTGCCTAAGCGATGACGAACTTTACATTGGCGTTCGCCGCGTTTTGGCGAGATGATATGATCGACGACGTATCCGGGGAGCTTGACCGAGGCAGCGGGGGTTTGATATAAGGGCCTCGATATGGAGAAATTCATGCAAACTCGAACCGTAGCAATTCTACCCGTAACCGTAGCTATCGCAGTTTTCCTCGGAGCCGGTCCGCTCGCTGCGCAGCCCACGCCCACGCCGACGTGCACGCCACAATTGTTTACCATCCCGGAAGCTCCCCGAGGTGACGAGGTCGTTAATGAAGTTTACGCACCATCGGTAACCACCGATGTCTACCTTGTAAATTTCCTGCTCCTTTACATGGCGAATCCCGACCTTGCCGCGTACATGCCGGCATATAGAGCGCCCATTCCGCAACCGCTCGTCGATTGCCTCGAGCAAAATCCAATGGGCTGTCCCTGGGCTGATTACAGGCAATACTTCGACGAGCAGGTTGTCGATCACAGGAAGTGTTTCTGGCCGGAGGTGTGTCAGGAGGATGCGAGATGGGCAAGCCTGGCGCCACGGAAGGTTACACGGCCCGAACAGATCAACGAGCCATTGGGGAGGAAGCGGGCCGATCAACTCGCTCATCTCCTGGGCATGGACGAAGGGATGATCCTGACCCCCACAGAGTACGAATGCATCATCGCGCCGGGAGATCCCGATCGAGAGACGATCTTCCGTTGCATCTATAACCTTACCAACTCGAACGGAAACGCAGCCATTCCCCTCTCCAGCTACGGCCTCAACGTGACTGAGGAGGGAGATGTTCGAAGCATTTGCGCGCCTTGTGCGCCATGTCTCTTGTTCAACGATTTGTTTGGCGGACGCCTGGCGGAAATTTTCGCAGAATGCGGAGCGCTGGAGAAGCTTCTGCGCGTGGAGACCGAAACGCAGTTTCATACGTTCATCCAAAATGGGTCTCCGTGCCAAAACAGTGGCAAACCCGCATGCCTCATCGAAACCACCTGCGCTGGAAACGGACATTAGGCCGTTTTAGATAACAGTGTGGGCCGCCGTGACCGCCTCTCCCCTTGTTGAAGGGGAGAGGATTGAGGTGAGGGGTTTTCCGGCGGCAGTAGAACCAAGAGTTAGCAACCCTCACCCTGACCCTCTCCCTTGGTAAGGGAGAGGCAAATTTCTTCCGCCTTGAAAGCCGTTTTGGCCGTTCAATGGACTTGCGTCGTAGGCGGTGCGGCGAGACCGACGAAAATCACGATGCCATCGCCACCAGGATTGCCGGCAAAGTCGATATCAATGTCAGGTTTCCAGTTGTTGACGGACCAGATGTTGCCAGCCTTGTCGATGACCACAGCCGTCTGACGCATCATTGGGATGAAACTCGGCGGAGCGCCTGGACCGTACAACGGATCGCCATTGTGCAGCAACACCTCGCCACCTGCTGTCGGAACGGTGTAGCCTGTCTCCGGTGATATTGGCTCGCCGACGTGGTGACCCGCAGGGGCATTGACGCCCCAAAGCTTGGTTAGTCTGCCTGTGAAAGGCGGAGTGAGAAGCTGGAGCGAGCCGAAATTTGCCACCCACACGTTGTCCTCACTATCGATGGCTATATCCCACGGACTGTCCATGGCGCCTCTGCTAAAATGCCCAATCTCGGTGCCGTCCGGCCGAATCGCATAAACTCTACTATCACCCTGAGAAGCGACCCATGCGTTTCCGTGGGAATCTGCAGACAAGCCCCTAAGCTGCTGTCCCAGGTACTGGAGAACTTGCTGTTCTAGTACGCCGTGGACGAGCGCGTATTTTGCAACACTCCTGGGGTTTTCTCCGAAGGGGAGTCCACCGCTGTTGGAGACCCACGCGGTCCCATCGGGGGCAAGCGCGACATCGAACGGACCGCTTCCCTCGTATTGCAGAAAACTCACAGCGTGATGCGGATTTCCGTGTAGGAACACATAAAGGGTGTTGTTTCCATAACTCGAGATCCAGATATTCCCATCCGCATCTGAGGCGAGTCCCTGTGCCCGCACGGGGCCGCCCTGATAAGCGTCAGGCGGTGACACCGGCATGCCTGTCAACGTGAAGCGTGACATGCTACCGTTTCCATTCGCGGTTGGAAAGCACCAATCACAGTCAGGATTGCCCCAGCCGAAGTTGCCGAACCACACCGAGCCGTGGGGAGCGACTGTGACCCCGAAACCGGCGCCGAGAATGCCGCCACCCGTGAGGGGCGACCGGGGCGTGCCATTGCTACCGTCGGCCGGCTGGCCATTGGGTTTCAATACCAAGTTGAAGGTACACGAGCTTGGTGAGCCTTGCGTTGTGTTGTTCGTTACCCACGCGTATCCTCGTTCGTCGAACGCGAGATTTCCCGGGCCGCTAATCAAAAAATCAGGCGCGTCGTTACCGGAGTCGTTGACCTTGACCGTCACCGTCCACGCGTCGGGCATTGTGATCAGCGGCGGCGCATACAAATTGCTCAGCAGCGTCAACGCGTAGATTCCATCCACGTGCTGCCCGGGATCGCGAGCGAGATTTGCAAGGGACTGCGCGGTATTGCTCGGAGGAGAACCGCCCGGCGGCGTGGTCAGCTCGAACAGGGTCGCTGTGACGCTCGCATCCACTACGCATGCGGCCAGCAAATTGGCGAGCGATCGCGTTGACCGCAGGGAATTCGTCTGATCCGCATTCGGCGAGTTCAACAGGACCGGCGACGATTGCCCCGTCGCTGCATTGACGATGTTATCGTTCATACCGGCCGCGAGCAGCAAGCCGAACGAATTACCCGAGATCACGCCGGTTCTGTAGAACTGGGCCATCGAATAGCTGGCGGCTACCGTCGTTAGCTCATTGAGCGTCACCGACGCGGGCAGCTTGGAGCCAAGGATAGTGACGAACTCAACGCCATCGGCAACGTCTGCTTGAACAAAGAAGATACTGCGTGAGGTGCTTCTGGTGTAACGAATGCTAAATTGGCCCGAACCATCCGTGGTCGCCTCGCCCAGCGCCGTGGGGCAGTCCACTTGTTGCTTCGAACAACGTGACGTGAACATTCGGTAACGGTTGGTTGGAACTCGTGCCGCCCGTTTGAACCACGCCGCTTAGCGATCTGGGATTCACTGATGACACTCCGTGAGCAGTTAGTAAGATCGCCGTTCCTGCCACCGTGCCGCCCGTTTGAACCACGCCGCTTAGCGATCTGGGATTCACTGATGACACTCCGTGAGCAGTTAGTAAGATCGCCGTTCCTGCCACCAGCATACGTGTAATCGTGACCATGTAATTTCTCATCGAGATTTTGTTCATTGTTGTCTATAGGGTTAGTTCGATTGACTCAAGAAAAAGATTGTTTCGGCGCGACGCCCAAACCAGCACGCGAGACGCGTGCGCTACCCAGACTCGCAGCGCGCCTGGTGGCCGAAACGCCGCTTCCTCAGCTCAACGAAGATGCGAATCCCTGCCAAAGAGTGGCGAACGCCCGCATGCCTCATCGAAACCACCTGCGCGGGAAACGGACACAGCAAATAGGCTGCGCCTACTCGGAACCAGCCGAGAGGATACCATCGCCCCCGCAGACGCGGGGACGAGACGCGTGCGCCACCCAGATTGATGCCGGCAGCGCGCAGCTTCAATCGCAGCCCATTGAGGCGAATGAAACCGGCGGCATCGCTCTGGCCGCATCGCGAACTACGCGCGACTTGGTGATCAGTTCTGGGATGGGCCGGAGGCCACCCGCACCAGCCTCGTGCTATATCACGGCAATCAGGGTGTGCGCCCAGTGGACGCGCGCCCTCACTTACGCCGTGCATCTAATCATCCCCCATCAGTTCAGTCTTTAGATCCCAGAGCTTTACCTCAATAGCCAGGGGGTTTCGAGGGTTCCAAATAATCTAATCAAAAGCCTCGACTTACTCTTCAAAAGGAGATAAACACCTATGTTCGACCCCCGAGCATGTCAGTTTCACGTCATGACCTGATCGTGTGCGCATGCGGAAAACACGATTACGCAGCGCGCGACGCAATCGATGCAGCCATTTTCAGGGGGGAGCTCGAGGCAAAATGGAAAGAATTTCTCGCAGCGGTCGAAGCCGAAAAGCGCTCCAACGAATTAGAGTTGGATTTAGATGAGTCTGCCATTTCCAGAGCGGCGGAAGGGTTTCGTTACGAGTATGATTTGATCACGGCGGAGGAAACAGAAGCATGGCTGGCAAATCGAGGCCTTACGTTGGATGACTTTAGTCACTATGTTGCCCGGCACTACTGCGCGAACACGCTCGATGGCGAGATCGTTCCCATTGAAGTAGAACATCATGCTGCCTCGCGCGAGTTACGCGAGTTGTTTCTGGCAGAATTGATTCTCTCTGGAGAATTGGACCGGATGACCACGGCATTAATGTGGCGTCTAGCAGCGCATTGCGCCGAAACGGACCCAGCTCCAGGCGCGATCGCGGTCGCAGAGCAAGAGTTCTTCGAGCGGACCGAGATTGAACCGGCATACATTGCTGCCTGGCTCCAAAAGCTTGGACGCGATTCGGAGTGGTTCAACAGCATGCTTGTGCTGGACGCGGCGTATCGCATCCGGCGCGACATGCTGCTAGTGCCGCAAGCTCGTCAACGCGAATTGGCAGCGTTGCGCTGGTATCTGACGCAATTCGAAACGGAAGTCATCGAGTTCGAATCGCACGACGCAGCCAAAGAAGCGCTGCTTTGCGTGCGCGAAGACGGAATGTCCATGGAAGCAGTTGCCACCGAGGGAAGGTATCCTTATCGCCGCGTGAATTTTTTGTTGGAAGACATTCCTATCGACGCTCAACCAAGATTCCTGTGCGTTTCGGCCGGACAGGTGCTCAAACCGATTGCACGAGGCGATGGTTTCGAACTCTGCCGCATTGTGAAGAGGATCGAGCCACACCTGGACGATCCAGGGGTGAAATCGCGGATCGACCAACGCCTGCTCGACCGGCATTTCTCGCAACTCGTCAGTAAATACGTCGAGCGGCGGCTCGGCGCTCCCGTTTTAGTGCAATGAAAACGGAAGACAGCGACATTTTGCGGCGTTCATCGGTGTTCCGTTTTCTTTCCGACGAACATTTCAGCGCGATTGAACCGCTTTTGCAGGAAGAACACTACGACTTCGGTGACATCATCGTAAAACAAGACGAGCCGGCTGACTCGTTTTACGTTGTAACCAAGGGACGCGCGCGCGCTTTGAAGACCAAAACCGATGGCGAAGAGATCCCTCTGTGGATACTGAAACCCGGCGACTCATTCGGAGAGGCGGCACTGGCAGAGGGCGGTACCCGAAAAGCAACCGTGCGTTGCAGCACGGCGGTGGACGTTTTGCGAATTGATCGCAATGACTTTCAGCAGCTCGTTAGCAGAGAGCCCGATTTAAAGCAGTATATCGAGACAACCGGCCGCAATCGCGCCCTGCAAAGTTTCCTCTATCAGTTCAGCAATTTCGGCCGGCTTCCGACGCCAGTGCTGCGCAGCATGATCGAAAAGCTGAAGCCTGTCAGCATTGACAAAGGCGGTCTGATTATTCGCGAGGGGGAAGATGCAGGCCCTCTGTACATCATCAACAAAGGACAAGCCCGCGCTTTCACTGCGCTCAACGGCCGGCAGCGTAATCTGGCGTTTTATCGCCAGGGCGATTTTTTTGGTGAGCTATCAATTCTAAACGGGTCTCCGCGCGCGGCATCGGTGGAAGCGTTTACCGATTGCCAATTGCTGTCGCTCGACCCCCTAGCAGTGCACGCTTTACGAAGGCGATTTCCTGAGTTCGACAAATTGCTGGGTGAGCGGCTTGCAGTTTACCAGGCGAAGACCGAAGCGCGGATTCCGCTCGATTTCACCACTGAACTTCTGCCAGCTGAGACGCGGGTTCACGACAAGCTAAAGCTGGATGGCCAAGAGCCGCCCCCTGAGCGCGAAGGCAAAGAAGAACCATTCGCCGATGAGCGCGGCTTATTCCGCAAACGTGCCAAACGCACTCGCAAGATCGACTTCATCATGCAGATCGACGAGATGGATTGCGGCGCAGCGGCTCTGGGAATGATTTGTCGTCATTTCGGTCGGAAGGTGAGCCTGGCGCGCATCAGACAGCTCTGTCACACAGCAACGGACGGGACCAGCCTGAAGGCGCTTTGTCGCGCGGCAACGGAGCTCGGGCTGGCAGCGCGCGCCCTGAAAATTTCCCTGCGCAATCTCCCGGTGATGCCGCTGCCGGCTGTCATGCATTGGGAAGGCGATCACTGGATCGTGCTCTACGACGTTGCCGAAAAGTTTGTGCGCATAGCGGACCCAGCATTGGGCTTGCGCAAGCTTCCGCGACGCGAATTCGAGGCGAAGTGGACCGGTTATGCAGCGCTGTTCGATTACACGCCGGCGTTTGAGCAAGCGCCGGAGAGCAAGCCGACCCTCGCCTGGATTGTCCCGTTCCTCACGCGCTACAAGGTCATTTTACTTCAGGCGTTTGGATTGGCCGTCGCGGTCAGTTTCCTGGAACTGCTTTTCCCCGTGTTCACCCAAATGGTGGTGGACAAAGTGATTGTCGAAAATGACCTCGGCCTGTTGAAGATGATTCTGCTTGGAATGGCGGCCGCAGTGATATTCGTGCAACTCTTCACCCTCGCACAGGAGTATTTGCTGACATTTGTGGCCGTACGACTTGATACCACGGTGCTCGATTTTTTGAGCCGCAAACTGCTTTCGCTGCCAATGAGCTATTTCAACAATCGCCGGACGGGCGACATTCAGCGCCGGCTCGAAGGAGCGCGGCAGGTTCGGCAGTTCGCGGTCCAGCAAGGTGTCGGCGCGTTACTGGCAGTGATCTTCCTCATAGGCGCAATCATTTTGATGGCGTTGTACAGTCCGCTGCTCACGCTCGCATTCCTGGCGACGACGCCTCTTTACATCGGGCTGATGATTTTCTCCGTGAAGGTGCTGCGCCCGCTGTATCACGGAGTGGAAGAAAGCCAGGGGAAATACAGTTCCCATCAAATCGATGCTATTAAAGGCATCGAAGCAGTGAAAGCGGCGTCGGCTGAAGGCACGTTTCGTGATGCCATGCTGAACGAGTTTCTTTCGGTGTCGCAAAAACTCTTCAAAGCGACCTTCATTGTGATGTCGTGGGACAGCCTGCTGCAGACAATCGGCCTTCTCTCTACGGCAATCTTTTTGTGGCTGGGAGCGACGCAGGTGATCCACGGCCAATTAAGTGTTGGCGGATTTGTTGCATTCAGTTCGCTCACCGCGATGGCGTATGCAGCGGTCCTGCGTGCTCTTGGAGTCTGGGACAACATGCAGTTCGCCGCTGTGCTCCTGAATCGTCTGAACGATATTTTTGAACAGGAGCCGGAACAAGGTCGTGATCGTTCCCGGCTACTTCCGGTGCATAGCCTCGAAGGGCGCATCGAGTTGCGCGGAGCCAGTTTCAAATACGGTGGCCCTGAGTCGCCCGATATTTTGAAAGACATCACCCTGGATCTGGCGCCGGGCCGCATGGTCGCGCTGGTGGGTCGCAGTGGTTCCGGTAAGACCACGCTCATCAAATTAATTGCCGGCCTTCTTGAGCCGACTGAAGGCACCATTTATTTCGACAACGTCGATCTAAAGATTCTCAACTACCGCGACGTGCGGCAACACGTTGGAATCGTGCTTCAGGAAAATCACATGTTTAACGAGACCATCGCGCGCAACATCTCGTTTGGCGATCCAGAACCGGACCTCGACCGCGTGCTGGCAGCTGCGCAGGCGGCTGCCGCGCACGAATTCATCATGCGGTTGCCGCTTGGATACGAGACGAAAATTGGCGAATCTGGCCTGTTACTATCCGGCGGCCAGAGGCAGCGGATCGCCATTGCGCGGGCAATTTACAACAACCCACCGGTATTAATTTTTGACGAGGCAACCAGTGCGTTGGACACAGAATCAGAACGCCTGATCCAGGAGAACCTTGGCCGCCTGATGGCCGGACGGACAACGATCGTGATTGCGCATCGACTGAGCACGATTCGCGAAGCGCATTCCATCGTAGTCCTGGAACAAGGTAGTATTGTCGAGGTCGGATCCCACGACGAGCTAATGGCTCAACGTGGCCTGTATTATTATCTTGCCAGCCAGCAATTGGGAATCTGAACCAGGCTTTTCAATGAACCTCCAGACAACTCAACGCGGTTCGTTTGATCGCGATTCGGAAATGTTGCCTCAGGAACCGCCGCCGCGGATCATGAGGCTAACGGCCTGGCTCCTGCTGGCAGCGTTTCTGTGGGCATTGCTTATCGCAGTTGTAGTTCGTTTGCCGGAAACTGTTCGCTGCCGGTTCGTCCTCATTCCCGCTACGGGCGCCGATCCGATTCAATCCCCTCGCCAGGCTGTAATCACTCACGTCGCAGTGGGCGAAGGTCAACCGGTGAAAGCAGGTGACGAGTTATTCGTCTTGCGCTCCGACGAGATCCGCGGCTGGGACACGCAGTTCCGGACGCTCAGCGAAGATTTGCACACAAAGGAAGAAAGTCTTATCCGATATGAAGCTGCTTACGTGTCGCAGCTTGAGATCAAGAAAGCCGAAATCGAGCAGACCAAAAGCGAAATAAAATTCCGCGAGAATCACGCTGCCACGAGCCGTGATCTGGTCGCGCGAATGGAAAAGTTAGCCAGGCAGGGCGGTGAATCCGAGGTCGACCTTATAAAGTTGAAACTCGATCTGGCCGGCTCCGAAAAAGATTTGAGCGTCGCGCAGAGAACCTTGCAGCAGGTAAATTTAGACCGTGAACGCATAGAAACGGAGCACGCGCGGCAGCGGGGCGAACAGCAGTCCGAAATTGAGAAGTTAAAAATGCGCGTCAGCGCTTTGAAAATAGACTTGGAAAATACCAATCAGAACTTGCTGACGATTCGCAGCCCGTACGAAGGGGTCATTACTTCTCTGGACTACCAGACGATTGGCAGTGTAGTTCAACAGGGACAAGTCCTTTGCCAGCTCGCGCCAAAAGACGTCAAACCAAAGGCTCGAATGACATTAAACGACGCGGGTCTGGCGAGGCTCGCTGTCGCTCAGCGTGTCCGGTATTTTTTCGAAGCGTTCCCCTACCAGCGTTACGGCACTGTAACCGGAAAACTTGATTGGGTCAGTCCCTCCGCTGTCACAACTCCGGACGGGACCCGCTTCATCGCTCTAGGATCACTTGACCGCTACGAAATTTCGCCACGCGCAGGACAAGCTTTGCCTCTGCGCGTGGGGATGCAAGGAGAAGCGCGCATCATTGTCGGCGGACGCACGCTGATTGAGTACGCGTTCGAACCTATTCGGCAGCTGCGCGAGAGCATCAGGCAATAATTCCCGCATCACTATGCAAGACCCGCTCTCCAGGCTCAGGATCGAAGACCTGACAACCGGCAATGACGCGATGGCGCGTTGCTTACAGTTGGCCGCGCTCGCCGCCAAATCCGATGTGGCGGTCGTGCTTCTCGGCGAGACCGGCACAGGAAAAACGTTGCTTGCTCATGCGATCCACAATTCCTCAGCAAGAGCAGGCAGGCCGTTTATTGCCTTTAATGCTTCGGCGCTCAGCGACACGCTGATCGAGAGTCAGTTGTTCGGCCATGAGCGCGGCGCTTTCACCGGCGCGCAGCAGAGCGTTAAAGGAAAATTCGAGCTGGCCAATGGCGGAACGCTTCTTCTCGATGAAATCTCGGAGATGAGCCCGCTTGCCCAGGTAAAAATCCTGCGCGTGCTCGAGTACGGCGAATTCGAACGGCTCGGCTCCGAACGAATGCTCACTTCCAACGCGCGCATCATTTGCGCCTCAAACTGTTCGCTGCGCGAAAGGGTGCGACAGGGAAAATTTCGCGAGGACCTTTATCAACGCTTAAGCGGACTGACTCTGCTCATTCCACCGCTTCGCGACCGGTTAGAGGAACTTCCGGCGCTGATTGCCGCAGAATTGAAGGCGGCCAGTTTGAAGGAAGCCAAGAACATCACGGCCATCCATCCCGAAGCGATGGTGAAGTTGCTTCGCCATGCGTGGCCCGGGAATCTGCGCGAGTTAAATCACACCGTGCGTACCATGACGTTGTTTTGCAACGGGTCGGTTATTTTACCCGAGCATGTCGTTTTCCCTCCGGATTTGGCAGCGCCGGAGCGAGCGCTGTTCGAGAACGACAAGTGCGTTTCGGCATTCGTGACCAACAACAACGACAGCAACGCTGCAACGAACGATTTCTCGTTGGCCACTGCATTGAAACAGCACGTGCGATTTGTTTACGACCAGGCCAACCGTAATCAGCGTCGCGCGGCCAAGTTGCTCGGAATTTCGCGCTCTACGCTCGCGCGCTACTTGCGAGATGCGGCGCCAAATTAAAGCAGCGTCGGCCTAAAAATGGGCCGCAGTGGACGTAATTCCGTCCCAGATTGAAACCGTCCTCCTCATCTTAATTGGTCGATGATCTTCGCTCTCGTGCTGAGCAAGCCTCTGCCGCTCAACAAAACGCAGCCAGGATTCGTAGTTCGACTTGCGCCTGCTCAGATTTGGCATGAATACTGATAACACAGAGGCAACGTGGGAACTCCGAAGAACAAGAAGAACGTTGGTGCCAGACACGCCCGAAGGCAAAAGGCACATCGCAAAGAGGAGAAATTGATCCGTCTGGATGACTTAATTCCAAAACAAGACGTCACAGGCGGGCGTCAATTGCTCTTCGGTGTGACCCGCACAACACAACCCAATAAGAAAGGAAAATAAAATGCCTCAGAACAAGCAAACCAAGAAGATCAAAGTCCGTGACCTGAAACCGAGAAAAGATCCCAAAGGCGGTGTTGGTATCGCCCTACCGCACAAGCGCAAGGGTCACGATCACCGCCAGCGTTGAGCGCAAGCTGATAAGGCCAATCAGGTCAAAGAACCGCACCTCTGGTTCAATCCCGCGGTGCGGTGTCGCATGTTGATGGATGACTGACTGAACGCGTCAGCCAAGGCGGAACGCGAATGGCAGCGGCTTTGCGACGCTTACCTGCCGATTCGGGTCAAACGGTCGATTTGGCGATACAGCCGCAATCGAAACCGCGACGACCTCCTGCGGCACGACACCGTCAACGACGTTAACAATCAGGATTTATCGATGAGAAGGCTCCTGCCACTTTTTGTTGTATTTGCGGCAGCAAGCAGCGTGCTCGCTGCGCCGAAGCCGAGGCCTACGGTTCCGCCGGGGATCGGTATAATGGACTTGCCTGATATCTACGACTCGGAGCCGCCTCCTGATCCATTTACTCGGCCAGGTCTAATAAACAGTCATGTGAAAGGTATAATGTGGCGAGAGACATGGGATCGCCTCGCCAAGAATGGTGTCCACGGTGCTCTTGATTGGACATACCTGGATAAATGTTTCTCAGCCGCCGATGGGTATAACAAACTCATGGCGATTGAAATTCTGGCAGGCAATTTCGCGCCAGCGTCTTTTTTTTATCTTCCCGGTGCCAAGTACATCATCACTGCGGCCACCGGACTTAAAACAACCGTGCCGTTTGATCCAGTCTTTCAAACCGAGTGGGAAGCAGTTCAAACGGCGCTTAAAAATCGTTACGAGACTGATGTTCGTTTGAAGTATGTCAAGATGTGCGGACCGGGACACGGTTCGGAATCGTTCTTTGCGACTGATCCTACAGAATGGGATGCGTGCAATACGCTCGCCGTGTCAATGGGCTATACAGACTGCGCTGCTGGATGGAAAGCTGGTGTTACTTGGATCATTAATATGTATGCGCGCGTCTGGGACGCAAAACCTTTCCTTTTATGCACCGGCATTCCATACGATGATACTCACGGCGGAACTACCGATTTGCAGGCGATGTTTAATTACGGGGACAACACCTACCGTGGTCGGTTCGGGGCGCGTGCAGACGATTTATATTCATCGACCTTACCAGCTAACGGCTCGCTCTCCGCCACGGTAATTCAACAAATTTCCCCGCATTTGAGTGCCACTGGATTTCAAATGGGCACTTCGATCAGCGATGTTGACATCTTCAACGGGGCGCTCGTTCATGGAACTGATTTGGGTGCCCATTTTATAGAAGTGTTTAGCGGTAACGCAAACCGTTCTGCCTACTATCCTGCTCTAGATGCCGCCAATGCGCGTATGAGGGTTCCTTGAAAATTCGCCCTTTTTTCTCGGGCTAGTCTTAGGTGGAATTCCCCTAGGAATTGTTGCGCTCTTCTGTATTTGGCAGTTGAACCACGATTGGAAGATTCGAGCATGTCAGCATTCAGCCGCCACCACGAGCCACGTAGAACGCGCATTTCTGACCGTGCGACAGGAATTGAAGCGATTTGAACGCAAGGGGCTTGGCTACAGCAAAAGCTTGAAATGCACAAGCTCGCCGTGGCGCTGCACTTCGGCATTTACAATTTCGTCCGAGAACATCACAGCCTAGGAACGACGCCAGCGGTGGCTACAGGACTTGAAGAGAAGCCGTGGAGCTTAGCACACGTCGTGGAAATGACCGAAGCCTATTGGCTGACGAAAAGATTTCCGTTCATCAGTGAGACAATATGAATCTGACCCAACACCCAATTTTGGGGCAGGGAAAATTTGCAGCGTTCGTGAACTCGCAGCTCTGAGCCGTCCGTGTTCCGGTTGTAATTACACGAGGTAGGGATTGCAATTCTGAAATTTGCGGATGACGGCCCACAGCATACAGTGGCAAAACAGTGGAAAAGCAAAGAGACGGCCGCGCCGATCTGAGACCTTTCGTCGCAGGGGATCCCAGAATCAACAGGCGTGGCCGGCCTAAAGGCTTTGATGAGTTTAGGCGTTTGGCGCAAGCAATCGCGCACGAGAAGACTACCGACGGCGATGGCAACACCATCACGGTCGTGGAGTCCATCCTGCGTTCCTGGGCAAAGAGCAAAGAGCCCCAGCTCCAAAAAGCTTTTGTTAGAAAGTTTGATGGGCATCGAAGTTAATTTCGCGTTCCGTCTGGAAAAGCTGGCTGCCTCACTCGACGAAGCATGTGGACTTGGCGACGCCGCGAGCAGTAAGCTCGAAGGCCTTATTTCGTCGCAGCACTTAGGCGATTACGAACTGAAGGGCTTCGCGCGTAAACGCGCCTTCTTCGTGGTTTAGCGTTCGAGGTAGCAGCGGCTCGGTGAAACGCCGAGGGCGATTGAGGTCAATCGCCCCTACCTTTTGTCTTGAGCGTCGCGCGTAATTTCAATCGCAATGCGTTGAGTCGAATGAAGCCGGTGGCATCACTTTGGTCGTAAACAGATTTCGCTTTCCACCAGCGCGACTTTTGGTTCATATAAGCTTCAACGAAGAGTAGGAAGTCTGATATATCAGGAGGTGGAAATGTTTCGAGAATCTTCCAAAGATGGTTTTTCGTTCAAGGTTTACCAGGGGGCGCAAATGACGCTGCTGACGATGGATCTTGTCCAGCAGCCCGCGGCAGGCACCTTCGCGGGCTTCACGCTCGAATACACCGGCCCGAACTCGACCCGAAGACCGATAAAAAATCTGCTCAATTTCGCCGGCACCGACAGCATTACTTCGTCGGTCGATTCGCCATTTCAGGCGTTCAAGTGGGTGCACTTTCCGGGCAGCTATTCGCGGGATCCGGTGCCCTTCGGCAACTGGGATTACCACGCCACGCCGCGGTTCTTCGATGCCAATCAAAAGCTCCTCCCGTTCGACGTCGGCAGAACCGTCACCGTTACGATCCCCGTCGGCGATTTTTCAAAAGGCGGCCTCGAGATAGGTTTTACTCGAGCGTTTCTGAAATCCCAGGCTCACGCCAGCCACTACGGCGCACGGACAAAACTCAAACCCGCGGGCGAGTGGCTTTTCGACATGACGAAGAAGGCCGGGACAAAGAACGGACACGATTTCACTTACGCTGACATGTACGTCTGGCTCGGCTACACAGCCCGACGTCAGATTTACGAAACCCTCGACGAAGCATTGAATGACAACACTGTTGAGGTCGAGATGTTCGCCTACGATCTCAACGATCCTGGTGTCGCTCAGCGATGTCTCGATCTCGCCGCGGCCGGGCGCATCAGAATGATTCTCGACAATGCCGCGCTGCATCACGTCACGCAGCCCGGAAAGCCTCCGACCGAAGAAGACGATTTCGAGGTCAGATTCAACGCGGCTGCCGCTGCGGGGGCCGACATCTTCCGATGCCGCTTCGGGCGCTATTCGCACTGCAAGATTATCATCCTGAAAAAGAACGGAGCTGCATTTCGCGTCCTGACCGGCTCGACCAATTTCGCAATCACCGGCATCTGCGTAAACGCAAACCACATCCTTCTCTTCGACCGCCCGGACGTCGCCGGGTATTACTCCGATGTCTTCAATAATGTCTGGCAGGTGGGTAAAGCCGCGCCTTTCCGCACCACAGATTTCTCAACCAAGACAAAAAAATTCACCGCCGCGGGGTTTCCACGTACCGAGATCACCTTCTCGCCGCACGACGACACGCGCGCTGCGGAAGTCCTCGATGAGATAACAGCCCTTATCCAAAAACCTTCAACCCAATCGGTGCTTTTTGCTGTGATGGAAATGGGAGATACCAGCACCGGAACGCTCATCCGCGCACTCCGCGACCTGCACAAGAACGATTCAATCTATACATATGGCGTAACGGACAATTCGAGCGGTGACATTTCACTCTATAAACCCGGCCGCAAAAACGGCCTGCTCATCGACGCCACGCAAGCCAAACGCGAGCTTCCACCGCCCTTCAAGACTGAGGCCTCGCTGCCCGGTCACGCTATCCATCACAAATTCGTGATTACGAATTTCAATCGTTCGACGGCCCGTGTTTGGTGCGGTTCGTCAAATCTGGCCCTCGGCGGCGAAGGGCAGAACGGCGATAACCTCATCTGCATAAAAGACCAGGACGTCGCCACCGCTTTCGCCATCGAAGCGATGCGTCTGACCGACCATTACAATTACCGGTCGGTCCGCGAACCCGACATCGGTCCGCCAAACCAAGAGCCGAAGAAGCTCGACGACACCGGCGCTTGGGTAAACAAATTCTTCGATCCGGATGACATTCGGTTTGTGGAAAGGGAGGTATTGGCGTGAACGGATTTGTTCGTACAGCGTAGTGAACCAGTCCATCGCGAGAAAACTCTTGTGTAGGTTGAAGGCGACGGAGTTTTGATGACACTGGAAAAAACCGACCAAAACAGTCGGCTCGCAAACAGCGTCCTCAAAAGCGCATTAAGTCGAATGAAACCAGTGGCATCGCTTTGGTCGTATGCAGATGCGTCCCCCTTCCATAGTCGCGATTTTCGGATCGTAAAGGCTCTTGGGACTTTTGCGGCCGGCGACGATAATGTTGCCCTTGTACAGCTTCAGCCTAACGATACCAGTCACGTCACGTTGCGTTTCCGATAACGAGCATCTGGAGCGCTTCGCGTTCGGGCGAAAACCAAAAGCCGTTGAAAACGAGCTAGCTGTATTTCGGAAGGAAGGCGTCGCTCGACTGCATTCACACAGCGCCGCTACAACGGCGGCAGGTGAATCGTCGCCAACATGCAGCGGGCGCTCCCGCCACCAAGTTCAATCGTAGGTATTTCAAGCTGCATGAGCTCCGCATAGCGGGTCAATCTTT
>WNFX01003501.1_pt1 | contig 15681 bp, 15 predicted proteins | sample 5400111 | NCBI WGS metagenome assembly WNFX01 (sample SAMN13153363, study PRJNA577476) | soil metagenome | isolation source: 40 cm soil or saprolite under grassland replicate 1 | place: USA:California | collected 2016-06-15 | reverse complement strand
GATGAAGAACAAAGATGAAACAAGGTCTGCCCCATCATCCATGGTCATTTGGGGTTTATGCTCGAGTGCAGCGCGGATATGCTTGTAATAGGTCACATTGTCTTCACCCTTCATAGCGAAGGTGGGGATTTCATAACGATTGACCAACGCGGCCGCTACATCATCCTGAGTAGAAAGCGGATTCGAGGCAGTCAGCACAATGTCTGCGCCACCTTCCTGTAACGTGCGCATCAAGTTGGCAGTTTCTGTTGTGACGTGCAAACATGCCGAAACGCGTAATCCTTTGAGCGGTTTCTCTTTCTTGAAGCGTTCGCGGATCTGGCGTAAGACGGGCATCTCGCGTTCCGCCCAGTCAATGCGACGATGGCCACCTTCAGCCTGGTTGATGTCTTTGATATCGTAATTGCTCATTGTTTCTTCTTTCATTGTTACTCCGTTCATAATAGATTCTTTGCCATAAAGAAGGAGTCAACGACTCTAGTCGTTGTGATTTTCAAAGTCTGGTCCCACAGGCGTCGCGTGGCGCCGTGGCGACAGATGCTTCGCACACCTGCCCTGGCGGGCGGTGCCAGGGAAGACTTTGACTCCGTGGACTCTGTGGCTAATTTGATCATGGTGATTGATTTAATAGCTCATCCAATTTTCCGCCATCATCGAAATGTCGACGGAAACGATTGATAAACTCACTGCATGTGTAATTATGACTCTGCGGACCGCGTTGTTCAAGACAATAGACTGCTGCGAGAGAACCAATCTCGCCGCACAATTTCCAATGGAAGCCGCGTGAGTAACCAGTCAGGAATCCACCGCGGAAGGCATCGCCTACGCCGGTAGGATCCACGATCTCATCTTCTGGAACAGTTGGAATATGAACTGTGTTTGTACCTGCATAAAGATCTGCACCGTTTTTTCCGCGTGTAATCACCAATATATTTACATGCTCTAATATTTGATCTAAGCTCCAGCCTGTTTTCTTGGAGATCAAACCAAATTCATAATCGTTACAGAACAGGAAATGTGCACCTTCCATATCACGTGCCAATTCATAACCTTCCAGTCGCAACACCTGCTGACTCGGATCATAGAGATAGTCGATTCCTAAATCACGACATTCCGCTGGGAACTTCATCATTGCTTCAGGTGCATTCGGAGACACGATGACTAAATCGGGTTTGCTGGTCAGATCTCCCAACGATTGAGTCGATGCATATCCCATCGCACCAGGGTAGAAAGAGGCAATTTGTGCGGAAGCATGATCTGTGGTCGCGAAGAACGAAGCGGTAAATACACCAGGAACCACGCACATCAGTGATGTATCCACACCTTTTGATTCGAGCCAGGCGCGATACTCTTCAAAGTCCTCGCCCACCGTTGCCATGACCCGCGGTCTTTCACCGAGCAAAGCCATCGTGTACGCGATATTGGGCGCGACCCCTCCACGCTGTTTGGACATAGAGTCCACTAGAAATGAAAGACTGATCGAGGCCAATCGTTCAGGAAGAATTTGTTCCTTGAAGTGACCGGGAAAGGTCATCAAGTAGTCATAAGCAACCGAGCCAGTGAGAAGAATATCCATTTCACCTCTGTCAGTGTGAGGAGATTGCTTCGGGAAAGAACACCCCTCGCAATGACGATATATATTCGCAGGAAAAGGCGTGGCGCTGAAGCGCCACGCCAATCTTAGCGGCAAAAGTTTATCATGTCATAACTGTATTGTCTAGAAATTAACCTTTGATAATTTCAGATAGGAATGATATATCAAAAACGACTCTGTAACGATTGATAACTCTGGAATGCTAAAAACCCAAATAAGAGTGCCATATACACGCTGTGCAGGAAAAAAAAGGCTACCGCAGCGATAAGACCGCCTGCGATTACCGAAACCCAAAGGGATTTTCGTACACCATTCACTGGATCAGTTTGGAGCAATATGTTTCGGGCAACACTGCCTCCATCGAGTGGATAGACAGGCATAAGATTGATCAAACCCCAAAAGATATTCACCCAAAGTAAGGCTGTTACAAGCATATTTACAATGTTACCGCCAAAGGGAAGCAATGCCATTGCTGGTAATGGAATAATACCGAGCAACCTGGTCGTGAGGACTGATCCACCCGATACGACAACACCTGTTATGACAAGAGCAGCTAATATAAATCCTGAACCGGGTCCAGCAAGGGAGATGAATATCTGCTGGTTCGGTCCCAGTGCAACATTCGCCCATCGGCTTCCCCAGTACGTGGATTCTGGGATGGTCAGCCCTCCTGCAAAGTGCAGAACGATTTGTGAGTTCAATCCATAGCGACGGAACGCCAGCGCATGTCCCAACTCATGAACCAGGATGGAAACAAAAACAACCAAGACCCAGATCAGGATCTGGATCAGATCACCAGAAGCGGATCCCAGGAGAACAGCGATCAACCAGAAAAGCGGATGGACACGAATTGGAAATCCGGCCAGGGTGAAACTCAGATCATAACGTGTGGGTGGAGGCGGTTGGAAAAGAAGCATGAGCTTATCCTATCACAACCTTCTTCAAATTAACATCGAATGGTGGATAGACGACACCATTCTCAGTCACAATACCGGTAATCAAGCGGTTCGGTGTTACATCAAAAGCGATATTCCTGGCTTCGGCTTCGACAGGTGCAACGCGCTCGCCATGAAATTCAATCCCAAGCACTTCTTCTGGGTCACGCTCTTCAATTGGGATTAAGCCACCGTGTTCAAGCGAGAGGTCAATCGTCGAAGTAGGGACAACGGAATAGGCGGGCACTTCGTTATCATGCGCAGCTAAGGCAAGCATATAGGTTCCAATCTTATTTGCCACATCACCATTTGCTGCGACTCGGTCCGCGCCGAAGAAGACTTTCTGTGCTTGGCCTGCTTTGAGGAAATGGCCTGCCATGTTGTCGCTGATAATCTCATAAGGAATGCCATATTGCTCTAACTCCCAGGCGGTCAACCGCGCGCCCTGCAAACGTGGACGCGTTTCATCTACCAACACATGAATGCGTTTGCCCTGTTCATGCGCCGTGTGGATCACACCCAGTGCAGTTCCCCAATCTACAGTTGCCAGCGCACCAGTATTGCAGTGATGAATGATCGTATCGCCATCATTGATAAGCGCCGCGCCATGTTCTGCCATACGTTTGTTGATCTCGACATCTTCATCCGCAATGCGTTGGGCTGCATCTAAAATAAATTGACGCAATTCATCGGGGCCTCGCTCGTCTTTTAGCTTTTCGGCCACCCACAGAAGTCTATCAATCGCCCATGCCAAATTGACCGCAGTAGGCCGCGCAGCTCTCAACGTATCAGAGGCATTTTGTAAATCGTTGAGTAGTTCCTGGCTTGACGTTGCCCTTGATTCATAGCCTGCCAGCGCAAGTCCGAAAGCGCCGGTCGCCCCAATCGCGGGTGCGCCGCGCACGACCATATCCTTGATCGCCCGCGCCACAGACACATGATCCTTGAACGAGACAATCTCAAATCGGCCAGGTAAAATGCGCTGGTCAATCATCTTCACTTGGTTATCTTCCCAAAATACAGTTCTCATGAAAAGAATTTTACCCGCAATTATAGGAATTGGTTTTACAAAAGTTGTAAATCATGAAATAATACCAAGTAATTAAATTCACACGTCTATATTCAATGATGAGTCTTAATATTGTTTGGATTGATATAAATATTTTCACTTTAGGTCGAAAATGACTTACACGAAACTGACTCCACGCTTTACGCTCGGCGCAAAAGTAGAAGAAATTTCACATGGTGATCGCCACAAGGCGTATCTCTTATCAATTCCCGCGGGATCAGCTAACAAATATAGACTTGCACAGCTTGATGACTATACGAAAATTTCAAGAGGTCGATTCCCTTTGCACTTCCCTCTCAGTCTGAGCCTTTCCGCGCGTGTCTCGAGTGATTCGATCCCTGGGACATGGGGCTTTGGGTTGTGGAATGATCCGTTTGGGCTATCGCTCGGGTTTGGAGGAAATCCATTTCGGTTGCCGACGTTGCCAAATGCAGCCTGGTTCTTTGGCGCATCGAAGGAGAACTACTTGTCGTTTAGAGATTCTCGCGCAGAGCGGAACGAAGTGGAGACAAAGCGCGGCGCTTCGACTGGTGGTCTCGATACATGGCGTCAAGGCGCCACTACTCGACCACCGGTAGCACATGGGTTTCTCGCACAGACATTTCGCTCGCCAAAGTTTCATCCATCGTTAATCTCTGCGGGGCTAGTATTTCCCTTTTCGCGCAGGAGAACGCGTCGATTGTTAGGAAAGATCATAGAGGAGGATGGAATCGCTCTCAGCGTAGATGTCACGCAATGGCACAGATATAAGCTCGATTGGCGCGAGACACGAGTATCGTTTGAAGTGGATGATATCCAAGTGTTTGAGTCGAATGTGAGCCCGAATCCACCGCTGGGACTTGTCATCTGGATCGATAATCAGTTTGCAGCATTCACTCCCGAAGGAAAAATCGGGTTCGGAGTTTTGGAAAACCCCAAACCCGCGTGGTTGGAAATCAAAGATGTGGACGTGAACGCGTAGGAGCGACTCGTGTAGTCGTCCTTACCGTTTACATTTGAATCACAATACTCATTTGGGTATTGAAAAATTCTCTTAAAAAACTTATACTATAGTTTGTGAAATCGGATACAATCGGTCAGATAATACAAACTGATCCGTTTTTGTCTTTTCGATATAACCACCCGGAGCGATTATCGTTCATACTCATAACCATTGCCAAATAAAGTCAACGCGGGGTTGGTTTGAGGAGTTTCTATGTCCTTATCCATGAATAAGATACTTAGCTTATCGAACTTGCAGGATCTAGAAGTTCGTGCGAATCCCTATCCCTTTTATGCCCAGCTTCGCTCGCAGGACCCGGTTCACTGGGATGAAGAGTTAGGCTTTTGGGTGCTCACCCGTTATGCGGACATCGCCTCGGTCTATCACGACCCGCGCTTCTCCAGAGCCCAGGGGCTCAGACGCGGCTTTGAGCATCTACCGGAATCCGAACAGATCGTTGCTGAGCCCGTCTATCGCTCTTTTTCAAAGACCATATTCTATTCTGACCCGCCTTATCACACACGTCTCCGTGGACTGGTAAACAGCGCGTTCACGCCAACTGCGGTCGAGCAGATGCGCCCGTACGTTGAGCGGACTGTGGACAACTTGCTCGATACCGTTCAAGCAAAAGGGCAAATGGATGTTATTCACGATTTCGCTTATCCTTTGCCCATCCTCGTAATTGCTCAAATGCTTGGCCTTCCCGCTGAAGAACGCATACGCTTCAAAAAATGGTCAGATGATCTTTTCGCTATTCTGGGAAGCGTTCCACACGCGCCTGAACGGATGGAACAGGCAGCACACAGTCTGACTGAACTTACAAGCTACGTCACACAACTAAGCGAGGCGCGCAGAAAACAACCTGGAGAGGATTTACTCACCGCGCTTGTAGAAGCCACGCAAGAGGGACAACATCTTAGCCAGGAAGAACTCGTTGCCAACATGATCATCCTACTGAGTGCCGGTCACGAGACAACCAGTAACTTGATCGGAAACGGCCTCTTGGCGCTATTGCAGCATCCGGACCAAATGCAGAAGCTGCGCGATGAACCTGACTTGATTGCTTCGGCAGTTGAGGAGATGGTGCGCTACGATAACCCAGTGCAGATCTCGTATCGTTCAGCAGCAGAGGATATTGAGATTAGTGGAAAGTGTATTCATAAGGGAGAGTTAGTTAATTCAATTCTTGCAGCGGGAAATCGTGACCCTGAGCATTATTCTGAGCCAGATCGATTCGATATTACGCGCGATGAAGGAAAGCATTTAGGTCTGGGACTCGGAATCCATTTTTGTCTCGGGGCACCGCTGCTGCGACTAGAGGCGCAAGTTGCTTTTACTTCAATCCTGCATCGTTTCCTCGAGTTGCGTCTAGCAACTGAGACCCTGGAATGGCAGGAGCATCCAATCTTTCGCGGGGTCAAATCGTTGCCCGTGATTTTTTGATGCGCATGTCATTGCGAGCGACACGCTGCGCGGGGAGCGAAGCAATCTCCTGATCGAGGAGGAGATTGCTCACCTGCACTGCACCGAACGCACGATTTGCTTAGCATATCGGGCGCAAGTGTCGTCGGCAACAAACGCCTCCTCGCAGTGACATCACGAAGTTGGTAACCCCTTACGAATTTGCTCTTCAGTGAAGCGAGTTTTTGGCACTAACTCTTCAGGGAGTGGCTGGCTATCCGGTAAGGGAATGCTGATTCCATCTGCCAACATCTGGACTTGGGAAGCTGAGATCAACGGTTTTGGCATCCAGCCTGAGACCCAGGCAAGAAGACGCTGAGCGAACACAGGAAAAGGCAATATCAGGGGACGTCGCTTGCCCATCGCATGAGCAATTCGCAGCGTGGCGATACTGAAGGGAAACTCCTCTGGCCCGAGAACTGCGACAGTTCGACGCGAGAGGCGATCATCAGTCAACGCCGCCAGGATGACAGTGACGAGGTCTTCCACTGCCAACAAGCGGACAGTCTTTTCATGTAATCCCACCGTAGCGAAAACAGGTAATCTGCGAAGAAGATTCCCCAAATTATTTAATAGATGATCCCCTGGCCCATAAACAAGTCCTGCTTTGAGAATCGTGTAATTCAAGCCAGATTGCCTCACAATCTCTTCCCCCTCCCATTTTGTCGTGTGATATTCAGAGCGTACACCGGGGCGAGCATGCAAGTAACTGACCAGCACGAATTTACTCACACCAGCCTGTTGAGAAGCAGTCACAGCCGACCGGGCACCCTCTACATGGACTTGCTGAAAGGTCTGGGATTTATCCTCACTTGTCCCTGCACACTGTACTACGGCCGCGCAACCAGCAAAGGCGCGGGTCAACTCAGCTGTATCAGTGACGTTCGCGCGTACAAAGCTGATATTTTCATCGGAAGGGATACCACTACCGCGCGAATAGAGTCCGCGCGAGATGATGACAACTTGATGTCCCCGTTCAATTAGCTCTTGCACCAGATGCCTCCCAATGAAACCTGTTCCACCGGTAATCGCAATTTTCATTATTTAACCCTTTTGCTTACTAACGCCAGAAGGTTGGGAGAAAGATTCGCAGGAGATTATCTGCAAACAGACCTATTATATATAAGCCACCAAACAACCGAACATGCTTCAATTGAGGCGTGGAAAACCAGCGGGGCCAGAATTCAAAGCCCGGAGGCGGTTCAGTCGGACGTGAGTTACGCAGTAACTTAATCACATTCCAGGCTCTGGGCCATGCGAAGAATGCAATGAGTACAGCCGGTGTGAGAAAGCGCGCCACGAATATCAAGTAGAGGACAATGGCATAGGAAAGAATCAGCGCGGTCATATTCATATAGCGCGCGGCCCGCTCTCCGATCCGAACCGGGAGCGTTTTCACATTCTTTGCCTTATCTGCTGGGATTTTATCAATATGCTTACCGAGGTTAAAACTTCCAAATCCAAAGCCAAATGCCATGCCAGTGAGAGCCACATATCCAAGATTAGGAGTGATCTTCCCGGCAAGTACAGTGTAAACACCAGGGATTATGATGAGTCCCCAGTTGATGTAAATCAGAATTTCACCCAGCCCCAAATATTTTAGCGGGTAAGCATAAAATGGAATCATTAATATACCGATCGCGAAAAGCCCTATCACGATGGGAGAAAATGAGGTGTAGATCAACATGAATATGCCAGCTAACGTGGCTAGGGTGCCAGCAGTCAAAAACCAGCGCAGCCAATCATTCCGCGTCCAGAACTTATGCACGAGTGGATGAATACCGTATTGAGCGCGGTAATAATTATCCTCATCAATACCGCGCGAGAAATCAATGTAATCGTTAACGAGGTTTTCAGTGCTATGGGCAAAATATAAGCCGATCGTCATGATGAGCCAGGGCAGCCAGGAAAAGTATCCATCGCGCCACGCTAAAAGTCCTGCAATGACTCCGGCAAAGGCGGTCAGCTGTGTCACAGTGCCGCGAGTGGCGATCAGCCATTGGGTAACGATGTCCAGCTTGTCCCACTCTTTTTTCTCGTACAATTTAATTGGCCGCTGTAGAGCCGTGAGCCACATACCAAAATCTATACTCATGTTCAACTCCATTTCTATACCCTCTGCCTTCTATAGGGCAGATGATTATTCAGTATACTTTTTGTACAACTTCTCCCAGCCCGCAAGTTCACCGATCATATAAAAACTATTCATCAGAAGTCCAAAAACTGGAGCAGGCACATTGGTTGGCCGAGCCAAAGCTTTGGCATTCATTTTCTTCATGAAGTACATCATCTTTGGAATGTTGATTCCATACTTGCCCCTCACGTCGCGGTCATAAGTTAATCCGCCAAAACACTGAAAGGACTTGGAAATATCAAGTCCGGGTTTGTATTCAACTATGCAGATTAAGGTTTCCGATGTGTGATTGTAAGCAATGTGCCGGACTCCGCAAGGCACGGTGACTGTTTGACCTATCCCGCCAATTTGCTGCTGGCGATTAATGAACACGCGGATCTCACCTTGTTTGACATGAAAGATTTCATCTTGAGCGAGATGGATGTGCTCGAAAGGTACATAACCTTCCGGTTGCACAACCCACTCCATGACATAAGCCTCTTCCGTACAGGAAAGGCAGCGGAAGGTCTCTTTGGTGACCGGATTTGTAAACGGCTGATAGAGATCAATTGCCATGTTAGAAAATATACAAAACTATTTCGAAATTTCCAGCGCTCTTTTCAAATTAACGAGCGTCTCATTCGCATGGGCTTTGCCCACCAATGTCATAAACGGACGCACAATCTTCATTACACCGGTTGGTATAAATTCAAGCCAGAATTTAACACGAGTGCTGGGTCCCATCGACTCCAAAACATAACCATCCATAAATGTGATTGGGCCCAGCGCGCCTTTCATTCCAAGTCGACTCCCCCGCTGATATTCTGTAATTTCGTAGGGCAGCTCCATCCTTCGACCCAGAAAGCGCCGTACCCCACGAACAGGTGTACCTACCTGCTCGAATGGGCCAGGTGAAGTTTTCCGAAATTCAAGCATGCCCGGTACAAACTTCGGATGGTTTTCAGGATTATTGATAAATGCAAAAATATCTTCAGCGGGTCTGTTGATGAGTATAGTGGCTTCAAGTCTATTTGCCATCACTAACTCTCCTTCTGAGTAATAGACAACACGGTAAACCCCTCAACTTGATTGTGAAACTCTCTCAAAGAAAATTATACTACCAATTTGTGAAATTGGATACAATCTGTCCTATTGGGCAGATAATAGCCTCTTGCATAAGTGGCATACAAGCATTTCGAATCCGCTAATCTTCACGAATTGATTTTTCAATTCGCGGCGATTAGCGAAAATTCGTGGATAAATTACTCACGGAGGAAATGTTCATGACTTTTGCAAGAAGTCCAATAGCGGTTAAACAAAAAGAGCAGGAATTCTTCCTGCTCTCACCCCTACTCCTCTCCCGCTGGGAGAGGAGGGAAATTTTAACGCCAGAAGTTTTGAGTGAACGGTAAAAGACGTAACACCACATCAATAAGCAAACCAAACATAAAGAGTGAACCAAATTTTCGATTGTTCACGAACGCATAACCCACAAAGTACAGCGGCCAGCCGATCTGACCTTCAGGGCGCGTCGCGGGTTTGGGCTTCAGGAACTTAGGATAGATTTGCACAAAGGTGGGAAGCGCCAGAAATACGATCAACATTACAGGCGTAAAGAACTTTACAACGATCAAGTACAAAGTAAAAAGGTAAGGCGCGATCATCATCGCTAACACTGCATAACGGGAGGCTTTTTCTCCGAGAATCACTGGTAGGGTGTGAATGCCTTTAGCTCTATCCATATCGAGCTTGTCAATATGTTTACCAAAAATAACGGTAGTAACACCTAAAACATAGGGGAGGCTGGCGATGACGACAAACCAGTTCCATATATGTGTGAGCACATAATAACCACCACCAATCATCAGCGGTCCCCAGACAATGAGCACTGCAATCTCTCCCATTGCCATCCCCTTGAGCGGCCAAGTATAGAATAATAGGAAGAACGCGCCGAGTCCAAGCAAGATCCACGTGATAGTACTGAAGCCGGTATACCAAGCCAGGTAAAGACCAAAAACTAGCGCGATCAAACCAGTCACGGCGAAATAGGTAAGATGCTGGCGCTGGGTCATCAGCCCGCTGGCAATCGGTTGGGCACCATATAGATTGCGGTAGTAGTTATCCTTATCCACGCCGCGCGTGAAATCGGTGTAGTCGTTGAAGATGTTGTTCGACGCGTGAGCCAGGATTAAGCCAAACGTAAGCGCGAGCCAGGGGAGGAAACTGAACGAGTTGTCGCGCCAAGCAAAAAGTCCCGCGAGAGCCGCTGAAATAAAGGTCATAATGAGGACCGCGGCGCGGGTTGAGATCAACCACTTAGAGATGACATCCAGTTGATCCCATTCAGGTTTGGAAACTTCAGGGATTACATTGAGCGCTTTGCGCCACATTGCAAAATTCATGTTACAGCTCCTTGTGTAGTTTAGACAAATTATATCCAGAATGGACATCATTGGTTTTGACATTTGTCAGCGAGATTATGGAAAATCATCCCGAATTTAGATCTGGATCTCATGTAGAGCAACTGTGAAATAAAAGGTCGCTCCTTTTCCCAGCTCAGATTCCACCCAAATCTTGCCGCCATGATATTCTATGATCCGCTTTGCCAAAGCCAGCCCGACGCCCGTACCATCTGTACGAGGATCCAACTTATCGAACAGACCAAATATGCGATCCTTGTATCTTGGGTCAATTCCGATGCCATTATCCCGCACGAAGAGAATCGGAGTGCCATCTTCGGTCGTGCCTTCCTGACCAATCTCGATTTGTGGATTGGGTTGATCGCCCATGAACTTAGCAGCATTATCAATCAGATTTTGCAGAACCTCAAATAGCCTTGGACCATCAGCATACACATTTGGAAGATTCCCATTTACACTCACACGGACGGAGACCGTGCCGCCATGGATGCGACCATGCAGAAGTTCCAGCACTTCGGTGATCATCTTATTGAGATCAATGGACTGGGCTTTATTTACCAAACGACCGATTCGTGAAAGTTCAAGCAGATCATTTAATAATTGCTGCATCCTATCAGCCGCATCACTAATGCGTTGAATATCGGATTCAAGACGTTGAAGATTTCCACGCTGTGCATCTTCACGCAAGAATCCGAGGAAGCCTTTGATTGTGATCAGCGGGGATTTCAGATCGTGGGAAACTGTGTACGTGAATCGCTCAAGTTCCGCGTTCTTTAGCTCGAGCTCAGTAATCAGTTTTTCGCGTTCACCCAGAATCCATTTCTGGAGGGATACGTCACGCACAATGGCTAACACAGTATCGGTACTTAGAGGAGTAAGGCGCGCTTCAAAGGTTTTAACCTCACTTTCCTGTTGAAGCTGATACTCAAAAGCATGCACATGTCTTGATTCAAGTACTCGTTCCATGGCAAAGAGGGTTTGTTGTGCAACAGAAGGAAGAACTTCACTAATGGTCTTCCCAAGGAACTGGTCAGGCGGCAAGAGGGGCCTGCTCGTTGGAGAAGAGACGAATTGTAGGATCGTGCCATCCCTCTTGATTTCAAAGATCATATCTGGAACGGCATCCAGCAAGGCACGCGTACGTGCCTCGCTGGCTTGTAGAGCGAGTTGAGCATTCTCCTGTTCCGTAATGTCATAGAACATGGACATGACCGCAGGCTCATTCCCAAGATCAATCAATTCGTAAAACGCAAGAGCAATGCGCTCTTCCCCTGATTGACTCCGAAACTTATAAGCAGGGTTGTGAAGTGATTTTTGTTCCTTTAGTTCCTTCACAAATTTTATACGTTCAGAATCATTCCTCCATGTCCCTAGTTCAACAGTGGTCCTGCCAATCGCGAAATTCGAATTAAGGCCTGTAAACCTCCAATAAGCTTCGTTGGCATCGATCAGGCGACCCTCTGCAAGAGAGGCAATTGCAATCGCAACAGGACTCACAAGAAATATTTTACGGAATCTCTCCTCACCGGAGCGAACCGCATTTAGCGATTGTCTGACGGTATCAATCACCAGATAGACAAGCAGAAACAGAATAACAAATATGGCTGTCAAATCTCTTGCCATGCTTAGAGGAGAATCAATATGAGGAATCCGCAAACCCCTCGTTTCAGTAATGGCAAAGACCCAAATGGATGCAATACTTAAGATAGATAGAGCAACAGAAATCTGCCAGTTGGTGAGGAGTGCTGCGATCAAAACAATGAGGATATAAACATAGATCGCCGCATCGCGTATTCCATCTGCGCTCCATGCCTGATACGTAATACCGACCCAAGCCACTAAGACAAGGGCGAGCGCTGCTAGGTTTATATAGCCGCGCTGTACTGCAAATAACAAAATGAATTGAAATACAAACAGACCAACTAATAAACGTAATGTTGTACTGTTAGACAATGTTGCCCCATCAAATAAACGCAGGATGATCATTAGCGCGCCAATGATGAGTGTGGTGATCAGGATGGCATAGAGAAACCTCGTGATCGTTTCACGGTGTCCTAACCCAAAGAGTGGTCGAAAAAGTTGATGAAAGGGTTCGAGTTTCATGCATCCCTCCTTGATAAAGGAGTATATTATTCTGGGAACGGAGTCCAAAGTCTCCTGACTTTGAAATTTCAACGACTGGAGTCGTTGGACTCCGTCATATTCTATTATGGAAAAGCACGCTCATAAGAGGTGATGATTTGATCCCAGATAGAGTTCATTTCATCATCTATGGTTTGGAATTCAGGATGCGCCTCAAACCACGCAAGAGCACGTCGCACGCCTTCCGCCCAATTGACTTCACAAGAATAATCGTGGACAAAGCGTTTGATCTTGCTGTTATCAAACACCACACTATTCGATTTATCGCCGACGAGACCTCCGAAAGAATCCGGATGATATGCCGCAATGAGATCTGAAGGGATGTGGATCACGTTCGGTTCTAAGCCGAGGGCACGATACGCTTCGATGTGAATCTGATCCCAACTGAGAACTTCATCTGACGTAATTTGAAACGCCTCGCCAATGGCTTTTTCATTCCGTAATAGGCCGACCAAGCCCTTGGCAAAATCTGCGTTCCAGGTCAGCACCCAAAGGGACGTACCATCTCCAGACACAATGACCTTTTGCCCGCGTTTCATGCGGTCGATCACTGTCCATGGATGAATCCAACTCGAAACACCAAATGGAATTTGTGTGAGTCCGTAGGTGTGAGAAGGACGGATAATCGTAACAGGGAAACCCTCCTCGAGATAGGCAAACAATAACCTGTCTTCGCAGGCAATTTTATTGCGTGAATATTCCCAATACGGATTCTCCAGCGGCGTCCGTTCGGTAATGATGTAATTCTTAACAGGCTTTTGATACGCAGACGCGGAACTGATGAAAATGAATTGATCCGTTTTCCCGCGGAAGAGACGGATATCGCGTTCAATGTCATTGACGGTATACGCGATGTAATCCACGACTGCGTCGAAACGGTGACCATCCAAAAGCTTCGCGAGCCGCGCTTCATCAGCATAGACATCAGCTTTTAAAACGGTAGCACCTTCAGGGACCGGATACTTCCTCGAAACAGATCGATTCAAAAGAAATAATTCGTGCCCACGCGCGATAACAAGATCAGAACAGGCAGAACTGATAAGCCCCGTGCCGCCGATGAAAAGAATTTTCATTTTGCCCTCACCCCTACCCCTCTCCCATTTCAGGAATTGGTTGTATCGGCACACGATTGGCAAGATAGCTTTCAATCCAAAAAACAATGAGCGCAAGCCAGACAATGCCAAAGCCAATGAGGTGTGATTGATCGAATGGCTCTTTATAGATGAACACGCCGATGAGAAATTGCAACGTCGGTGCGATGTATTGCAAAAGCCCCACAACGGTAAGTGGAATTTGTCGCGCGGCGGAGGCGAACATGAGAAGCGGGATTGTTGTCACTGCACCCGCGCCGATCAAAAGAAAATCTGTCAGACCACTTTGATGTAAAAATGCACCAGTTCCATTAGATTCAACCCAAGCAAGATAAATTAAAGCAATCGGGAAGACAATGCCTGTTTCGAGCGTAAGCCCATAGAGCGAGCCAAGTGGCGCAAGCTTTTTCACGAAACCATAAAAACCAAAGGAAAAAGCCAGTGAGAGGGCGATCCACGGCAAACGACCATAAACAACAGTCAAATAGATTACACCGGCCGCGGCAAGAACCACGGGAACCCACTGCACAGGTCGCAATCGTTCACGAAGGAAGATCACTCCCAGTAACACACTGAGCAGCGGATTAATGAAATAGCCGAGACTGGTCTCAACGATAAAACCCGCATTAACTCCCCAAACATAGACCAACCAGTTAATAGTTAGAAGAACTGCAGCAATGGAATAGATTCCTATAGTTTTGGGGGTCAGCGCGGCGGAACGAAAATCCTTCCATTGTTTGGTGAGTAAGATCACAATGATCAACAAAACGAATGACCAACTAATCCGGTGTCCAATCACTTGCAAGGCGGAAACTTGGTGCAATAGTTTCCAGTAAATCGGAAAAAATCCCCAGAGCGCGTAGGCGCCGATGCCATAGAGAATACCCTTTCTGTCCATGCGTCTCCTTTGTAATGGGAGAAAGTATACACGGAAATAAGTAGACAGGTATACAAGGAAACAGGTAAAAAGGGCGCGCAATGACAGATCTAAGTCAAAACAAAGGCATTCTCCCCTAGCAAATTAGAGGAGAACGCCTCTAACTGTCTTTCTCTCCACTCTGTACAATGAAGACAAATCTATGAAAGGTGATGAATATCCAAAGTACAGTTCCATTCGCATAAGACAATAATATGACATTTGTGCTCCGATTAGGTGAATTTCGATACTAGTGATGAAAACACAAATGCTATAAAGTTGGGATCGTACAAGGGCATCATCCCCGCCAAAGAATTCTAACAAGGAGAACTACGATGGAAATGAATGTACGTGAAATTTGGACAGTTGTCCATGGCATGGTGTTCGGTTTCATCTTCCTGCTGGGCTTTAGTGGCGCTCTCTACGCCGTTTACAGCATGAAGTCTGAGTGGTTGACGACCGAAGGCGTGCTGAAGACCGTGAATAATATCAAGCTGTATCTCTGGGGACTCGCTATCTCGGTTTGGGCAGCAGTCTTCACGGGTGCCTATGTTGTCTATCCGTGGTACCGCGCGACTCCACCTGCAGGCACGACCGATCCCGCCGCTTTGACAACCTTCCCGAAGTTCCTGCTTCTGGCGAGCGAAAGCACAGCTAAGTGGCACGAGTTTGGTATGGAATGGAAAGAGCACGTCGCGTTCCTGGCTCCATTCGCCGCGACCGTGGTTGCCTTTGCTGTCAGCTACTATGGTCCCGCGCTGGCAAAGAAACTTGGTGAACGCCGCGCCGTGATGATCTTCTTCATCTTTGCCTTCGTCACCGCTGCAGTGGCAGGCTTGTTCGGTGCTTTCATCACCAAAGCTGCCGCCGTTCGCTAGCCACACGATATAAAGATAAGGAGATTTTTCAAATGGCTACTACCTACAACACCTTAACTGAAGACAAACCCAATGGTCCA
>WNFX01003500.1_pt1 | contig 15683 bp, 11 predicted proteins | sample 5400111 | NCBI WGS metagenome assembly WNFX01 (sample SAMN13153363, study PRJNA577476) | soil metagenome | isolation source: 40 cm soil or saprolite under grassland replicate 1 | place: USA:California | collected 2016-06-15 | reverse complement strand
GGCATGGTCGGCTGGGACCAGCTGCGATGGTGGGCACGTTTGAGCTTGTAGCCGCTCATCTTGCGTTTCACCGCACGCGGGTAGGCACGCAACCGCCGCTCGGGGACCCGCTCAGTAACGATCTCGGCGATCGCCCACCCGACCGCCCTGGCGACCTGGTCAGGGGGAAAACGCCACGTGGCTGGCCAGGTGACGACGCACGATCCGCAGCGTGCCCACAAACGACAGCCGGTCGGGGTCCAAGCCCTCGTCCAGGGCGGCCTGGTGCATCAGCCGGCGGATCGCGTAGTGGACCAGCAGGTGCGCCCAGACCTCCTGCTCCACACCCGCAGGATGCTTGGAGCGCAGCACCACCTGCGCGCCGCGCTGGTGGGTCTTGAGCTCATCCAGCGCGCCCTCCACCTCCCACCGCTCATGGTAGAGCGCGGCCAGCTCGGCCGCGGGCGCCAGCGTGGGGTCAAGGATGGTGGTCAAAAGCCGGTAGGTCACGCCCTTGGCCTGGGGCCGGCCGGGGTCGCAGATGGCGTACTCGACCACCCGAACCACGACCGGGTCGCGCTTGTGCCGGTCGCTGGCCGCATACAGCCGCGACAGCCACGACCCGTCCGCAAGGACCTGGTCCACCGGCAGCGTGGGGGCGGTCTTGCCGGTCTTGGCGCGCCACAACAGCTCCGCGCCGGTCGCGGCCGCGGTGCGCCACAGCTTGGCGCCGACAAACAACCGGTCGGCCAACAGCAGCACCCCCGCCAAACCCCCCTGCTCCACCTCGCCCAGCAGCCGACCGGCCAGCGTCGTCTCCCCGGTGGCATACGACCCCATCGCCGCCTTGATCGTGGCGTGGGTGCCGCACTCCACCAGTCCCACCACCCGCACCTGCGGGAACGCGCCGGTGCCTTCCCCCCGCCCGCTCTTGGCCCGGCCGAACGCCGCCTCGTTGTCGGCGGTGTCGGCCACGTCCAGCGTGGCCCCATCCACCGCCAGCAGCCGCCACCGCCGATACCACGCCCCCGGCGTGTCCGGGGTCGCCAGCGGCCGAGCAGCCTTGGCAAACAGCACCTGCAGCGGCTCCGGACCCAGCCGAGCGCGCGCCTGCACCAGCGCCGACTTCACCGGCAGCCTCCGCAGCCCCCCAGGGTCGGCGTGGCGGCGCCCGGGGCGGCGCAGCGCCTCCACCAGCAGCCGCAGCACCTCCAGGTAGGCGACATCAGCAAACAGCGCCAACGCCAGCACGTAATAGACCACCATGCGGGCGGGCAGCAGCCGGCGGCGCTGCTCGCCCCGGCCCGTCTCGGCCAGCACCCCATCCACCAGCCTTGGTGGGAACGCACTGGTCAACGCGCCGATCGCGACCCGATCCCCCAGCCGCTGCGGCGCTGGCGGCTTGACCTGCCCTGCCCGTGGCACCACGCCTCCTCCGCACCCTCCACCAACACAAAGGACGCGGACAATACCACACCAACGAGGCCTAACTGACCGGCATTGGAGCTAGCCCTGTCTTCCGCACATGGCGTGCGGTAGGGGCGGGTGAGATTGAAGTTGGGGTTTACTGGTGGGTGTGGCAGGGTTTGCGGATGCGTTGCCCGCCGCCCGGCTTGCGTCCGGTCCGCTACGCCTACGCGCCGCCCAGTGTGGAGAAGCTGCTGGGCTCGCTGCCGGTGGTGGCCGAGTTGTGCCGGCGGTTGGATGTGGCCGGGATCGTCGACCGTGCCTGTCCGGTGCGGGAGGTCGCGCGGGTGACCCATGGGCAGGTGATCGAGGCGCTGGTCGCCAACCGCCTTTCGAGCCCGCGGCCGCTGCTGCGGGTGGAGGGCTGGGCCAGGCAGTGGGCGGTCGAGGAGGTCTTCGGCATTGCCCCCGACGCGCTCAATGACGACCGGATCGGGCGGGCGTTGGATGCCATGGCGCCACAGTTGGACCTGGTCGTGGGGTCGGTGGGGGCGCGGGCGATCGCGGTGTTCGGGGTGGATGTGGCCCGGCTGCACTGGGACATGACGTCGATCTCGCTGTATGGGGTCTATGAGGAGGTGGAGACGGGGTTCGCGGCGCCCAAGTGGGGCAAGCCCAAGGACCGCCGCCCGGATCTCAAGCAGGTCCAGACGGGCCTTGCGGTCAGCGGCGACGGCGGGGTGCCGGTGTGGCATCGCGCCTTTGACGGCGGCGCCGGCGAGGTCGCCCAGGTGGTCGGGGCGATGGAGGGCTTGAAGGAGCTGGCCGGCACCCGCAAGGTGCTGCTGGTCGGCGACTCCAAGCTCATCTCCCGCGGCAACATCCAGGCGATGAACACCGCGCGGGTGGCCTTCATCGCGCCGGCCGGCAAGACCTATCTGCCCGCCGCCCAGCTGCGGGCACTGGAGCCTGCGGCGGCCAGCCCGGTCGACTACCTCGCCGAACGTGACCAGGACCTGCCGCCAGGGCGGCGGGGCAGCTACCGGGTCGTTGAGGGCGGCATCACCCTCAAGGCCAAGCGCAAGACCGAGCCGGATCTTGCGGTGCGGTGCGTGTTTGTGTGGTCCAGCGCACGAGCGCAGGCCGCCGCCACCAGCCGCGCCAAGAAGCTGGACCGCGCCCGAGCCGACCTGGAGCGCGTCCAGCGCGGGCTTGGCAGCCGCTACTACCGCACGCCCGAGCAGGTCCGCCAGCGCGTCGGGGTCATCGCTGGTCAACGCAAGGTCACCGCCCTGCTGTGCGCCGAGGTCGGCACCGATCCCGCCACCGGCAAGCCCACCTTGTCCTGGTCGTTCGACCAGGCCACCCTCCAGGCCGAGCAGGCCACCGACGGCTGGTATGGGCTGCTGACCAACCTCACCCTCCAGCAGGCCGACGCCGCCGAGGTCCTGCGCCGCTACAAGGGCCAAGAAGTGGTCGAGCGCCGCTACGGCGCATTCAAGGGCCCGCTTGGGGTCGCGCCGATGTTCCTCAAGACCAACCGGCGCATCGCCGCGCTGATCACCGTGATCTGCCTGGCGCTGCTGGTGTTCTGCCTGGTGGAGCGTGCGGTCCGCAAGGCGATCGCCCCCGCCGTCGAACTTGCCGGGTTGTATGCCGGCCGACCAGCCAAGCCGACCGGCCGGCTGGTGTTCGAAGCCCTGGCCTGGCTGCGCCTCAACCCCGCCCACGGCCACGACCCACCAACCATCCCCACCCCACCGCCGTTGCAGGCCAAGCTGCTGGAGCTGCTGGACGTCAACCCGACCCGCCCACGCTGGGCGAGCTGACTGATCGGAGGCCACCATGACCTCAACACTGGTACCAACCCTCATGTGCGAAACACCCGGCTAGCGCTGGTGCGCGGCCGCGGCCGTGGCGGCGGGGGCGCGCAGCGGCGCGGTCGCCAGCTCGGCCATCCCGGCGGCGAAGGAGACCTCGGCCCGGAAGCCGAGCCGCTCGGCCGCCAGCGCCGGCGACGCGACCACGTGCCGCACGTCGCCGGCCCGCCAGCCGCCCACGACCTCGGGCGCCGGGCCCCCGGAGCTGGCCGCCAGCGCTGCGGCCAGCTCTCCGATGGTGTGCGGCTCGCCGGAGGCGACGTTGAACACGCCCGGAACCGGCTCCGGCGCCAGCAGCGCGAGCAGGTTGGCCGTGGCGACGTCCCGGACGTGGACGAAGTCCCGCCGCTGCGCCCCGTCCTCCAGCACCCGCGGCGGCTGGCCGCCCGCCAGCGCGCTCCGGAAGATCGCCGCGACTCCCGAGTAGGGGGTGTCGGCCGGCATCCGGGGGCCGTAGACGTTGTGGTAGCGCAGCGCGGTCACGGCGGGCCCGCCCTCGTGCATGCTCGCCTGCGCCAGGTGCTCCTGGTGCAGCTTGGTCGCCGCGTACACGTTGCGCGGGTCCGGCGGCGCGTCCTCGCCGATCGGCACGGCAGCCAGCTCGCCGCCGCAGCGCGGGCAGGTCGGCTCGAACTGACCCCGCTCCAGCCGCGCCAGCTCGCGCGGCCCCGGCCGCACGGCGCCGTGCCGGTCGCAGCGGTAGGCGCCCTCCCCGTAGACCACCATCGAGCTGGCGAGCACCAGCCGCCCGGGCCGGTCGCCCGGCGCCCGGCGGTGGATCGCCGCCAGCAGCTCGGCGGTGCCCAGGTCGTTGTCGCGGACGTAGTCGCCGGCGTCGACCAGCCCGCGCCCGAGCCCGACCATGGCCGCCTGATGGCAGACGGCGTCAATCCCGGCGAGCGCCGCGTCCAGGGTCGCCGCGTCCAGGCCGCCCCGCAGGTACTCGACGTCCTCGCGGAGGTAGTCCGGCGGCGCGGCGTGGGCGCGCGGGTGCAGCCGGTCGACCACCACCACCTCGTGGCCGCGCTCGGCGAACGCGTCGGCCACGTGGCTGCCGATGAACCCGGCACCGCCGGTGAGCAGGACTCGCATGGCGTGGGAGCCTGGCGTCCCTGGATCGTCCGGTCAACCTCTGGCGTGCTTACAAACTTCGTACGATCGCGGCGGCGCGGCTTTGCGCTGGTCGTCGCCGCTGGCAGCATGGACGCATGAGTGGCGAGCTGGTGCTGGTGGTCGACGACGAGCCGACCGTGCGCGAGGTGGTCTCGCGCTACCTGGAGCTCGGCGGCTATCGCGTGGCCGTGGCCGGCGACGGGCAGGAGGCGCTGCGGCTCGCGCTCTCCACCCAGGCACCTCCCGACCTAGTCGTGCTGGACCTGATGCTGCCCGGCATGGACGGCCTCGAGGTGTGCCGGCGGCTCCGCGCCAGCGCGCCGATCCCGATCGTGATGCTGACCGCCCGCGGCCACGAGGCCGACCGGATCGTCGGGCTCGAGCTCGGCGCGGACGACTACGTGGTGAAGCCGTTCAGCCCGCGGGAGCTGGTCGCCAGAATCCGCAGCGTGCTCCGCCGCGCCCGGGGCGACCCGGCGGCCCAGCAGGGCCGCGTGCACGCCGGCGACGTGATGATCGACCCGGCGACCAGGGAGGCCGAGGTCGCCGGGCGCCCGGTCGCCCTGACCGCGCGGGAGTTCGAGCTGCTGCTGTTCCTGGTCCGCCACCCGCGCCAGGTGTTCACGCGCGGTCAGCTCCTGCAGCAGGTGTGGGAGTACACCTGGCTCGGGGACACCTCGACCGTCACCGTGCACACCCGGCGCCTGCGCGAGAAGGTCGAGGACAACCCCTCCGACCCGCAGCGGATCCAGACGGTCTACGGGGTCGGCTACCGCTTCGTGCCGCAGGAGCCGAGCGTGTGACCGGCCGTTGGCGGGCGTCGCTGGTCGCCGCCGCGATCTTCGCCGGCGGGCTGGCCGGCAGCGTGGCGGTCGCGCTGGCCGTCGACATCCCCGCCCACGACCTCGTCCTGCTGCTCGGGCTCACGACCATCGGGGCGGTCGCCGTGGTCCTGGTCGGCCTGGTGGTCCAGGGCGGCCTGCGGCGACGGGGCGCGGGGGTGGCCAGGCACGTCGGGCTCACCGCCGTGGTCACCGCCGGAGCGGCCCTGGCCGCCATCCAGGCCGCCAGCTCCGCCATGCTGGTGAGCACACACGACCTGCTGGTCGTGCTGGTCTCGCTGCCGGTGGCGATCGGCGCCGGCATCGCCTATGGGATCGCCAGCTCGCGCGCCATGGTGACCGATCTGGAGGCGCTGGCCGCGCGCGCCGCCGCGCTGGAGGCGGGCGCCGGCGCGTCGAGCCCCGCCGAGCAGGCCCGGCCCTCCGTGGCCGGCAGGCGGTCGGGCGGGACCGCGGAGGTGGCCACCGTCGCCGAGGCGCTGGAGGCGGCCGAGGCGCGCCTGGCGGCGGCCCGGGAGCGCGAGCGGGCCATGGACGCCAGCCGCCGCGACCTGATCGCCTGGATCTCCCACGACCTTCGCACGCCGCTGGCGAGCCTGCGCGCGCTCGCCGAGGCGCTGGCCGACGGCGTCGCCATCGATGAGGCGACCCGCGGCCGCTACCTGGCCGGGCTGCTGGCCCACATCGACCGCCTCACCGGCCTGGTCGATGCCCTGCTGGAGCTGTCGCAGGTGGAGGCGGGCGCGCTCGCGTTCGAGCGGGAGCCGGTCTCCCTGCCCGAGCTGGTGGCCGAGGTGCTGGAGGGCTTCGAGCCGGAGGCCGCCGCGGGCGGGGTCCGGCTCCAGACCGCGGCGGGCAACGGCGGCGCGCTGGTCCTGGCCGGCCGCGACCAGCTCAACCGGGTGCTCGCCAACCTGGTCCACAACGGCATCCGCCACACCCGGCCAGGGGGCCGGCTGCTGGTGACGATCGGGCAGCGGGCCGATGGGGGAGCGGTGACGCTGCGGGTCAGGGACGGCTGCGGCGGTATCGCCGAGCCGGACCTGGCCAGGGTGTTCGACCGGCTCTGGCGCGGCGACCCGGCCCGGTCCTCGCGTGGCGCCGGCCTGGGCCTGGCGATCGCCCGCGGCTTCGTCGAGGCGCACGGCGGCACCATCCGGGTCGCCAACGTCACCGGCGGCTGCGAGTTCACCGTGGAGCTGCCCGCCTCCTCCAGGCAGGGGCCGGCCGCGCGCCCGGCGGCGGTCCTGCCCTACCGGTCGTCCCCCGGCGGGTCCGGATCGGCGTCGAACAGCTTGCTCTGATCGTCGCCGGCGACCGGATCGGTCAGGGTGAGCACCTCGTCGCCGGCCTGCAGGCGGGTGTCCGAGCGGGCCGGGACCAGGTGGCCCTGGCGGATCACCAGGCTGACCCAGGTGCCCTCGTCCAGCGGCAGCTCGGCGATGGCGGTGTCGTCGGCAGGGGAGCCCTCGGCGACGCGGTAGCGCCGCAGCGCGTCGGGCTGGTGCCGGAAGCGCACGCCCAGGCTCCACGGCTCCGGCTCGACCGTACGCAGCGGCACCCTCAGGCGGTGGGCCAGCGTCGGGACCAGGCCGCCCTGGACGATCACCGAGAACGCCACCACCGTGAAGATGATCTCGTACAGCCGGTTCGCGTCGGCGACGCCGGCCTCCAGGATGAAGGCACCGAGCAGGATCGGGACGGCGCCCTTCAGGCCGGTCCACAGCACGAACACCCGCTCGCCGCGGCGCAGGCGGATCGGCCACAGCACCAGGCCGACCAGCAGTGGGCGGATGACCAGCGCCAGCAGCACCGCCAGGACCAGCCCGATCAGCCAGGCGTTGCCGTCGGGCAGGTCCCCAAGGTGCACCGTCAGGCCGAGCAGGATGAATGCCACGATCTCGCCGAGGCTGGCCAGCGCGGAGTGGAAGCGCTGAATCTCGCCCTTGTAGGGGACGCGCTCGTCGCCGATCACGATCCCGGCGACCAGCACCGCCAGGAACCCCGATCCCCTGGCGGCGGTGGCGGCCCCGTAGATCGCCAGCGCGCCGGCCAGCACCCGCACCGGGTACAGCGCCTCGCCGGGCAGCGGCGCGCGGTGCATCAGCCAGAGCAGCAGCCTGCCACCGAGCACGCCGACCGCCAGCCCGACGACCATCTGGAGGCCGAACTGGGCGGCCACCACCCCGGCCGTGCCGAGGCCCGACCCGCTCGTCGCCAGCAGGGCGACCAGCAGGGCGATGCCGACCGGGTCGTTGGCGCCGGACTCGCCCTCCAGCAGGGTGCCGGTGCGGCCGGCGATCTCGCGGCGGCCGAGCACCGAGAAGACCACCGCGGGGTCGGTGGGCGCCAGCGCCGTGCCCAGCAGCAGCGCGGGCCGCCAGTCGATGTCGAACAGCAGGTGGGCGCAGAGCGCCAGCGCCGCGGCGGTCACCAGCGTGCCGGCCACGCCGAGCCAGACCGTGGCCGCGGCGGCCGGCCGCAACCGGCGCCAGCCGATGCGCATGCCGCCGTCGAACAGGATCACCGCCAGGGCGATGGTCACCACCCGCTCGACGGTCTCGACCTGGATCCTGGCGAGCCGGGGCAGCAGGTCGGAGGCGATCGCCGCCGAGACCAGGAAGATCGCGGGCGCCGGGATGCGCAGCCGCTCGCCGAGCCGGTTGGAGAGCACCGCCGCCAGCCCCACCAGGGCGGCCGCCAGCACCATCAGCCCGAACGACTCCACGCCGGCTGGCTGCATCGCGGCCTCCTCGACCATGACAGGCAACGGACGCCGACCAGCCTTCCCGGCACACCTTGGCGACCACCATAGGGGAACCGGGCCGGCGGCGGCCACGGCCGACCCCGGCCTTGCGGTTGACAGCGCGGCGGCCCGTTTCGGCGAGCAGGTCATCAGCGGCTGCGCCTCCTCGGCGCCGGCTCCCTCCCAGGGCCGAGCCGTTCCTCCGCTACCTGGCCACCACGCAGCACAAGACGGTGCTGATCTCCAGCCACGTCCTGTCCGAGGTCGAGCAGACCGTCGACAGCGTCGTGATCATCGCCCAGGGCCGGCTGATCCGCGAAGGCGCGCTCAAGGACCTGCTGAGCACCGCGCTCACCGCCGGCGGCACGGGCGGCAACAACGGCCAGGCGACCCCGCCGCTGTCCGATCCGGCCCAGGTCCGCACGGTCTACGGGATGGCGTTCGGGATCGGCTCGCTGTTCACGCTGATCCTGGGCGTGATCGCGATCTGTGGCGAGTTCCGGCACCAGACGATCACGCCCACCTTCCTGGCCACCCCGCGCCGCAACCGGGTGGTGCAGGCCAAGGTCGCCGGCGTGGTGATCGCCGGCGGGCTGTCGGGGATCCTGATGATCGCGACCGGCCTGCTGGTCGGCGCCATCGTCATCTCCGCCAGAGGGTTCGGGACCCGCCTCGGCAGCGGCGACGTCCAGCAGGTGCTCGGCCTGATGGTGCTCGGCCTGGTGGTGTGGGCGGTCTTCACCCTCCGCCGGGACGTGACCTGAGCGCCCGAGCCGATCCCGCTTGGAGGGCCTGGCGCGTCGGCGGACCGCCGCCTATGCTCGCTGCCATGGCAGCCAACCAGGTGCCCAAGGGGACGGCGCAGTCCCGCGCGGTGCCCGCCCCCGGCGAGATCAGCTACCGGTCACGGACGGGCCGCTGGGTCCTGGTCGCCACCATCTCCGGCTCCGGCGTGGTATTCCTGGACGCCAGTGTGGTCAACGTGGCCCTGCCGACGATCGCGCGCGACTTCCGGACCGGCCTGGCCAGCCTCCAGTGGACCGTCAACGCCTACACCCTGACCCTGGCCGGCCTTCTGCTGCTCGGCGGGTCGCTCGGCGACCACTTCGGCAGGCGACGGATCTTCGTCACCGGGATCATCTGGTTCGCGGTGGCCTCGCTGCTCTGCGGCGTCGCGCCGAACGCGCCGACGCTGATCGCCGCCAGGGCGCTCCAGGGCGTGGGCGCCGCGCTGCTGACCCCGGGCAGCCTCGCGATCATCGAGGCGAGCTTCCGGCCATCGGACCGGGCCGCCGCCATCGGCGCGTGGACAGGGCTGGGCGGGGTGGCCACCGCGCTGGCGCCGCTGCTCGGAGGGTTCCTGACGCAGGCGGTGACCTGGCGGCTGGTCTTCCTCATCAACCTGCCGCTCACCGCAGTCGCCCTGTGGGCCGCCATCCGCCACGTGCCGGAGAGCCGCGACCCGGGCGTGTCCCGCGAGCTGGACCTCGCGGGAGCGGCCCTGGCCGCGCTCGGCCTGGCCGGGATCACGTATGCGCTCACCGACGGCACCGGAGCGGGCTGGACCTCTCCGGTGGTCCTGGTCGCCGCCATCGGCGGCGTGCTCGCCCTGGCCGGGTTCGTTGCCCGTGAGCGCTTCAGCAGGCACCCGCTGCTGCCCCTCGACCTCTTCCGCTCGCGCCAGTTCACCAGCGCCAACGTGGTCACGTTCCTGATCTACGGGGCGCTCAGCGGCGCCTTGTTCCTGCTGCCCATCCAGTTGCAGCGCGTGGTCGGCATGTCCCCGCTGAGCTCGGGGACGGCGCTGTTGCCGATCACCATCGTCATGCTGCTGCTGTCGGCCAGGGCGGGCCGGCTCGCGCAGCGGATCGGGCCGCGCCTGCCGATGAGCCTGGGCCCGCTGGTCAGCGCCGCGGGGCTGGCGATGATGGTGCTGGTCACCCCGGGCCGGAGCTACTGGGTGAGCACCCTGCCGGCGGTACTGGTGTTCGCCCTCGGCCTGTCGCTGACGGTCGCCCCACTGACCTCGACCGTGCTGGCGGCCGCCAGCGAGGAGCACGCCGGGATCGCCTCCGCGGTCAACAACACGGTCGCGCGGGCAGCCGGGCTGCTGGCGGTCGCGACCCTGCCGGTGGTGGCCGGCATCGCAGGGGCAGACGCGCTGGACCCGGGGGTGTTCGCCGGCGGCTTCCGGATGGCGGCCTGGATCTCGGCCGCGCTGGTCGCGGCCGGGGGCGTGCTGGCGTTCCTGACGATCCGCAACCCCGCGCCGGCCGACGCGGCCCGAGGCCCGGAGCCGACCATGCACTGCCCGCTGGACGCCCCCCGTATGTGCGGTGCCGGCTATGCGCGCACCAGCGGGATGACCACGTCGTCGACGACCGAGACCAGATAGGAATCGGGCACCGGCGGGCCCTCGGCCAGGAACCGCTGCGCCACCATGGCCGGGCCGACCTCGGCAGCGAGGGTCTCGATCGCATCGGGTCGCGCCTCGCCCCGCTCGATCGCGCGCTGCAGCACCTCTTGGAACATGCGCTTGCGCGGCATCAGCACGCGCTCGTGGACCAGCTTGACGAACGGGTGCTCGCGGTCGCTCTCGCCCAACAGGCACTTGAGCGCGCCGCCCGTCGGCGAGTTGATGATCGAGGTGAGGCGCCGCAGCACGTCGAGCATGTCGTCGCGCAGGTTGCCGTGGTCGGGCAGGTCGGCCATGGACGGCAGCACGTGCTCGAGCGCGTCGACGATCAGGTCCTCCTTGGAGGCCCAGCGCCGGTACAGGGCGGCCTTGCCGGTGTGGGCGCAGGCTGCGATCCCCTCCATCGTCACGCCGGGGTAGCCGACCGTGCAGAGCTGGTCAAGGACGGCGGTGAAGATCGCGCGCTCGAGCGCCTCGCCACGACGCCGGGTCTGGGCATCCGGCGCCTCGGACAACGCCGCGATGCGGTCCGTCTCAGCGACCATCGGTGGACCTCGGTTCCCTAAGATTCAGATAATGAACGCTTGCGTTCCCAATTTTCCCAGTGTAGCGTGGCCCGCTAGTGAACGGAATCGTACACTACCCCAAGGGGGAAATCAGCCCATGACGGTCTCGCAGTCGGTGAGGTCGCGACCACCCGGGGCGGCACGACGCGGCGTTCACCCTGCGCTCACGCTCACGGTCATCGCGGGCGCGCAGCTCATGGTCGTGCTGGACGCCACCATCGTGAACATCGCCCTTCCCCACATCCAGTCGGCGCTGCACTTCTCGACCACCAGCCTGTCCTGGGTGCTCAACGCCTACACCCTGACCTTCGGCGGGTTGCTGCTGCTCGGCGGCCGCGCCGGCGACATCCTCGGCCGCCGCCGCGTGTTCATCTTCGGCATCCTGCTGTTCAGCCTCGCGTCGCTGCTCGGCGGGCTGGCGACGTCATCCGCCTGGCTGCTGGCCGCAAGGGCGCTGCAGGGCGTCGGCGGCGCGATCGCCTCGCCGACCGCGCTGGCGCTGATCACCACCAACTTCGCGGAGGGCAGGGAGCGCAACCGCGCCCTTGGCGTGTTCGCCGCCGTGTCGGTGTCCGGCGCGGCGATCGGACTGCTGGCCGGCGGGATCCTCACCGAGTGGCTGTCGTGGCGCTGGGTGCTGTTCGTCAACGTGCCGATCGGCATCCTGCTCGCGCTGGTCGCGCCGCTCTACATCACCGAGTCGGAGCGCCAGCCAGGCAGGTTCGACCTCGGAGGGGCGTTCACCTCGACGGCGGGGATGGTCGCCCTGGTCTACGGGTTCATCCGCGCGGCCCAGGAGGGCTGGAGCGACACGCTGACGATCGGCGCGTTCGCCGCGGCGGTGGTCCTGCTGGCGGCGTTCATCTCCATCGAGACCAGGACCAGGCAGCCGATCACCCCGCTGCACATGTTCCGCAACCGCAACCGGGCCGGCTCCTACGCGATCATGTTCGCGCTGGCCGCGGCGCTGTTCGGGATGTTCTTCTTCCTGACCCTGTTCGTGCAGAACGTGCTCGGTTACAGCCCGCTGCGCGCCGGGCTCGCGTTCCTGCCGGTCACCGCGGCGCTGATCGTGACCTCGCAGATCGCGGCGCAGACCCTGCCGAGGCTCGGGCCGCGGCGCCTGATGGGGACCGGTGCGGTGCTGGCCGCGGGTGGCCTGGCCTGGCTCTCCCAGGTGACGGCGACCAGCGGCTACGTCGATGGGATCCTCGGCCCGATGCTGGTGTTCGGGTTCGGCATGGGCCTGCTGTTCGTGCCGCTGACGATCGTGGCGGTCTCGGGGGTCTCCCGGGAGGAGTCGGGCGCGGCCTCCAGCCTGCTGAACGTGATGCAGCAGGTCGGCGGCTCGCTGGGCCTGTCGATCCTGGTGACGGTGTTCGGCACCGCCAGCCGCAACGAGGCGACCGAGCAGGTCGGCAGGTTCCTCTCCAGCGCCACACCCGCGATGCGAGCCCAGTTCCAGCAGACGGGCCAGTTGCCAGCGCCCTTCGCCAGCAACATCCTGTCGCACGGCATCTCGATGGCCTTCGAGCTGTCGGTGGTCTTCGCGGCCGCGGCGCTGCTGGTCTCCCTGCTGGTGATCCGCGCGAGGACCTCGGAGCTCGACACCTCCAACGTCCCAGGTATGGGCTGAGCGCTGCTCGGTCCGTGCGGCCGCCGGCGTCCCGCCGGCGGCCGCACCAGACGCCGCCGCGCTGCCGGCAGCACCACCACGCGGTAGGGCACCGGGCTACAGGCCCAGCTCGGCCTTGACCTGCTCCCAGGGGATCGGCTCGCCACCCTCGTCCAGCGCGGCGCGGGCGGCGGCGATGTCCGCCTCCTCCCCGGCCTGCTCGATCTCGGCGGCAAGCTACGGCGAGACGATCGCGGCTACACGCCGGCCGTGGCGGGTCAGGTAGACCACCTCGCCCCGACGCACCAGGCAAGCCGGGCCTGTGGACAACCCCACGCGGGTATGGTCGCGGCCTCGAGCGCGAATGGGTTCCCCGTTGGACCGATCCTGCGCCGTGATCCGGGACATTCGCGCTTGACCCCGCTTGGTCGACTCATGCGGGCGAAGTGGTCGACGCTGCCAGATGAGGTCAGCGACTCGTCCTGGCGCATCCTGCGGACACCTCGGCAGGCGTTGGGTTGGGAGGTCGCGCCGAATGGCGCGGCCAAAAAGTGTGGCCTACGCCGGCCCGTCTGGCAAGGAAATACATCAGGCCCGGGCGGTGCGACCGCCCGGGCCCGCATTGCTGGGGTTCCGTCAGCTATGGGAGATCCGGATCACCTGGCCGGTGCCGGGAAGCTGGCCGTTGTTGGTCCCCGGGAAGACCCCGAAGTTGGACACGAAGAACGAGCCGTCCCTGCCGATCGCGAGCCCGGCCGGGTTCACCAGGCCGGTCGAGGCGATCACGGTGCGCCGCCCGTCCCGCTCGATGCGGACGAGCCCTCCGGTCGGGTCGCCGGAGGTCAGGCCGTTGCGCGCGATCTCGAGCACGTTCAGCCGGCCCCACCTGTCGAAGGCCAGGTCGATGATGTTGGTGAAGCCGCGCGCCACGATCGTCGGCGCGCGCCCGGGCACGATCCTCCAGATGCGCGCCGCGCCCTTGGGGAACGGGAAGCCGGTCAGCTCGCCCACGTACCAGGCGCCGTCGGGGCCCTCGGCGACCGAGTCCGGCACCGCCTGCATCGGGATCTTGGTCCCCGGCGGGAGGTTCAGCTCCGGCGGCGCGGCCACCATCCGCACCGGGAAGGTGGCCAGCACCGTGATCTTCCCCTTGGCATCGACCTTCAGCAGGTCGTTGCCGCCGGCGTCGGCGACCACCTCGAAGCCGTCCTGGATGGCCACGGCATAGGGGTCGCTGTCGATCCCCTCGCCCGGCTGGGCGCCGGCACCGTTGTCGGGGTTGTGGGCGGCCTCGAAGGTGGGGAAGTCCGCCAGCGACTTGATCGGCGGCGGGAAGACCCGCAGGAGCCGGCCGAAGGCGTTGCCCGCCGAGCCGAACTGCTGGCGGGTCTCCGGGCCGCCACCCGGGTTCTGCACCTGGAGCAGCGCGCGGCCGTTGGCGATGGCGACGTCCGACGGCCCGGTCGCGCCGGTGCCGTCCGGCGCGGCCAGCGACGGCAGGCCTTGCAGGACCCGGACCTGGTGACCGCCGACGATGCGGGTCACCGAGCCGCTGGAGCCGAAGCACTCCTGGTCGCCCTCCGGGCCGGTGATGCACTTGCCGTTCCCGCCCTTGCCGGCCTCGGCGACGTAGAGCGCGCCACGGCCGTCGAACGCGAGACCGCGCGGGTTGTTCAGCCCCCTGGCCACCACCGTGAACTTCGGCCGCGCCTGGCTGGCGGTCGTGGTGGTGCCGCCGGTCGCGGCCCCGGCGCTCGAGGCGGCGGTCACGCCGAGCGCGACCAGCGCGCCCGTGGCGACGAGGACGCCGAGGACCCGCCTCGGTCGTGATGACTTGCTCAAATCTTCCTCCCGGGTGTTCTCCAGGCCACATCGGTGCAGCCTGACAAGACCCCGTGCGCAGGCTCGCGCCGGGGCTCGCAGTTCCATCGACTTGGATCTCGGACCGGTTGAGGCCGTGATCGGCCGAGGCGATGCTCGGCCGCCCCCCTTGAGTGGCTCCCCCCTTTCGCGGCCTCGAGATCCGCGTGCACTCGCCGCGAACCATAACCGCAAGGTGCGCCCAGCCGAAAGTCGTACCGGCCGACCTCGCAATTGCGGTATCGCCAGGCACGGCGATAGCCGTAGGGATGACGTAGCGACTCGGCGAGCCTGGCCTGGTTTGGTGTGGGATACGCGGCGGCGCAGGTGACCCGCCCCGGCCTATACGCCGGAGCGGGACCTGGCGAGGAACTGGCCCTGCCCGGGCTGGCCGAGGAACTTGCCGTGGTCGACCAGCACCTGGCCGCGCTGCATCACCACCTCGGGCACACCCCGGACCGACCGGCCCTCGTAACAGGAGTAGTCGACGTTCATGTGGTGGGTCGCCGCCGACAGCACGCGCTCGGTCTCGGCGTCGAACACCACGATGTCGGCGTCGGAGCCCGGCGCGATCGTGCCCTTGCGCGGGTAGAGGCCGAACAGCTTGGCCGGGGCGGCGGCCACCAGCTCGACGAAGCGGTTCAGGGAGATCTGCCCGCCGCGGACGCCGCCGTCGTAGAGCAGGGTGTAGCGGTCCTCGACCCCTGGCAGCCCGTTGGGGATCTTGGCGAAGTTGCCGACCCCGATCTGCTTCTGGTCCTTGAAATGGAAGGGGCAGTGGTCGGTGGCGACGAGCTGGAGGTCGTCGGAGCGCAGGCCGTTCCAGAGCTCCGCCTGGTGCGGCTTGGGGCGCAGCGGCGGCGAGCAGACGTATTTGGCGCCCTCGAAGCCCGGCCGGGCGAGGTCGTCCATGGACAGGAACAGGTACTGCGGGCAGGTCTCGGCGAGCGCGGACGTCCCGTTGTCGCGCGCCTCGCGCACCGCGTTCAGCGCGTCGGTGGAGGACAGGTGGACGATGTACACGGCCACCTCGGCCAGCTCGGCGAGCTGGATGGCCCGGTGGGTGGCCTCGCCCTCCATCGAGGCCGGGCGCGTGAGGCCGTGGTTGACCGGGTCGGTCCGGCCCTGCGCGAGGTAGCGCTCGATCAGGACGTCGATCGGCCCGCCGTTCTCGGCGTGGAGCATGATCAGCGCGCCGTTGTCGCTGGAGCGGCTCATCGCGCGGAACAGCGAGGCGTCGTCGACCATGAACACGCCCG
>WNFX01010156.1_pt1 | contig 15691 bp, 13 predicted proteins | sample 5400111 | NCBI WGS metagenome assembly WNFX01 (sample SAMN13153363, study PRJNA577476) | soil metagenome | isolation source: 40 cm soil or saprolite under grassland replicate 1 | place: USA:California | collected 2016-06-15 | reverse complement strand
GACCGCGCCGGTGATCGCCGACGACCTGGCCACGCTGGCCGATGCCCGCGCCAAGGCGCGCCAGGCGCGCCGCGCCTTCGCCGAATTCGAGGGCGCGGACCAGGACGCGATCGACCGCATCGTCCGGAAGATGGCCGAGGCGGGCACGGCGGGCGCCGAGGAACTGGCCCGGCTGGCCGTGGACGAGACCGGTTACGGCGTCTACGAAGACAAGATCATCAAGAACAGGTACAACACCGGGTTCGTGGCCAGCTGGATGCTGGAGCGGCGCGCTGTCGGAGTGCTGTGGGTCGACGAGGCGAACCGGGTCACCGCGGTGGGCAGCCCGATGGGGGTGATCGCCGGGATCATCCCGGTGACCAACCCGACCTCGACCGTCCTGTTCAAGAGCCTGGCCGCGGTCAAGGCGGGCAACGCCATCGTGCACGCGCCGCACCCCCGGGCGGCAAAATGCTCACGCCGGGCGGCGGAGGTGATGGCCGAGGCGGCCGTCGCGGCCGGGGCCCCGGAAGGACTGATCTCCTGCCTGGACGCACCCACCCTGGCCGCCACCCTGGAGCTGATGGAACGTCCCGAGATCGCCCTGGTGCTGGCGACAGGCGGGCCCGGCATGGTCCGGGCCGCCTACTCCTGCGGCAAGCCGACGATCGCCGTCGGCGCCGGCAACGTCCCCGCGTTCGTCGGCGCGAGCGCGCCGGACGTCGGCGAGACCGCCGAGATGATCCTGACCTCCAAGGCGTTCGACAACGGCACGGCCTGCGTGGCCGAGCAGTCCGTCGTGGTGGCGGAACCGGTCTTCGGCGATTTCCTCGGCCGGTTCGAGGAGAAGGGCGCCTACCTGATGTCGGGCGCGCAGCAGGCCGCCCTGGCCGCGGTGCTGTTCGACGAGCGCGGCGGGCTGCGGCCGGATGCTGTGGGCCGGGGCGCGAGCCGGCTCGCGCAGCTGGCCAGCTTCAGCGTGCCGGACGGGACCCGGGTCCTCGCGGCCTTGCTGGAGCGGGTGGCCGGCGACGTCCTGCTGTCCCGGGAGATCCTCGGTCCGGTGCTCTCGGTGTACCGGGTGCCCGACTCGGCGGCCGGCTGGCAGCGCTGCCGGGAAGTTCTCGCCCTCGGCGGCGAGGGCCACACGGTGGCCCTGCACACCCAGGACCCGGACGAGATCGCGCTGTTCGGCACCCTTCCGGCCAGCCGCATCCTGATCAACACCCCGGCACTGTTCGGCGGGATGGGCTATTCCGCCGAGGTAGACCCGAGCTTCCAGCTCGGCACCGGCACCTGGAGCGGCTCGATCTGCTCCGACAACGTGACCCCGCTGCACCTGATCAACATCAAGCGGATCGCGCACGAGATCAGGCCGTGGCGCACCGTCTACGACCCGGTGGAGCTGCGATGAGCGACGGGCAGGTGACCGCGCTGCTGAGCCGCGCGGCTGGTTTGCTGGCCGGGGCCCCGGGCGGCGCGGGGGCGGACGAGCCGGTCCGTTCGGTTCCCGTGGGGGAACTACGGACCGGGGTGGACCTCGGGACGGCCAGCTGCGTCCTGGCCGTCCTGGACGGGACCGGCCAGCCGGTCCACGTGGCCAGCTACCCGTCCGGGGCACTGCGGGACGGGGTGGTGGTGGACTTCGCCGCCGCCGAGCGGACGGTCCGGCGGCTCAGAGATGAGGCCGAACGGGCCTTGGCTACCGCCCTCACCTCGGCGGCCACCGCCTACCCGCCGTGTATCGCCGAACCGGACGCACGGGCCTGCCGCTTCGTCTGCGAGGCGGCCGGGTTCGACAAGGTAACGCTGACCGACGAGGTGACCGCGGCCCAGCACACGCTGGGCGTCAGCGACGGCGTGATCGTCGACGTGGGCGGCGGATCGACTGGGGTGGGCATCTTCCGGTCCGGCCGTCTGGTCGCCCTGGCCGACCGTCCGGGCGGCGGCCACCACCTCGACCTCGTGCTCGCCGGGGCGCTGGGCATCACCACCGAGGAGGCCGAGCGCCGCAAGCGCGCGGACCCGCGCGGCTCGCTGCCGCATCTGGTGCCCACCCTGGAGCGGATAGCCGAATCGGTCCGGCTGATGACCGCGGACGCCGAGGACCTGCCGCTGCATATCGCGGGCGGCGCGCTCATGATCCCGGGCGCGGCCGAGGTCATCTCCGGCTACCTCGGCCGGGAGACCGTCAGCTACCCGCACGCGCTGCTGATCACGCCGCTGGGAATCGCGAGGTACGCGTCATGACGACTCCGAGCCGCCCGGCCACGCTGCGGACGTACGCGTTCATCGACCGGATGCAGCCGCAGTGCGCCGCGCATATCGCCGCGACCAGCCCCGGGGACGTGCCGCTGGCCGGCATGGCCGAGCTGTACATCGAGATGGCCCCGGGCAACGAGGTGTTCCGGGCCGCGGACATCGCGCTCAAGGCCGCCGGGGTCCGCCCGGCGCTGCAGATCATCGAGCGCGAGTTCGGCCTGCTCGAGATCCATTCCGAGCAGCAGGCCGAGGTGCTGGCCTCCGGCCAGGCCGTCCTCGACGAGCTCGGCCTGACCGAAGCCGACCGGCTCAGGCCGGCCATCGCCTCGATGCAGTTCATCACCAACGTCCACCCGTACCAGGCGCAGCTGCTGAACAAGTGGCGCAAGGGCAGCATGCTGCTGCCCGGGCAGAGCCTGCTCGTGCTCGAGGTCGCCCCGGCCGCCTATATTTCCATCGCCGCGAACGAGGCGGAGAAGGCGGCGTCCATCACGGTGATCGAGCTGCGGGCCGTCGGACGGTTCGGCCGGATGTTCCTGGCGGGAACCGAAAGCGAGGTGCAGGCGGCCCGGGACGCCGCGGTGGCGGCGCTGGAAGCGGTCAAGGGCCGGGAGGACCAGCGGTGAGAGTCTGGGGCGCAGAGGCAGTCGAGGCGGCGCAGAGCGAACTGCGAATCGCCCCCGGCGATCTGGTGACCCCGCTGGCCCGGGAGCGCGCCGCCGACCTGGGCGTCAAGATCGTCACGGGCGGATCCGGCGGCCCGGGCCGACTGCGGCTGCCCGGCGCTGCGCGGTCGTCTGGCGGCGCGCGACCACTCGGCGCGAAGCCGCAGTCCGCGATCAACGTCAGCGGCCCGGTCCCGGACCAGGCGGTCTCGGGGGCGCTCTACCGGCGGGGTGCGCCCGCCTCACGCAGCCGTTCCGCGGCCGGCGGCCGGGCGGCGACCGGAGGGCGCGTGATGGTGGTGGGGGCCGGCCACGTGGGCATGATCACGGCGGCCCGGCTGGCCGAGGCCGACGTGTTCGGCGAGATCGTGCTGGTCGACGTGGTGGAGGGGCTGGCGGCGGGGATCGCGCTGGACCTGACGCATACGGCGGGCCTGTCCGGGTTCAGGACCAGGATCACCGGCATGGTCACCGTCGAGGACGCCGGACCGGCCGACTATGTGGTGATCACGGCGGGCCGGGCGCGGCAGCCCGGGATGAGCCGCAGCGACCTGGTGGCCGTCAACGCCGCGATCGTCGGTGACATCGCGGCCCGGGTGGCGGAGGTGGCGCCCGCTGCCGTGCTGGTCGTGGTGACCAACCCGCTCGACGAGATGACCCAGCACGCGTGGCGCGCGTCCGGCTTGCCGCCCGCTCGGGTGATCGGCATGGCGGGCGTGCTCGACACGGCCCGGTTCCGGGCCCTGGCGGCCCAGGCGGCCGGGCTGCGCCCGGGACAGGTCCAGGCGGTGGCGCTCGGCAGCCACGGCGACGAGATGGTGATCCCGCTGTCGCAGGCCAGCGCGGCGGGACGGCCGCTCACCGAGGTGCTCGGCGAGACCGCCGTCACCGCGATCGTGACCCGGGCCCGGGACTCGGGTGCCGAGGTCGTGAGCCTGCTCAAGCAAGGCAGCGCGTTCATGGCCCCCGGTGCTTCGGCCGCCCGCATGGTCCTGGCCATGGCCGCCGACAGCGGCGAGACGCTGCCCGCCGCGGTGCTCGCGGACGGCAGTTACGGCATCGAGGGCGTCTACGTCGGCCTGCCGGCCCGGCTGGGCCGCGGCGGAGTCCGGGAGATCGTCGAGCTGGCCCTGACGCCAGGCGAGGTGGCCGAGCTCAGGCAGGCAGCCGACCGGATCAAGGAGCGGCTCGGCGTGCTGGCCGCCGCCTCATGAGCCGGCAGGCGCCGTGAAGGCGATCATGGTCACCGGCCCGGATCAGCTCAGCGTGGCCTCGGTACCCGACCCGGCCATCCAGGACCCGGGCGATGCGATCGTGCGCGTCCGACGCACCGCGATCTGCGGTACCGACCTGCACGTGGTGAGCCACGGCGGCGAGCAGTTCATCCCCGGTCATGAGTACGCCGGCGAGGTGACCGAGACCGGCGGCGCGGTGACCGCCGTCTCGGCCGGGGACCTCGTGACCGGGGCCGACTACACGGCGTGCGGGCGGTGCTGGTGGTGCCTGCGCGGGGATCACTGGCACTGTCCCGAGCGGCGGTTTTTCGGCACGGGCACGGCGTTCGGCCCGATGCTGGCCGGGGCCCAGGCCGAACTGGTCCGTGTGCCGCACGCCGATGTGGTGCTGCGGCGCGTGCCGGCCGGGGTCTCGCTGGACGCCGCCGTCTTTCTCGGGGATACGCTGGCCACGGGGTACGCGGCCGTGCAGCGCGCTGGCTACCGGCCAGGCGACACGCTGGCCGTGATCGGCGGCGGCCCCGTGGGCCAGCTGACCAGCCTGGTCGCGCAGGCCTGTTCGGCGGGGGTCGTGCTTGTGGTCGAGCCGGTGGCGGACCGCCGGCAAATCGCCGCCGCCAACGGCGCGCTCACGGCCGATCCGGACTCAGCCCGGGCGCTGGTCGACGAGGTGACCGAAGGGCGCGGCGCAGACGCGGTGGTGGATGCCGTTGGCGGCGCGCTCGGCCTCGACACCGCTCTGTACCTGGTCCGGCTCGGCGGCACGGTGGTGTCGGTGGGCGTGCATTCCGAGCAGTCATGGTCCCTGCCGGCCGAGCGGGCCTTCCTCGACGAGCTAACCGTCCGGTTCGCCATCGGCGACTTCATGCGCGACGCTCAGCCGTTGTGCGCCCTGCTGCGGGCCCGCGTCGTTGATCCCACGGTGATCGTGTCCGAGCGTGTCGCCCTGGACGATGTACCCGCCGCCTATCAGCGGATGGCGCAGCGCTCGACCTTGAAGGCCCTCGTCCTGGTCTGATCCGGGGAGGTAACGATGTCACAGCCAACCGCGAACCATGACCTGGCGGTTGCTCCTGCCGGAATCGAGGCGAGTCTCGCGGAGGTGTTCGGTGCCGACCCACCTGACCTGAAATCAGCGGCCCGACTGCTGGTGACCCGATTTCGAGATCTGGCGACCGCGGACATCGCCGTGGCGGAACGCGCTGATGACGGCAAGTGGCGGGTAGTCGCCTGTTCCGAGCCTGCGATCGTCCCTCTTCCGCATGCGGACCTGGCCGCGGCGATCGGCGAAGAGCCGGCCGCTCGCTACGATCCGGTGAGGATCTGCGGTCCGGTGGCCGTTCTCTCAGTCAGCCAGGACCCCATGGTGGTGCGGGCCCTGGGATTCGCGTGCCAGTGGCTTTCTCTGATCGCCGACCGGGCCGCGGCCCGTGACCAGGCGGCGGCGGAGGCCGCGGAGACCGCCGTGCTGCGCACGGTAATCGAGCAGCTGCTCTGTGTCCGCGACCTGGATCAGCTGCTGCTCTCGATCAGCGACCGCACGCTGCATCTGCTCGACGCCGATATCTGCGGCGTGCTGCTGCGCGAGGGCGACGAGCTGCGGATGCGGTCGTGCGTCGGGCACCGGGTGGTGGAAACGTCACGGCTGCGGATGGAACGCGGCCAGGGGGTCGCCGGCCTGGTCTTCCTCACCGGCGAGCCCGCCAAGGTGGACGACTACCTATCTGATCGGCAGATCAGCCAGGACTTCATGACGCTGGCCGAGCAGGAGCAGACGCAGTCCGCGCTGGCCGTGCCGCTGCGGCTGCGCGGTGAGTTCCTCGGGGTTCTGGAAGTGTGGCGGCGGCGGCCGTCCCGGTTCAGCGAGCAGGACGTGCACCGCATGGTCACCCTCGCCGACGTCGCTACCGTAGCCATTGACAACGCCGGACTCTACGAGCAGCAGGCGCAGATGGTCGCCCAGTTGCGAGAGACCCGCGATGCCCTGGAGAGCCAGGTGACGATGCTGCGCCGGTCCTCGCAACTGCAGCAAGCCCTGCTGGCGACCGTGCTCGACGGGGCCGGGCTCGGCGCGCTCGTCCGCACGGCGGGAACCGAGCTCGGCTGCCCGGTGGCGATCTACGATTCCGACGGCCACCTGCTGGCCCGCTACCCGGCCCGGTCGCTGCTGGCTGTCCCGCCCGACTCGCTGCGGATGAGAACGCGCGCGGGCCGGACCGCGCTCACCATGAGCGACGGCACCCGGGCCTCGGCCTGGGTCCAGCCGGTGGCCGCCGACGGGGACAAGCTCGGCTGCGTGTGCGTGGTGGCGGGCGAGGATGCCGCCGCGCTGATAGATGTCGTCACCAGCCAGGTGGCCATGGCGTGCTCCCTCGCCCTGTTCCGGCAGCGGGCCGCCAACCGGGCCCGGGCCGAGGCCATGGACCAGGTGCTGTGGGACCTGCTGCAGGGATCGGTGGAGCACCGGATCGCGGCCCGGGCCCGGGCCAGCGAGCTGGGCCTGTCCCTCACCGGCTCGCTGCGCGTGCTGTGCTGCCGCATCGAGAACCTCGAAGAACTCGCCCTCGACCGAGGCTGGGATACCTCGCACGCCGACCGGGTGCGCCGCGACGTGGTGCGGGCCCTGCGCCGCTGCGACACGCACCGGAGCCTGTTGCTGGCCAGCCTGCGCGGTGACTCGATCTCGGTGATCGCCGTCAACCTCGACCGTGCGGTCGCGCGTGAGGTCGTCAGCGAACTGAGCAGTTCAGCCCGAGAGGTCGAGTCCGACCTCCGGCTGGCCTGGGGCGTTAGCCAGGGACACGAGGACCCCGTCACGCTGCCACGCGCCTTCGATGAGGCCAAGACCGCGCTGGCCGCGGCGCACAGGTTCGGCGGGGACGGCATCTACCTGTACGAGGAACTCGGCATCGCCAGGCTGCTGCTCGGCTCCGGAGACGCGCCGGACCTGCAGGCGTTCGTCCGGGAGGTGACCGGTCCGCTGATCGACTACGACAGCAAGAACGACGGCTCGCTGCTGCGCACCCTGCGCGCCTTCTTCGACGCCGACTGCTCGCAACGGACCGCCGCGGAGCGCCTGTTCGTCCACCACAAGACCCTGCGGTACCGGCTGGGACGCATCCAGCAGCTCACCGGCCTGGACCTAGGTCACCACGAGGACCGGATGCGGGCGGACCTGGCACTGCGCCTGCTTCAGGTCAATGTTGGCCTTGACGAAGAGAACACGCTTCCCGGCTGACCAGTGATCAAGACGCCGCGCTGTCGAAGCCAGAACCTATATCGGCCAGATCTGCGGACATCACGCCCTTCACCCGCGATCCTCGTCGAGCGGAGGATGGAGGTGTCACCGCAAGCCGCAGCACAGCAGCACAGCATCCGGAAGAAGGTGAGCGGCCATGACGACAGTCGATAGCTGGCCGGTAGAGATCTCACTTTATGAGGAAGACGGGAACACGCGGGCCGAGGCACGGCTGGCCAGGGACGGCATTGGCATAACTGGCCACGGCCTTGCCCGCCGTCACCCCGATGACCAGGGGGTCACGCAGATCGGGGAGGAGATCGCGGCCGCGCGGGCCCTGTCCGACCTTGCTCATCAACTGCTCAGCGACGCGGCCGGGCAGATCGAGGGCATCACGCACCAGCGCGCCGACCTGTCGCTGTAGACGCTGCCCCGAGCACGGGCCCAGGCTGCGGCGGAGCTCGAGGGCCGTGCTCGCGGCCGCGAACGGGACCTCCGGCCGCCGGGTCGTTATGGCGACGGCCGCTCGATGATCCAGCCGCCGCTACCCCCGCGGTAGCGGATACGGTCGTGCAGGCCGTCCGTCGATTCCTGCCAGAACTCAACGCGGGCGGGCAGCACCCGGAAGCCGCCCCAGCGCCGCGGACGGGGGAACATCGGCTCCGCCAGGGCCCTCGCCGCAGGCCGCGCAGCACCACCAGGCGGGCCGAGGGAACGGCGTCGCTGCGGTCATGCCCGGCCACGTCAGCGCGACGCTCGCGAGGGTGCATCAGCTGCAGCTTTCACGCTGTGCGACGGCATCGGCAGAGGTGCCTAGAGTCAGCTCCGGTTAAGAACCCCAAAGGTTTAGACCATTGGTCTAGTGAGACTACGGCCAGGCGTCAAGGGAGTGGCGGCCCGATCGCGGGCCGTTTTGACAAGGCAGCCACGACCCGGTCGTAACTCACGAGCTAACACGGATCCAACATAGGGACAAAACGGACAGAGGTCTTCACGTTTGGGCTGACCTGGGAAAACAGGGGCTGGCTGGTGGGCCGCCCACGGGTTAGGCGGGCTCAGCCCACGTTATCCGGAGGTCGCTGTTCCGGTTCCGCGGCCCGGGTCATGCTCGCGCCGGGCGGGGTTTGGCTAGCGGTTCCAGCGGGGGTCGGCCTCGGCGATGGCGAGGCTGAGTTCCTCGAGCTCGGTGATGAGCTCGCGCAGGCGGCGGTGGTTGCTGAACCAGGGGCCGTAGTCGGCGAGCTGGTCATCGGACAGGATGCGGGTGGCGGTCTTCCCGTTTTTCTTGCGGGTCCACTGGTGGTAGGGGCCGTGCCGCTGCGGGGGGTCGGCGCGGCAGCGGCAGCCGGGGTATCCGCAGCGGGTCATCCGGTCGGCCAGGGTGCCGGGCAGGGCGAAGCTGACGCCGGCGAGGCGGGCGGTGATCTCGGCGGCGATGGCCGCGGCGCGGGCCTGCTGGGCCGGGGTGGGCGACACGCTGCCATTGTCGCAGCCGGAATCCCTCGTCTCACGCATCTCGTTGAGTATAAGTGCTGTATGGGAACTGCCGAGAGTGCCGCCTATGTCGCCTGCTGGCGGCCGTCGTCGGTGTCGCCGCCGGCGGCGGCGTTCGCCCGGGACGTGATCGCGGCGGTGGCCCCGCAGGGGCGGGAGCGGGCGAAGAACCTGCTGTGGGCGGCCGGGAAGCTGGCCGACTGGGCGATCGGGCTAGGCCTGGAGGCGATTCCGGAGGTGCTGCTGCACCCGTCGGTGGCCGAGCGGTTCACCCGGTGCGCGCCGGGCCTGTCCGGGGTGGCGCGGCGGACGCTGCGCACGAACCTGCGGTTTATCGGCCGGCGGGTGGTCCCGCAGTTCTATCCGGCCGATCTGCCGCTGCCGCGGGAACGCTCGAAAGAGCCGTACAGCCCGGCGCAGATCGCCGGGTATCTCGCGCTGGCGGACGTCCAGCCCACGACCGGGCGGCGGATGCGCACTGCCGGGCTGGTCTGCCTGGGGGCGGGCGCCGGGCTGATCCGCGGCGACCTGCGCGACGCGCGCGGCACCGACGTCGCCTGCCGGTCCGGCGGGGTCGTGGTGACCGTGCGCGGCGCCCGGCCGCGCACGGTGCCGGTGCTGGCCCGCTACCACGCCCGGCTGCTGGCCGCCGCGGCGTTCGCGGGGAGCGGGCTGATCTGCGGCGGGGCCGATCCGGGCCGCCGGAACGTCACGAACCCGCTGGTGGCCGCCCTCGACGGCGGGAGCGGGCTGCCCCGGCTGGACACGTCCCGGCTGCGGGCGACCTGGCTAGCCGGCTGCGCTGAGACGCTGGGCCTGGCCACGTTCATGCATGCCGCGGGGATCAGCTGCTCCCAGCGGCTCGGCGACCTGGTTGCCGGGCTGGAGCCGGCCGGGGAGGCCGAGGCGGTCAGGCTGCTCGGAGCGGCGCGCCGGCCATGATCCCGCTGGCGGCGTTCGAGGAGATCATCGACGCCTCCGGCGCCGGGCCGCGGATCGAGGCCATGCTGCCGGCCGGCGTGCGGCCCCGGCAGCTGAGCGTCCGCACCCTGCTGGCCGGCATGTGCCTGACCCAGGCTGACGGGCGGCCTGCGCACCTGACCCGCGTGCACCAGGCGCTGACCGCGCTGGGCGAGGACGACCAGCGGCGGCTGGGCGTGATCGCGGACTGGAAGCACGGGCCGCACCGGCTGACCTACCGGCAGACCGAGTACACCTTCGGCCTGGTCGCGGACGCGCTCGGCAAGGACGAGCCCGACGGGCTGCCGTCGCAGGCGCTGCAAGCAGCCTGCGATGACCTGCTCGAGGCATCGATCCCGGCCGGGTTCCACGATGCCAGCGCGTCGCTGGCCGTGGACTGGACGGACCTGGAGTCCTTCTCCCGCCCCCCGCCGCGCGGCACCAGCGACTGCGCCGACCCCGAGGCGTCCTGGGGCCACCGCAAGAACAACCTGCTGCGCAGCCAGGACGAGCTGTTCTACGGCTACTACCTGTCCGCCGGCATCATGGTGCCCGAGGAGAACGGGGCCGCCGTCCCCGAGCTCGCCCGCCGCGCCCATCCCGCTCGGCGACGTGCTCTCCGACTCCGGTTACGCCCACCGCGACGCGGACGCCTGGGCGGTCCCGCTGCGCGCCGCCGGCGCCCGGCTCGTCCAGGACCTGCACCCGCACGACCGCGGCCCCAAGGGCACCCACCACGGCGCCATCATCGCCAACGGGAACCTCTACTGCCCGTGCACACCCCGCACCCTGCCGGAACTCGGGCCGCTGGCCCGCACCGCCACCAGCCAGCAAGCCGCGGACCACGACCGCCAGACCGCCGAGCTGGCCCGCTACAAGCTCGGCCGCCTCACCGCCGACGACGCAGACGGCTACCACCGCGTCGCCTGCCCGGCCGCCATGGGCAAGATCCGCTGCCCGCTACGGCCCTCATCGATGACCCTGGACCGCGGCCGGCCCGAGATCCTCACCCCGCCGGAGCACCCCCAGGCCTGCTGCACCCAGCAGACCCTCACCGTCCCGCCCGAGGTGAACGCGAAGACCGCGCAGAAACACGACTACCCCTCAGCCGCGCACCGCCGGTCTTACGCCCGCCGCACCGGCGCCGAGCGCGGCTTCGCCACCGCCAAGGACCCCGCCAGCAACGACATCAGCCGCGGCTGGTGCCGCCTCATGGGCCTGGCCCCCCTCATGCTGTTCACCGTCACCCTGCTCGTCGTCCGCAACCAGCGCATCCTGCCAGCAACAACTGCAGGCGGCAGCATGCCCGCAACCCGGCCGCCCAGCACGGAAAGCCACCCTAGAAACACTCGGCGCACACGGCACGCCAGCAGCCCGAACCACGCCAGCCTGCACGCCGGAATGTCACACCAAAACGTGAAAATGGTCCCCACTGAAACGTGAAGACCTCCTGGGAGCCGGTGAGCGGATTCGAACCACTGACCTGCCGTTTACAAGAAGTACGGCCTCCTGCGCCTTGCGCGCTACCTGCACAGATGGCACAGGTCATCGCACTGACGGCTCCCACTGCGCTGGGATTATTTGGCGCGTCGTTCCACGAACCGTTCCACGCGGACGGCGAGAAACGGGCCGATGGTTGTAACCGGGCGTAGTGATCAGAACCTATCGGGTGAAGCCCATCAGATGCGACGCCACTACCCTGACCCGACGCTCTGGCCCCGCGCCGCGAAGCATCTGGCAGGATGCCGGTAGCTACCCGAGCGGCCTGGGGAGGAAACCGGTGCCTGTCCGCTTTCAGTTGGTCATCGACTGTGCCGACCCGGACCGGCTGGCACGGTTCTGGGCCGCCGCGCTGGGCTATGAGCTCGCGCCGGCCCCGGCTGGATTCGCTACCTGGAACGACTTTTACCGCGAGCTGGGGGTGCCCGAGGAGGAGCTGGTCGACGGGGCGGACAGGATCAGCGACCCGGAGGGCCACGGGCCGAGCATCTGGTTCCATGTCGTCCCGGATGCCAAGGCGGTCAAGAACCGGCTGCACCTCGACATCCACGCCAGTGGCGAGCGGACGGACCCGATCGAGACTCGCAGGAAGCGAGTCGACTCGGAGGCCAGCCGGCTGGCCGGCCTGGGCGCCACCATTACTGGCGCATTGTCCGAGGAAGGGCTCGACCACTACGCGGTCGGGATGAAGGACCCGGAAGGCAACGAGTTCGATATCAACTGACCGCATCAGCCGAGGCTCGAATCACGTAAAGGTTAAGAGCACCAGCAAAGCGGGTGGCCGAACAGGTCGACCGGGGTTCGCGCCCTGGCGGGCCGTGGGTCGTCGTAGAGCAGAGCAAGGGTCGTAGCCGCCTGGCACATGCAGCAGACCCTGTGGGCTGAGGTGGGTTCGCCGCCGAATCACTCGTAAGGCTCGCTGTCCCTTTCGCTGTGGCGGCATCTCAGCGGCCCGCCATATCGAGGCCAGGCAGGTCACGCGGTCACTTCGCGAGCCTGAACATGACGGCCAGGATGAAGGAAAGGCGCAGGAACTGCAGATCAATCGCCTGTTCTGTAAACCGATTTGTAAACCGGACGCGGCAAGACAGCTCGAGACGGGGGAGACGGAGCCGACGGAGCGAGATGGGATCGGTCTCGTCCGCCGAGGTCACCGCACCCGCGAAAGACAGCCCGAGACAGCGGAGACGTGCGTCGTATGGCTCATAACCCAGCGACGACCGGGACGTCTCCGGCCGTGCACTCGGGCTCCAGGATGATCGCCACGGCCTGCGCGTGGGCGTGCGGTATGGGCAGCAGTGCAAACCTGACGTTCTGCTAGGTCATGCGAACAGCGACTCTACACGCGGGGTCCTGCAGCGAGGACTGACGTACTTGACTTACTTCAGCGGAGGCACGCTACGGTCGGGAGATGCCCCTTCCTTCATGCGTGGAGTCGGCCGATGCCTCGCATTGAGGATCGGTTGCTGAAAGCCGTCATCTACCTCTACGGGAGCGAGGAGGCCGCGGAGAGCGGAGAGCCCGGTGGAAGTGGATTCCTTGTCGGGGAACCGTGCGCGATTCCAGATGCCGTGTTCCTGTTCGCGGTGACGAACGCTCACGTGATGAAGTCATGCCCGGTCGTGCGCACAGCGGGTCCGCGCAACGGTCGCGTCATCGTTCGTGAGGAGCGCGACTGGTATCGCCACCCTGACGGGGACGACGTGGTCGTCACGCCAATGGGGTTCGCGCCGAAGGATGCTCGCGACTTCTCTGTGGACTACGTGCCGCGCGAGTGGTTCGTTACGCCCGAGAACTTCAGTCACGCTACCCACGACGTGACTGACATGCCGCCTGGCGTTGAGACGCATGCACCGTTGGATTACGACTGGGAACACCAACCTCTGGGTTGGCCATTCGGCCCCGGCGAAGAAGTCGTGATGCTTGGCCGCTTCCTCGGCTACGACGGAACGGACGAGAACAAACCTGCCGCCCGCTTCGGGCATCTGGCGATGGCGTCGCCAGTGCCCATCAAACATCCGTGGGGCTTCACGCAGCCGAGTTTTCTTATTGAATGCCGGTCTGTATCCGGATACAGCGGCTCTCCCATCTTCATCTACCGGGTCCAGACGACGATAGCTGCTGGCCTGGTAGCCATCGGTTCAGAACGCGGCGGCAAAGCCGCGCTGCCTCGATTTCTCGGCCTTGATTGGGGGAATCTTGATCGTGTCGGTCACAACGACTACGCGATCGATTGGGCTGAGACGGACGCTGCCGCATCATTTCCTCGTCGTTCCGGGATGATGGTTGCGGTGCCCGCTTGGCGACTGACAGGACTACTCGACTCAGAGGAAGTGCAGGACGTGAAGCGAAAAGCGGGGGACAAGTCGGCGGAGGCCAGCGAAGGCGTCAACTTGGCGGGATGGTCATTGCCTCCAGGTTGATGCACAGGGCTGCGGGATATTTGCGGGTGATCTTTCGGCCATGTCGCAAGACTCACCGCGTCCGAACAGGTCAGCCTGGGTGGCTAGGGGCGAAGCGTCACGGTCTGTATAACCACCGGCTGATGGTGCTCGCCGTCGTAAACCAGCCCAGGTACTATCACGGTGGCGCCCCCAGAGGTTCAAGTCCTCTCAGGCCCACCCAGGTCAGACAAACCGAGCCCGACCCCGTGCTGACGACGTTGGATAACCCCTTGAGTGACCCCGCCGAGCGAGACGATCCGGTCGGGGCGTGGCTGTCGCTCCCGCGCCGGATCTACCTCGACACCTCCACGCTGCAGAAGCTCTACGACTTCGGCGGGGAGATTTTCGAAGGCGAGCCGTTCGAGCCGGTCGGCCGGGCGGCCCGGGTCCAGGGCCCAGGGGTTCGTCAAAGTCAGCGTGACAGCGCGTGACTGATTCGGTGGGTCCAGAGCATCCGGCTAGCGGCATTTCGGGGGTTCTGCGGTCGTCGGGCTAGTCGCGTTGTGTAGCCGGACTGGTGTGCGGCCTGCGTGACATGTGGTGACGTGTGGTGCGGATCTGGTTGCAGCGGGCGCGGCTCGTGGTGATGATTCAGGTTTCCACGCCAGAGATCCGTCACCAGGGAGACCGCGCCCGTGTCTTCATCATGGCTTGCCGGCTGCATCTCCCGCCACTTTCCCGGGGGGACCGCGCCGGATCCGGTACTGCTGCGGGAGTCGCTGGAGGACCGGCTGACCGATACGCGGAAGGCGCGGGGGAAGCGGCATCCGCTGCCGTCGCTGGTCTCGGTGATGATCGCGGGCGCGGCTGCGGCGCACGGCGGGCCGCTGGCGGTCGCGCAGGCGGCAGCGGGCTGGGACCAGGATGTGCTGGCCGCGCACGGCTGCCGGGTCAGCCCGCGGACCGGGCTGCGCGTGGCGCCGTCCGCCTCCATGCTGGGCAGGCTCGGGAAGCTGCTGGACGCAGACGAGCTCGAGGCGGCGCTGTCCGCGAGCGTGGCCGCCGCGGCGCTTGATCCCGCGATCCCGGCCGCCTATGCCGCGCACCGGCAGGACGAGCGGCGCAGGGCGGAAGAAAAGCGGGAACGCAAGCTCGCCAAGGCCGGCGGGAAGAAGAAGGTGCACCTGCTCGCCGCGGTCACCCACGTCCCCGGCCTGGTCATCGCCCAGGACAGGGTCGCCAAGGCCGGGAAGGCGAACGAGGTCACGCACTTCCGGCCGCTGCTGGAGCCGCTGCCGCTGGACGGGGTCCTGGTCACCTCCGACGCCATGCAGGCGACCAGGGACAACGCCCTCTACCTGCGGAAATCCAAGAACGCGCACTACCTGTGGCCAGTCGAGCATGCTTCACACTGCTCCTGTTGTCTGTCATAGCGTGTCAAACAGTCCAGCCTGGCCGCATCCGACCTGGATACGCAGGCCTTTGCGGCGTCCCTGGGTGAGGTAGACGGCGTTGAGCTCGCCGCGCTGGACCTTGTGCAACACGGTCTGGCGGGCGATGCCGAGGTGGCTGGCGGCCTGGCTGAGGGGCAGCCAGCCGTCGGGTGCCTGGGGCCGGATGCGGTCGCGGAGCTGCTGGTCGACGCGGATCTGCCAGGGGGCTCCGGGAGTGAGCTGCTCGCCGGTGACGAAGCCATCGCGCAGCCACCGGTAGATGGTGGCGCTGGAGACGCCGAGCTGGCGGGCGGCTTCGCCGATGCTGACCACGGTTGCATCATTGCGGCCGGGGGTGACATTTTCGGCCGGCGGCTGGTATCCGGGGATGCCGTGGTAGGCGCGTAGCTCCCTGACGTGGGCTTTCCTGAAGGGGAGCCCGGTGGCGGTGCGGCGGTTCTGGTTTCCCAGGATCTGGGCGATGGTGGTGTCGTCGTAGCGGGGGGCCAGGCGGCGAATCAGGGCGAGGGTGTCTTCGCTG
>WNFX01003966.1_pt1 | contig 15691 bp, 17 predicted proteins | sample 5400111 | NCBI WGS metagenome assembly WNFX01 (sample SAMN13153363, study PRJNA577476) | soil metagenome | isolation source: 40 cm soil or saprolite under grassland replicate 1 | place: USA:California | collected 2016-06-15 | reverse complement strand
TCAGTGGGGTGATTGGACGGGCAGACGTCATGGACGCTCCCGTGCCGGGTTCCCTGGGGGGCACCTATAGCGGCAACCCGGTGGCTTGCGCTGCGGCTCTTGCGGTACTGGACGTCTTCGAGGAGGACAAGCTGCTGGAGCGAGCGATGGCCATTGCACAGGTGGCACGTCTGCGCCTCGAGAAGATGCAGAGGCGTTTCGCCAGTATTGGCGAGGTGCGTGGCTTGGGACCCATGCTGGCACTCGAACTTGTCAAGGACCGCACGACCAAGGAACCTGCTCCCGAGTTGACTATCCAAGTCCTGCAGGCCTGTCATCGGCGCGGCCTGATCCTCCTGAAGTCGGGTCTCTACGATAACGTGGTCCGTCTGCACATTCCCTTTGTGGCCACTGATGAGGATGTAAACCAGGGGCTCGACATGCTCGAACAAGCTTTGCAAGAGGGAGAGGCACACGTCGCACGAGGACGCCAGTAAACCAGGAGCACAGGTGACGAAGTTAGGTGACGAGCAGATGATCAGCAGTGCTGGCACCATGTTCAGACCAGCAATCAGACAAGGAGGCCCCTATGTATGACCTACTGCGGGAGCGGATAAATCGACGCATGTTCATTGAGCGAACGACTCTGACTGTTGCGGGGATCGCCATGACCCCGGCTGTACTGGCGGGATGCGGAGGAAGCACCTCGACCTCGAGCGAAAGTCTGCTTGACCAGGCCCGCAAGGACGGCTACATCCGCGTCGGGTTCGCCAACGAGGCTCCGTATGGGTATGCGGATTCATCGGGGAAGCTGACCGGCGAGGCGCCTACCGTGGCCGGAGCGATCATGAAGAAGCTCGGCGTGCCGAGCCTGCAGGGCGTCTTGACCGAGTTTGGTGCCCTGATACCGGGGCTGATGGCCAACCGGTTCGACATGATCGCTGCCGGGATGTTCATCACGCCGCAGCGCTGCAACGCCATCCTCTTCTCCAATCCGGATTACGTTGCGGCTGAAGCCCTTGCGGTCAAGGCGGGCAACCCGCATAACCTCACCGATTATCAAAGCGTGGCCAACTCCCGGGCGGTCGTGGGAGCCGAAAGCGGGGCGGTGGAAGGCCCCTGGTTGGAGCAATCCGGCGTGCCCTCTTCCAGGATCCAGCACTATCCCGATGGCCCAACCGGCATCCAGGCGCTGGCCTCTGGCCGCCTCGACGCTTTTGCGCTTACCTCCATCTCGCTGGAGTACCTGATCAAGACGGGAGGCTACAGGAACCTCGAAGTAACGCCGCCTTTCATCCCCGTCATCGGCGGTCAGAAAAAGCTCACCGCCGGGGGGTATGGCTTCCGTAAGTCGGAGGCTTCCCTGGTCACGCAGTTCAACCAGCAATTGGCCGCAATGCAGCAGAGCGGCGAGTTGTTAAAGCTCGTCGAGCCGTTTGGCTTCACCGGGGTGACGGTGACCGGAGCGCCCCAGGTAACCGCTGCACAGGTGTGTAAGGCGTAGAGCCTGCCGCCCCTGCTCACTGACGAGCATCAGGTAGAGCATTCGCGCTCGCCTGATTGCAAGGAGGATACGATGTCACTAGTAATAACCCTGGCAGATGCTCTCCTCTCAGGGCTCAAGATCACCCTGGAGGTGACGCTCTTCTCGGCGATCCTCGCCTGCGTGGTCGCCTTTGCAGGCGGGACCGCCCGCCTTGCAAGACAGCGCTGGATTAGGGCCATCGCGGGGGTGTATGTGGAAGGGTTCCGCAGCATGTCAGCTCTGGTCGTCATGTTTTGGCTCTACTTCGCGCTCCCCCTCTTCGGCCTACAGTTGACGGCACTTCAGGCTGGAGTCCTGGCTCTAGGCCTCAGCTATGGAGCATATGGTGCTGAGATCGTTCGTGGCGCTATCGTGCAAGTTCCACGCGGGCAATGGGAGGCAGCTACTGCGGTGAACATGTCCGCGAGTCAGCGCATGCGGTACGTCGTGTTGCCCCAGGCAATCCTCGCCATGCTTCCACCGCTCAGTAACTTGCTGGTCGATTTGGTGAAAGCGACCTCCCTCGTCTCGCTCATCACCCTGGCAGACCTCACCTTCGAGGGCAAGATCCTGCAGGGCACCCTCGGTCATCCCCTCGAGATTTTCGCCCTCGTCCTGCTGGTCTATTTCGTGATCAATTTTGGCCTCACCCGCCTCGTGAGGCTGTTAGAGCGGCGGGTCTCGCATGGACAAGGGATCGGTCGCATTGCTAGAGAGGTGACAGTCACATGATCTGGGACAACTCTTTCGCCATGAGCGTGCTCCCAGTGATCGCCCAGGGGCTCGCAATCACGGTGCTCATTACGGTCACTGGCACCGCCATCGCGATGTGTATAGGGCTGGTGCTTGCCATCATGCGACGGGCGCGGGCAAAATGGATCTCCCTGCCTGCTGAGGCCTTCGTCGAGTTTGTGCGCGCCACCCCCCTGCTCGTCCAGCTCTTCTTCTTGTACTTTGGGCTTCCTGTCTTCGGAATCTCCCTGTCGGCCCTGGTGACCGGCATCATTGGCATCGGTCTCAACTACAGTGCCTACACTGCTGAGGTCTATCGGGCCGGCATCGAAGGGGTTCCGCGCGGGCAGTGGGAAGCGGCGCGCGCCTTGAACTTTTCGCACGGACAGACGTGGGTCCAAATCATCTTGCCTCAGGCGGTCCGCAAGGTCATCCCGGCCCTCGGAAACTACTTGATCGCCATGTTCAAGGACACGCCGATTCTCGCCTCCATTAGCGTCCTCGAGATGCTGGAGCAGGCCCAGATCGTTGGGTCGGAGAACTTCCGCTACCTTGAACCTATGACAGAGGTAGGGCTGCTGTTCATCCTCGTGAGTTATCCTGCTTCGCTTCTGGTTCGACGGTTGGAGGTACGCTATGGTCAAGTTAGATAACCTGGGTGGTCAGGAGGCCACCACGAAGACTGCTCCGATGGTCCGGTTTGATCGAGTCTCCAAGTCCTTTGGCACGACGAAAGTCCTGAACGAATTGGAGCTGGAAGTACCGCCAGGGGAAAAGCTGGCCGTCATCGGGCCCAGTGGCTCTGGGAAGACGACGATCTTGCGGCTGCTCATGACGCTGGAGCGGCCGAATGCAGGGACCATCGAGGTGGATGGAGAACCCTTATGGCATGAGCGCAAGGGCGACCGGCTCGTCCCGGCCAGCGAGCAGCACCTGCGGCACATGCGCACCAAGATCGGGATGGTGTTCCAACAGTTCAACCTGTTTCCGCACATGAGGGTGTTACGCAATGTCATGGAGGCTCCGGTGCGGGTGCTGGGAGTGCCGCGAGACGAGGCAGAGGCTCAGGCAAAGAAGCTCTTGGAGATGGTCGGTTTGAGCCACAAGCTCGATGCCTACCCGGCGCAGCTCTCCGGTGGACAGCAGCAGCGGGTCGGCATTGCACGCGCGCTCGCCTTGAAGCCAAAGGTGATGCTGTTTGACGAGGTCACTTCGGCTCTCGACCCCGAGTTGGTCGGTGAGGTGCTCCGGGTCGTGCGCGATCTCACACACAGTAGGGACATGACCATGCTCCTCGTCACCCACGAGATGCGCTTTGCCAGAGAGTCCTCTGACCGCGTGGTCATGTTTGACCACGGCAAGATCATCGAGGCAGGACCTCCCGAACTCATCTTCACCAAGCCGGCGCATGAGAGAACAAGGGGATTCCTGAAAGCGGTGCTGGAACGAGAATGACCGGCAGAGTTGGGGCCAGGCTGCGCATCCGGAGGTCGTGCGGCAATGCGCAGCCGCCTCCACCCCAGTCACATTTAGGAAAGCAGGAGGAGAGTCAATGGCCAAGTACATGAAGATCACCTTGGAGAAACGCGGCATCTCGTGCATCGCACGGTTGCTGGAAGAGGATGCTCCTAGGACATGCGCTGCAATCTGGGAGGCACTGCCCCAAGAGGGTCCCGTTTACCATGCGAAGTATGCACGCAACGAGATCTATACCATCGTTCCACGGTTCGCCCAGACCGAGCCCGGCATCGAAAACCCAACGGTGACGCCGATTCCGGGGGATCTTTGCTACTTCTCCTTCCCATCGGGCATGCTCGACCGCCAATTCAAGGAAGAGAAGGGCGTAGAGCAACTCCCGGGCGTGATCGACCTCGCCTTGTTTTACGGACGCAACAATCTCCTGCTCAACGCCGACGTCGGCTGGGTCGTCGGCAACGTCTTCGCAACCGTGGTCGAGGGCCTCGAGGATATGGCGAGGGCGGGCAACGATATCTGGCGTGCCGGATCGATCGATGAGCACCTGACGTTCTCACGGTATGAAGACCAGGAGTCGCGTGCAAGATGAGCCGCTTGCCCCCCTCAGCGTTGATCGATCTGTCAGACCAGGTCGAGTTCGAGACCGGCAGCAGGTTGACCGGCATCGGGCTCATTGCCCCCTTCGACTTCGTGCTGGACCGAGAGTATTGGGAGTGGATACCGGCCGACGTCTCTTTGCACGTCACTCGCACCCCGTTTCTCGACCAGCAGGTCGGTGTTGCTATGGCTGAGCAGGTAAGCGAGGCTGAGGTCTTGACGACGGCGGCACAAGCATTGACCATCGCCAACCCAGCCGTGACCGTCTTCGCCTGCACGTCGGGGAGCTTTGTTCACGGTCTCGCCGGGGAGCAACGGTGCCGGCAAGCCATCCTTGCTGGAGGAGCGAGACGAGCCTTGACGACGAGCGGTGCCTTGGTGGAGGCGCTCGCTGCGTTAGCGATCAAGCGTCTCGCTGTGGTTACTCCTTACGATGCTGCTACCACCACGCGCCTCATCGAGTTTCTGGAGGAAGCTGGTTTCGAGATCACGTCCTGCGCCTTCCTTGGCCTGGAAGGCGGCATCTTTCGCGTCAACCCAGCCACGGTTTATCGCCTCGTTAGGGCTGTAGACTGCGGAGATGCTGAGGCCATCTTTATTAGTTGTACGAATCTCTGGACCAGAGAAGTCCTTTCCGCACTGGAGCACGAACGCGGCAAGGCAGTGCTCTCGGCTAATCAGGTGACGATCTGGGCTGCCTTGAAGGCGGCCGGCGTCAGGGTCGAGGGAGCAGGCCAGCGCCTCTTTACCGTCTGATGAGGTGGCTCGAAGGAGAAGATCCATGATGCAGCAAGAAACGAAGCAGATTCGGCTCGGATTTCTCTATCCAGGTCATGCCGCCGAGGATGACTACCCGCTATTAGCGACGAAAGCCGGGCAGGAGATAACCGCCCATGTTGTTCACACCTCCCAGGATGAGGACGCCCACCGCGTCGATGCACTCTTGGACCTGGGATCGCTCTCTCGTCTGTTGGAAGGGGCGAAGGTCCTTCGCGATCAGGCCGTAGACGCTGTGGTCTGGGCATGTACCAGCGGCAGTTTCGTCTATGGGTGGGAGGGTGCCCGTCAGCAGGTAGAAGCCATCGCTCAGGCAACCGGAGTGCCGGCCTCGAGTACGTCGTTTGCCTTTGTCGATGCCACCAAGGCGCTCGGCATCAGCAAGGTTGCCGTTTCGGCGACCTATCCAGAAGACGTCTCAAACTATTTCCGAGCTTTTCTGGCCGCAGGTGGGATAGAGGTGGTCCACATGGGCTATCACGACATCCTGACTGCCGAGGGAGCGGGAACGCTTGGACAAGCGCACGTCGAGGAGATGATACAGCGTGACGATCATCCCTCAGCCGAGGCGACCCTCCTGCCCGATACAGCTCTTCACTCGGCAGCCTGGTTGGACCGCTTGGAAGAAGTGGCTGGCAAGCCCGTGCTCACGGCCAACCAGGTCTCGTTTTGGAAAGCGCTGCGGCTAGCAGGCGACACGCGCCGCTACCCCGGTTTGGGCTCGCTCCTGCGATCAGGTGGGTAGCGACACGACGATCCTTTCCTGGAGGAGGATAGATCAGCGCGGCCTGATCCAGGACCGACACGGGAGAGGATCGCGAGAGCACCTTCGCCCACTCATCTGAACTTCGGACGTTGCAGAGCACCCTGCGGTACTGGCAGGGTGCGTCACGACGGGAAACGCACACCCGCCGCGATCATGGAGGACGATCATGAGCCAAACACCAGAGATAGCCTTTCTTACCGCTGTCGAAGCGAGAGAGGCCTTCCGATCCAAACGTCTGTCACCGGTCGAACTCACAGCGGCTGTGCTGGAGCAGATTGACCAGCACAGCCAGCGCTATAACGCCTACTGCTTGGTCGATGCCGAGTCAGCCATCGCTCAGGCCAAGGCTTCAGAGGAGCGTTGGATCCACGGTGAGCCACTGGGCGACCTCGACGGTGTGCCCACCGCGATCAAGGATCTGATCCTGACGCGGGGCTGGTCCACCCTGCGTGGCTCGCTTGCTATCAACCCGAACCAGGACTGGCGTGATGACGCGCCGGTGGTAGAACGGCTTCGGCGAAGCGGTGCCGTCCTGGTGGGCAAGACCACGACCCCCGAACTCGGCTGGAAGGGAGTGACCGACAGCCCGCTCACCGGAATCACACGCAATCCGTGGGATGAGAGCCGCACCTCTGGGGGGTCGAGCGGAGGAAGTGCGGTGGCCGTCGTCCTTGGGATGGCCACCCTTGCTGTGGGGACCGACGGCGGCGGCTCCATCCGTATCCCGGCCGGCTTTTGCGGGTGTGTCGGCCTGAAGCCAACCTTTGGCAGAGTTCCCACGTGGCCGGTGAGTCCATTCGGCAGCCTGGCGCATACTGGCCCCATGACGCACACGGTGGCGGATGCAGCGCTGATGATGGACGTGATCGCCAGGCCCGATGCCCGCGATTGGTCGGCCCTGCCGGACGATGGCGTGAACTATAGCCGGGCGCTGGCAGGAGGGGTGAAGGGACTGCGCATTGCCTCTATCCCACAGTTGGGTAGCGTACAGGTTGATCCTGAGGTAGCGGTGGCCCTAAGGCGGGCGGCAAAAGTGTTTGAGGATCTCGGGGCGCATGTCGAGGAACTGGATGCCCCGTTCGACGATCCCCTCGCTGTCTTTACAGTGCTCTGGTATGCAGGCGCAGCGCAGGCCGTATCCAGTTACGAGCCGCAGGCACGTGCCAAAATGGAGCCCGGCCTGCTGGAAATCACGGCGGAAGGCAGCTCGTACAGTCTCATGTCGTATCTGGAGGCCACCATGCAGAGGGCAAACCTGGGTGTGAAGCTATCCCAGTTCCATGAGCGCTTCGACGTGTTGCTGACACCTACCCTCCCTCTCCCTGCGTTTGAAGCGGGGCATGAGGTACCGCAAGGGTGGCCAGAGCGCAGATGGCAGACTTGGACGCCGTTCACGTACCCCTTCAACCTGACTCAGCAACCAGCTATTTCTGTGCCGTGCGGCATGACGACGTCGGGCCTGCCCATCGGCCTGCAATTGGTTGGGGCGAAGTACAGGGATGCACTGGTCCTGCGGGCAGCACATGCCTATGAGTCATCCTCGCCGATCCATCGACGGCCGCCTGTCTGACGTGGTGCCATTTCTTCACAGGAAAAACACTTCAAGTACGTTAGAGCTGTTTTTCCTGTATGCATGCTGTCCTCGCTCTTAAGTGCACAAAAACTCCAAATAATATCCTGAGCCCTGGGAGAGCGTTTATTAACGACCGTGTATAATTGGCGGATCTGCCCACGGGTTGCGTGTATGACTTCCCTACCTCGTCAGCGGAGCAGCTTCCCAACATCGTGTGAGGAGAGTGCTCAGTCGGAGCGGCCTTTCCACCTCCCTAAAGCCAGTAAACGCTGTTGAGTCGAGGCTTCACGCTGCATGAGTGCTAGATACTGCTGATAGGGCAGCGCCCGTTGATGCAAGCCTTTGAGTGGCAGAGAGCGACGATACTCCGGTGGATAGACCACCTGCAATTTCTGCTCCTTGGCCTGGATGGATAAGGTGACTTTCTGGCCAGCGAGCTTGCTGGAGATGTAGGAGAGCATTCCACAACGGGGGCAAACTGAACGCCTGGTAAATGGATCATGACCGTGCAGAAACCATTGAGGAAAAAAGCTCACTTCAGCAAGCGTCAGGTTTGCCCCCGTTGTGGAATGCTCTCCTTGACAGAAGCAACACGTTCAGGTATACTACTTTCATAGTTAGTTAGCCAACTACTTTGTGACGAGAGGTGGAGAACGCACGATGACGCCACGACAGACCGACAAACGCGACCGACTGATCCAGACGGCGGTGACCCTGGTCCACCAGCAAGGATTTCATCAAACCACCCTCGCCGATATTGCCCGGCAGGCTCAGGTGCCCCTGGGCACGGTCTACTACTTTTTCAAGACGAAGGAGGCGATCGGCCAGGCCCTGGTCGAACATTACCTGCGGAACTATCGGGAGGTGTGCCAGCAGTGGGACAACGATCCTAATCCCAAGGCCCGTCTGGAGGCTTTCATTCAGCTCATGCTCGGCGATGGCCAGAGACTTTCTCAGAGCGGTTGCCCCATTGGGACGCTCTGTTCAGAACTGCACAAGCAGGGTGGACCGCTGGCGCACCAGGCCAGTGGGATCTTCAACGAACTCTTGGCTTGGCTTGCGACGCAGTTCCGGGCACTTGGCAAGGGAGAGGAGTCACGAGACCTGGCCGTGCATCTGCTCTCAGCTGTGGAGGGGGCGACGCTCTTGACCCAGAGCTTTCACACCCCAGAGTACATCGAGCGTGAGGCCGAGCAACTCACACAATGGATTCGCTCGTTCTGAGCGGTAGGTTGGGCGCGGCCCCAACAGAAACGGAACCCATCATGACCTCCCCAGTCACACGTATCGATCCCCACACGTTTGGACCCTGGGCCATCGTGACCGGGGCCTCCTCAGGGATTGGCAAGGAATTCGCGCAGCAACTGGCGGCCAGCGGGTTACATGTGGTCCTCGTTGCCCGACGGCTCTCCACACTGGAAGAGCTTGGGGGCAGACTCGCAACCGAGTTCGGCGTGCAGTATCGAGCCGTCGGGGTGGACCTCACCGAGGAGCATTTCCTCAGCAAGCTAGAAGAGGCCACTCATGATCTGGACATTGGTCTCGTGGTTTCCAACGCGGGGACGTGGATGATTGGCGATTTTTTGACCATGGACTCCAGGGCATTGCAGCGGAGTCTGCGTCTGAACGTCAAAGCGCATCTGGACGTGGCGCACCATTTCGGGCAGCACCTGGCCCAGCGTAGACGCGGTGGACTGCTGCTGGTCTCATCGACGGCGGGCTTGCAGGGAATCCCGTTCTCAGCAGAGTATGCCGCCGCCAAAGCCTATGTGCTGACGCTGGGAGAGGCGTTGCATGTCGAGTTCCAAAGGACGGGGGTCCACGTGACCGTCCTCTTGCCAGGAGCAACCGATACGCCTTTGATGGCTGCCAGCGGCTTCAACCCGGACACCTTGCCTGTCAAGCCGATGTCACCCAAACAATGTGTTGCGGAGGGGCTGGCCGCTCTCTCTGCCAATCGCGCAACCCATATCGCGGGGCGCCTGAACCGCATCCTGGCAGCAGTTCTGCCACACTCACTTGCCATCAGGATGTATGGAAGCTTGACGCAGCAACTCATGGTAAGGCGCAGCGCACCGGCAACCACATAGGTACATCGTGTCGATCAGCAGAAGGAGAATCTGAATGAGACAACCATTTCACATGACTGGTGGCCTGCGGGTGGTCTCTATCATCATTACCACCCTCTAGGCCTCGGGTTGCCGGTCGGCCCCTCAGTTCTGCTCTCCGTGCGAGGGCGCAAGAGCGGAAAGATCTATACCATCCCGGTCGCACTGGTGGAAAACAGCGGCACCCGCTGGCTGATCGCAGCCTTTGGAGAAGTGAACTGGGTACGTAACCTGCGGGCCGCTGGCCAGGCGCATCTCACGCGGAGACGTCGCACCGAAGCCATCGGAGTCGTCGAGCTCGAGGCGCGAGAAGCAGCCCCAATCCTCAAACAGTTTCTCAGAGAATCGCAACGCGTCTCGTTTATCAAGCCATACTTTCGCGTGATCCCGCAATCCTCGCTCGCCGACTTTGAGCAGGAAGCGTTGTATCATCCCGTGTTTCGCATTATGAGCACGAACGGAAGGGAGGAGTAGAGCGCATGCCAATGTTTAGCCGTTCAGAACCGACGCGGCATCTCATCGTCTAGTTCAGGCGGGTAAGACAAACTTGCCCAAAGTTCCGATACCAAAGACAAGGAGAATATCTCATGTCCACCGAAGACAACAAGGCTCTCGTTCGCCGCTTTTATGAGGAGGGTGTGCATAACCCAGCTCTCTTTGACGAGCTGTTCGCCCCGACCTACGTCTTACACTTTCCTGGCAGCCCACCCATTTCTGGCATCGAGCATGCCAAACAGTTGATGGCCGTTTACACCTCCGCCTTCCCCGACCTCCAGCTCACGACTGAGGACATGGTCGCTGAGGGGGACAAGGTAGCGATTCGCAACACCTGGCGTGGCACGCATCAAGGGGCCTTTCAGGGTCTTCCCCCAACTGGGAAGCACGTGACGTTTACCGGCAGCGATATCTTTCGCTTCGTGGGTGGCAAGATCGCCGAACAGTGGGCCGACCTCGATGCCCTGGGCTTGATGCAACAACTTGGGGTTATTCCTGCAATGGGATAGCCTGTAAATTTTGAAATTCCATGGGCGGAATTTTGCTCATTACGTGGGAGGCTCAGCCTCTTTGATATAGCGATACAATGTGGCGCGGGAGATACCAAGTGCCGCACAAATTTCTGGAATGGAATGACTCTGATCAGCAAACATCCGCCGAGCTACCGCCACTTTCCCATTGGTTTTGAGCTTTCGAGGTCGCCCACCAACACGTCCCCTGGCCCTGGCCGCAGCTAATCCCGCATTCGTGCGCTCTCGAATCAGATCGCGTTCAAATTCCGCCAACCCTCCCATCAATGAAAGATGAGCTTACCGCCTGGGGTCGTAGTATCGATCTGCTCGGTGAGGCTCACGAACTCGATGCCTCGCCCCTGGAGATCCTTGAGCAGTTCGATCAGATGCGGGAGCGAACGTCCCGCCCGATCCAACTTCCACACCACAAACGTATCCGCCTTCCCGTAGATACGCCAATGCTTCGCTCAGTCCTTTTCGCTCCGCTTTTGATCCGGTAATCTTATCAACAAACCATTTCTCACAGCCTGCTTCTTTCAATGCGTCAATCTGGAGCGCCTCGTTTTGCTCCTGTTTGGAAATACGAACATACCCAATCTTCATAATCTCTTCCTTTTGTCTCAGGTTTCCCGTCGAACACCCAGCCTTACGAGATTCTGATTATGAGATAAGTTTTGAGATTTGGCAAGAGGGTACCTTACGCTCGTGGAGGTGGTGCGCTGTGTCCCTAAAAAAGCAGAACCATGTGTCTCAAAAAACGGACGATTTCGAGACTCAAGAAGCGGCCGATTTCCAGACACATGAAGAAGCTGGCATTCCCACAAAGGAAATGCATGTAGATGTTTCCGACACAGAGTGTCATTTATTCTAATTCATGGTTCATACACGACTGTGGTGAAACGGCGTTTGCTTGCTTTGGACTGTCTTGAAGTGGAATGATACACTCTTCGTGAGATAGAAACCCACACTGTTTTCACGAGGAGTTGATGATGGAAGGGCCTGCTTTTTTACCTCTTCCCCAAGGATTGCGAATTACAGAGATCCACCAGGAGGAAACGGAGTTGACTGTTGAAGTGCTCTCTGAGCGGACATCGGCCTGCTGCCCGCTTTGCGAACATTCATCAGATGTAGTGCATAGCCGGTATCAGCGGCGACTCAAGGACGTCCCCTGCGGAGGCCAAGCCGTTCGCCTCCATCTCACGGTACACAAGTTCTTTTGCCGCAATCCCAAGTGTCGGCGCAAAATCTTCACGGAGCGCGTGCCCGCGTTCGTCGAACCGTGGGCGCAAATGACGCTTCGCCTGGTTGCCGCCATCCAGGCCATTGGCCTGTCCACCTCAGGAAGTCTGGGAGCCCGGCTTGCGACTCGTTTAGGAATTGCGACTTCATGGATGACCATTCTCCGACGTCTGATGGCGCTCCCTACTCCCGGAGCCGTTACTGTCTTGGGGATCGATGATTTCTCGGATCACTCGTGGACGCAAGTTCGGGACCATTCTCGTGGATCTGGAGTTGCATCAAGTGATCGATGTCCTGGCTAAACGTTCGCGAGAGACCTCAGCCGACTGGATGCGTGATCATCCAGAAATCAGCTATGTGAGCCGGGATCGCGGGAAAGATGATGCACAAGGGGCCAGTGAAGGGGCACCACAAGCCACCCAAATCTCGGATCGTTTTCACCTCATGAAAAACTTCGTGGAGGCCATCGAATCGGAGGTCTCACGCTGTTACAGACACCTTCGACAGATGCAACTTCCCCTTCCCACTTCTGATTTGCCAGCTCCCGATGAGTGGCGGCAAGCTCCTGAGGCAGATGCGCAACGAAAACGCCTCGCACGGCTGGCCAACAAGCAAGAGCGGTTTGAAGAGGTCAAAGAGTTGCTGTCACGTGGCCTTTCCGCCAAAGAGATTGCTCAGCAGCTCGCTCTGCCAGTGCGGACGGTCTCTCGCTGGCAAGAACGAGAGGGTTGTCCGGCTCATCAATCTCCACGCATCAAACGTCCTGACAAGCAGGAGCGATACGAGCAAGCCAAAGAGTTGCGGAGGCTGGGCCTTTCACACAAAGAGATTGCTCAGCGGCTTGCAGTAGGGGTTCGGACAGGACAGCGATGGCAAGGACTGGAGATCTCTGAGGCGAATCCACCTCGACGCAAGCGGCGCAGTATCTTCGATCCCTACCCTGCTTCCGTTCTCTCTCGAGGGCCTCAGGGAGAGCGTTCTGTCTCGCTTCTGTGGCAAGCAATTCGGAGTCAGGGCTTTGCTGGCTCTCTCCAGACGATGTATCGCCGATGTCGAGAGCACTGCGTCAAGAGGCTGTGCCGCTTCCTGCACCCGGAGTCGCTGATCGTGGTTCAGCCCAAAAAGCGATCTGGCTTCTCGCTCGCCCCCATGAGGATCTCAAGGATGATGAGCAGCACGATCTCCAAGAATTATGTGAGGTGTGCTCTGAGCTACCAGCTTTGCATACCCTTGCCCAATCATTTGGGCAGATCGTCCGCAAGCGTGAAGGGCATCGACTCCAGGACTGGATAAAGCAGGTAGAGGCGAGCAGCTTTCGCGATGTCAAGCGTTTCGCTGCCGGACTGCAACGGGACAAAGAAGAAGTTCTTGCCGGTTTGACCTGGTCCATCAATAACGGTCACGTTGCATAATGCACCTCGTTGCTCGGACCACTATCATTTCAATTCAGTCAATCGTTGTTGACCCACCTCTTGAGGAGGAAAGAGACACGATCCACGATCATTGTAGCATATCCCAACAATGCGTCCCAGACGATACCAGCGCCAAATCGTTTGAGCGGTGACGCCGTGACGTTGCGCCAGTTCTTCGGCGCTCAGCATTCCCTGAGCTCTCAAGCGCGTATACCGATCTGCAAGACCATGATGACGACGAAGTTGAGCGACATGCATACTCTCAAAGAGCAGCCCATCAAAGGTATGATACCCTTGCTGGTTTAACTGCTGAGCTACCTGGGCGTCGGTATATTCATTGAGCAAGCGGTCAATAGCTGCCAGCGTCCCGGGGGCGGTCAAACGTGATTGAGCAAAGGGGGGAGGCAATGGAACGGTGATCGTTTGGGTTGCTCCCCGAGTGCGCGCGAAGATGTGCGACAATCTGATCAGCTTTGTGGACGGTCACGTCTTCCATCAGCAGGCGAACTGCTCGTTTGCGTTGGCGCACGGTGGTTTTGGGATCATTCCAGAACTGGCGAAAGCGTTCCGGGACCGCCTCGATTTCCGCACGCTCTTGTGCGCTCACCTGGTGCTGATCACTTCGGTTGTACTGCTCTTCAATGGCTCGGGCTTCTTCCAGTTCACGCAGCTTGGTATTCCACTCCGCTTCTAACACGGTCGCGACCAGGCGGTTGTCAGGATCCACTTTCAAGTAGCGGCGTTGCGCCAGGTCGGCTTCATATTGGGCACGTTCGACGTGCAGATGACGCAAGCGCTGTGCTTCTGCTGCTCGGTTCACGATCTCATCTTGCACCGCTATCGTCATCGCTAATGTTTCTGGGGTCACCCGCTCTACCAGAAGCGCTCCAATGGCCAGGGTCCTGCGTCAGAACCAGGAAGGCGTTGACAGGGGTGTTCTCCCTGTTGAATACTTTTGTGCTGACAGAGATAATCGGGCACAATGCGCAGGCCCCCGCGCTGATGATAGCGCACGGTCATCCGTTCTCCACACTTGCCACAGATGATGAGCCCTTGTAAGAGTGCAGGCCCTTCCCGTGGTGGAGAAAAGCGTTGGGGAGCATAGGCTTGACTATTCACTGCCAGTTGCGCCTCGTTTCTCTCGTAGTCCTCCCAGGTAATGTACCCCACATGGGCATTCTTCACAAGAGCAAACCATTCGGAGCGAGGCACATCAGCACTATGAATCTTTCCATCAGCGGTTTTTGTCGAGCGCGTGCGTCCAAAAACATAGGCTCCTGCATAGGCCGGGTGGTGGAGAACCCGTAATACGTCATGATGCTCGATCTCTCCCCACACAATTTCTCCTTGATGCGGTCCACATCGAACCCGCCTCGGAAAGAGCAGCTGTTCCTGGTGAAAGTGACGATTATGTATCATCTGGCTCGTCTTCCCGGAAAACCTCATCGGAATCGAGCACAGAAGCTACATAATGACAGTTAGATACTCATCTTCCACTGCGTTGCAGATGATATCTAACATACAACCCTAACAGAAGTCGATCATTGAACGTAGAGGGATCATAGAGCCCCTCTTCATCCAAAATCAAGGTATGGGTGAGCGCACAAATCTCCAGCAGATGGTGCCAATCGCTCGAGTTACGCGCGAGTCGGGAGACTTCCAGCCCTAAGACCAACCCGACTTGCCCAAGTCCGACTTCAGCCACAAGCCGCTGGAAGCCCAAGCGGTCGACAGTGGAAGCTCCCGAGTGACCCAGATCTTGGTCGATCACGACAATGCGCTCATCTGCCCATCCCAACGCACGAGCACGCTCACGCAACGCATATTGGCGGGAGGTACTTTCCGTATTCTCTAACACCTGTTGTAGAGTACTTTGACGCACATACAAACATGCCAGACGGGTAAGATGATGAGCCGTCACATGTTGAACCATATCAGTGCTCCTCCTGACTGTGGGGTTGCTTCTGCTTGAGTTGCTGCGCGAGTTGCTGTAAGTCCCTAAAACGTAGCACAGCTTTGCCAGCAGCCACAACCACAAAAGGATCAGGCAGGGCGAAGCTCGTCCAAGCCTGGGGCAGGGAACGAACCTGGTGGGTCTGCGGATCAGAAAAGAAGACACGCTCTTCTCCCCAGGCAAAACGCTGGGACAGTAAAAGAAAGGTTTGCCCACACAGAGGATGAAAGGGATGCGTAATGGTAAAGCAATGCTCACCATCCGTGTTATTGGGTGTAGTTGACAGTTCGTTCAAACGGGCAGGTCGAGGGGCATGTGAACACGCTGAAACTGATCAAAAGAACCATGTATGGAAGAGCAGGATTTCCCCTGCTCCCTCAGCGTGTCCTGCATGCGTTGTAACTGAGGCTGAGAGAGAGGTGTTCAGTCTGCGTTGATCCGAGCGAGTATTTCCGCTCATTAAATATGATACCAGGGATGTTCCTTTTGTCAAGTATTGCTGGTACCTCTCAAAGTTTCTACCAAATCGCCTGTTTCTCTCTTCTC
>WNFX01003495.1_pt1 | contig 15695 bp, 8 predicted proteins | sample 5400111 | NCBI WGS metagenome assembly WNFX01 (sample SAMN13153363, study PRJNA577476) | soil metagenome | isolation source: 40 cm soil or saprolite under grassland replicate 1 | place: USA:California | collected 2016-06-15 | reverse complement strand
CGTTCGAGCCCGTGCTCGTCGAGGGCAAGGCGATCCGGATTCACCCGCTCGTCTGCGCCGCGTTCAACGCCGACTTCGACGGTGACCAGATGGCCGTGCACGTGCCGCTGTCGTTCGAGGCACAGCTCGAATCGCGGCTCCTGATGATTTCGTCCAACAACATCCTGAAGCCGTCCGACGGCCGGCCGGTGGCGGAGCCCAGCCAGGACATGGTGCTGGGGTGCCACTTCCTGACGAAGGAGCCGGCGGATTTCGAGGCGAGTCTCAAATCGGCGCCGCGCATGGGGACGATGGCCGAGCTCGAGATGAGCCTCGCGCTCAAGCGGCTCGACTACCACGGGCCGGTGCAGTGGTGGCATGAGACCACGAAACGCTGGATCGGCACGACCGCCGGGCGGGTGATCTTCAACAGCATCATCCCGGCCGGGTTGATCCGCGACCTCGGGTTCCAGAATAAGGTGATGCGGAAGAAGGATCTGTCCGAGCTGGTGTTCGAGAGCTACCGCCGGGCGGGGCTGTCCTCGACGGTGCAGTTCCTCGATCAGCTGAAGGAGTTCGGCTTCCGCTACGCGACGATGGGCGGCGTCTCGATCGGCGTGGCCGATCTCGAGATTCCGATCGAGAAGTCACCGCTGCTGCACGACGCCGAAGCGCGCGTCGAGCGGTTCCAGCGCGCGTACGCGACGGGCCAGATCACGTTCGGCGAGCGCTACAACAAGGTGATCGACGCCTGGACGCACGCGAACAACGACATCGCCGAGGCGATGGTCGCCACGATGAAGAAATCCAAGGGCGGCTTCAACCCGGTGTTCATGATGTTCGACTCCGGCAGCCGCGGTTCGCGCGACCAGATCCGGCAGTTGGCCGGGATGCGCGGCCTGATGGCGAAGCCGCAGAAGAAGCTCACGGGCGGCATCGGCGAAATCATCGAGAGCCCGATCAAGTCGAACTTCCGCGAGGGGCTGTCGGTGCTCGAGTACTTCATTTCGACGCACGGCGCGCGGAAGGGTCTCGCCGACACGGCGCTCAAGACGGCCGACGCGGGTTACTTGACGCGCCGGTTGGTGGACGTCGCGCAAGACGTGACCATTACCGAAGAAGACTGCGGCACGATCCTCGGCCTCGAGATGTCGGCCCTGAAGGAAGGTGAAGACATCATCGAGCCGCTGCGCGAGCGCATAGTCGGCTGCGTGGCACTCGAAGAGGTCATGGATCCACACGAGCTCGATGAAGACGGACGCGCCAAGGTGTTGGTCGAGGCGGGCAAACTCGTCATCGAAGAGACCTCGCAGGCCATCGAGGATGCGGGCATCGAGACGGTGAAGATCCGCTCGGTGTTGACGTGCGAGGCGAAGCGCGGCGTGTGCCGGATGTGCTACGGCCGGAACCTCGCCACGATGGACATGGTGGACCTCGGCGAAGCGGTCGGCATCTTGGCGGCGCAGTCGATCGGCGAGCCAGGCACGCAGCTGACGCTGCGGACCTTCCACATCGGCGGCACGGCGGCGCGTATCGCCGAGCAGACGGTGCGGAAGACGAAGGTCGAAGGCGTCATCGAGCACGGCGACCGGCTGACGTTCGTGGCCACGCCGGAAGGCAATCGAGTGGTCACGAGCTACGAGGGCGAGTTGATCCTCAAGGCTGCGCCCCACGGTGGGACGTCCGGCACGGCTGCCAGCAAGCTGGCCGTGCACTCGCGCTTCCAGGTGCCGCTCGGCGCGACACTGATGGTCGACGACGACAAGCAGGTCGCGAAGGACTCGGTGTTGTTCACGTGGGATCCGTACACCAACCCGATCATGACGGATGTAGGCGGGCTAGTGCGGTTCGTGGACATCGTCGAGGACGAGACGGTGCGCGAGGAGCTGGACGAAATCACCGGTCGGCGCCAGCGCGTGATCATCGAAGACCGTGAGAAAAAGCTGCACCCGCACATCGAAGTCGTGCAGAAGAAGGGCGACAAAGAGAAGCGGCTCCGCGACTTCGTGATTCCCGAAGGCGCGCAGCTCACGGTCGAAGACGGATCAGAGGTCTATGCGGGCCAGGTCCTCGCCAAGGTGTCGCGTGAGGCGTACAAGACGCGCGACATCACGGGCGGTCTGCCGCGCGTCGCCGAGCTGTTCGAGGCGCGCCGGCCGAAGGATCCGGCCACGATTTCGGAAGTGGACGGCGTGGTGCGGTTCGGCGAGATCAAGCGCGGCAAGCGCGAGATCTGGGTGCATCCGGAGGAGGGCGAGGCGCAGTTGTACGAGGTGCCCGCCGGGAAGCACTTGCGCGTGCACGAGGGCGACCGCGTGCGCGCCGGCGACCGGCTCACCGAAGGTCCGGTGAATCCGCACGACATTCTGCGGATCAAGGGCCCGCGTGCCGTGCAGGAATATCTGTTGAACGAGGTGCAGGAGGTGTACCGGCTGCAGGGCGTGAAGATCAACGACAAGCACATCGGCGTGATCGTGCGCCAGATGCTGCAGAAGGTAAAAGTCGTCGAGCCGGGCGACACGGAGTTCCTCGAAGGGGAGAACGTGGACAAGCTCATCTTCAGCGAGATCAACGAGCGCGCGGTGAAGAAGGGCGGCAAACCTTCGACCCGCGAGCCCCTGCTCCTCGGCATCACGAAGGCGAGCTTGACGACGCAGTCGTTCATCTCCGCCGCCTCCTTCCAGGAGACGACCCGCGTGCTGACCGATGCGGCGATCCGCGGGGCCAAGGATGATCTGCTAGGGTTAAAGGAGAACATCATCATCGGGCACTTGATCCCGGCGGGTACCGGCATTTACCGGTATCACGACATCGAGATCGAGCCGCCGGAGGGCTTCACACCTCCCACGCCGCCGGTCGAGGCGGCGCTGCCGGGGACGGGAGCCGCACCCAGTCCGTTCCCGGAGCAAGTGGAAGCGGAGTAGCTGAACGGCCCAAGCACGAGCGCCCGGGAGCCATCCCGGGCGCTGGTTTTTTTATACGGTCTGAGTCGGCGCCGACCGTCGTCGCTCGTAAGTCGAGATCGTGCCCGTCATCTCGTCATACGCGAACAACTCCCCGAAACGGGCCCATCCGACCAGCGTCTCAAACACCTTCTCGTAGTTCTCTTGTGGCATCCGCAGCACAATCGTCTCCAACGCGAAGTCTCGCTCGATCGTATGATGCCCCTGTTTGCGCAATGCGTGCGCAATCTCGCTGACGAGCGATAGCTTGAGCAGCTGCGCGCGCCAAATGGATTTCCGTTCATCCGGCCCAGCTTGCACGAAGCGCCGGCCCTCGGGTTCGAGCCGGACCGCGCTCTTGGGCGTGTCCACGAAGTTCAGCATCTCGGCGGCCTTCACGATCGTGATGAGCTGGCCGAACTCGTGATTGGTTTGCGCCGCGATGCGGAAAACGTCGTCCTTGCCCCCACGCGCGTCCAAGTACTCCAGCAAGCCGATGATTTCGCTGGGAGAGACGTGAGGCAGCGGTTGGTAGACGCCTGAGTCCCGCGGCCCGCCCCTGGCTGCGGGAGCGACATCTGGCAATTCGCTCCCGGTGATGACGCCGTGCAGCTCGTTGATCAGCCCGAGGCATTCCGTGGACTGGTAGTCACGCGGTCGCGGCAGGGTATCGCGGACGACGGTGCGGATCCGGGCCGGGTTGTTTCCGCCCAATACCACGATGCGGTCCGCCATGAACGCGACTTCGCGAATGTCGTGGCTGACCATCAAAATGGAAGACGGATTGCGCCCCTTCTTGCTCCAGATGGCGAGCACCTCGGCGCGCAAGCTCTCCGCCGTCAGGGCGTCCACCTGGCTGAACGGCTCGTCCATGAAGAGGATCTCCGGGTCGACGACGAGCGCGCGCGCCATGCCGACGCGCTGCTTCATGCCGCCCGACAGCGCTCGTGGGTATGCGTCTTCGAACCCGCCCAGGCCGACGCTGACAATCGCCTGCTCGGCACGCTCGCCGGCCTCGGGACGGGGCACGCCCCGGACCTCCAACACCGTCGCGACGTTCTGCCGTACCGTCATCCACGGGTACAATGCGAAGCTTTGAAAAACGATGGCGACCCCGGGATTCAGGCCCTGCAACAGCTGGCCGTGATACAGCACTTCACCCTGAGTCGGCTTGATGAGACCGGCCAGGATCCGCAGAATGGTCGACTTCCCGGAACCGGAGGGGCCGAGGAGCGCCACAACCTCGTTGCGGGCGACCCCGACCGAAATGTCCTCGAGGACGCGCAGCGGCTTCCCGTTGGGCATGGTGAAGTCGTGGGACACGTGGCGCGCTTCGCACAACAGTTCCTTCGTCATCTCATTTGCTCAGCGAGAAGCGTTCTTCGGCGAGCCGGTAGCACCAGCGCCATACGGTACGATTGAAGGCGACCACGAGCACCGACATCACGAGGATGGCGGCGGCGAGGCGAGGAAAGTCGGCGCTCGCCGCGGCCCCGCTGATCTGTGCGCCGAGCCCCGGGGCCTCGAACGTTTGCCCCTTGAACGTGACGTATTCGGCGACGATGCTCGCGTTCCAAGCGCCCCCGGCGGCGGTGACCCAGCCCGTGACGAGGTATGGAAACACTCCCGGAAAGTAGAGCGCGCGAAAGCGATTCCAGCCCGTAAATCGATAGCTGCGCGTGACTTCTTTCAGATCGGCCGGAATCGCCATCGCACCGGCGATGACATTGAACAGAATGTACCACTGCGTGCCCAGTAGCATCAGCAGGATGCTGCCCCAACCGAGCGAGATGCCAGCCCACTGGAGCAGGGCGATGACCAGCGGAAAGAGCATCGGCGCGGGGAAGGAGGCGGCGATCTGGACGACAGGCTGAAGCAAACGCGACAGCCGGCTCGATAGCCCGATCGCGAGACCCGCCGGCAGCGCCCACAGCGTGCCGATGGCTGTCGAGATCAGCACGCGGCCCAAGGTGAGGAATCCACCACCTGCGGCGCTGCCCCACGCGGCGGCTGGCACTCGCCGCAAGAGATGCGCGAGTCTCCACGCGCCCCAGGCAAGAATGACCAGGAGCACGACGAGCGCGAGCAAGGACAGCGACGCGCCACCGCGTGCTGTAACAGGGGCAGGCGGCGGAGCGGAGGTCGAGCGTGGGTGGGTCGAAGGCCGCGCCGCCGCGCGGATCCGCCGTGCGAAGCCGCGCAGCGCGCGCACCAGACGCGAGCTGCGCAGGAGATCGAGAAACCACGAGGTCATCAAGACCTGCTCGCCGCCTTCTTCGACCCGAAACTTCTGCGCCCAGACGACGACGGGCCGCCACAGCAGCTGGTCCAGCACCGCGATCATCGTCGCCATCGCGATGATGGCCAGGATCATCGCGTCGGCGCGACCCTGTTCTACCGCCACGCTCATGTACGAGCCGATGCCAGGCAGCCGGAAGTCGCGCTGACCCAACTGGAACGACTCGTTGATCATCAGAAAGAACCAACCGCCCGCCATGCTCAACATGCTGTTCCACACGAGTCCCAGGGTCGCGAACGGCAGCTCGACCTTCCCCAATCGCTGCCACCACGAGAAGCGATAGACGGTGGCGACCTCTCGCAGGTCCGCGGGAACGGAGCGCAGCGAGTGGACGAAACTGAAGGTCATGTTCCATGCCTGTCCCGTGAAGATCATGATGACCGCGGCGAGCTCGAGACCGATGTTGCTGCCCGGAAACAACGCGACGAGGGCGAGGATAAGGCCGGGCATGAACCCGAGGACCGGGATGCTCTGCAGGATGTCGAGCAGCGGGAGCAGCACGCGTCCGGCGATGCGATCCCTGGCGGCCCAATAACCGTAGACCAGCGTGAAGCCGAGGGAAACGACGTACGCCAGTAAGCCGCGAAACAATGAGAACATGGTGTAGCGAGGGAGTGCGGACGGCGAGAGGTCGATCGCGATGCTGGGGCGGTGGACGCCGGCCCATTCGCGTCCCAGGTCGAAGAATGCGAACGCCAGGCCCGCCAGCCCGAGGACGAGCAGGAGATCCACCCAGGGTAAGCGGCGCGCCCGCCCGATCCGGGCAACGGCTTCGCTCAGGAGTCGTTGCACGCGAGAATGACCTCACAATGGAGGCAAAAGAAACAGCGCCCGGGATCGCTCCCGGGCGCCGCTCTTTTTCACCGTTCGGCCGTCAGGCGTCCGCTCGTCCTACGGAATTGCATTCCCAGGACAGCTCAACGGAACACCACCCGGATTGCCAACCCGCGCCCGCGCGTCGCACTCCTGGTTGGGCAGGACGCTGGCGACGGCGACGGTGAAGCCCGCCGTGACGTCCTGTAACAACGTGCCCAGGGCCGCGAGCCGGTTAAAGCGGCGATAATCCGGCCAGCGCTGGCCTTCCTGATAGAGCGACAGCGTGCGCTGGAGCAACAGCTCGGTCACGAAGTCCGCATTGTTCGCGGGAGCGGCAAATGCGACGGCCGACGTGCCTCCGTTGCTGGCGCCGGATTGCGCCCGCACCGCGGCCAAATCGGCAATGGCGCCTGCCGTATTCGCCGTGAACCACTCCGCCTCCGCCCGGAGCAACACGAGCTCCTCGTTGCGGATAATCGGAATCGACGTGATGGTCGAGGCATACGTGCAGGGCCGATGCGAGGAACTCACACCCACTTCCGGCCGCGGAGTCGACGCCGGGCAGCCGGATATCTTGCGGCGATAGCGATCGTCCGTTGCGACGCCTGCAATCGAGTCGATCAGCGGGTGCACGTACTCATCACTGCCCACGGACCCGGTGAACGCGACGGTGTTCGGCGCGTCGCCCGCGGCGGTCGAGTAGATCGTATAAATGCCGTCGTCACGATTCGCCGTGCTGAAGCTAGCGGTGGCCGGAACCCACGTGGCGCCGAGCGCGGTCAACGCCGTGGCATAGCACGTCGCGCAGCCATTCGAGCCGCGCTTGACCTCCACGCGAGCCTTGATGGCGCGGTTGAACTGGCCGAAGCCCGCCGGCGTGCTCGCCCCCGTCACGTTCACGCCGAATCCGCTGTAGATCGGGAAGTAGAACGTCGACCCGGCGGCATCCAGGTCGGTCTTGGCCTCATCGAGCTTGGCCGAGATCCACGAATAGACGGAGTCTTGACTGACGACTGCATTCACGGCATTCACGTCGTCAGTCATGTCGACCACGGCTCCGATCACACCACGGGCCTCGATGACGTGCAGCACGTCGAGGGCGATGAACGTCTTCAACACACCCAACGCCCCATGTTTCTCGGCGTCGGTGAGGGCCGTCGTGGCATTAATGATCCCGATCGCCGCATAGGCGTTGCGGTAATTCCCGTAGCGCCCGGCCCACTGCGTACCGGCGTCGAATGAGTTGTTCTGCCGCCAGTCACGCAACGGGCCCGTGATGAAGCGGCCGTCGGTGATGAACATGTAGTACGTCTCGCGGCCGAAACTGCCGAAGGCACGGATCTGATCGGTCCGATTGACGCGGTACGTGGACAACACCCCGACGATCATGCGGCTCGTCGCCGCGCGGGGGTTGGACAGCGCCCCGCCGAGCGTCGGGTTGTTCGGATTGGTCAGATCCAGGTTGCAGCCAGCCAGCGCGACGGCGGCCACCGTCGCGAGGCTCGCAAAAATGCGTCGCATAGTGGTCCTCTCGAGGACAGTGGGTTGAGATCCGTTAGTGTCGGGTCGCATGGTTACCACCCCACGTCCACGGATAAGAAGAACTGGCGGTTCGACGGGAACGGCGCCAGATCGATGAACCGGTTCAGGTTCGTCGCGCCGAAGTTGTTGAACTCCGGATCGAAGCTCCAGTAGTTCGTCAACTTGAGCAGGTTGCGCGCCTGGAGCGCAATCCGCAGCGAACGCGCGTGGAAATACTGCAGCCACCTATCGGGGGCTTCGTAGCTGATCGCCACGTCACGCAGCGTCACGTTGGTCGCGCTTTCGATATACGCGCGGACGTCACTGCCGCCGTGCCAGGTGTTGTATCGGAATGCGCCGGCGGTCTGGGGAAGCACGTCCCCTGCCGGTGTCTTGTAGGTCGCCGGGACGTTGCTGATGTCCCAGCCGTCCCCGAAGTTCTTCCGGGTGATCGGGTCGTCATAATCCCGCGACGTGCCGCCCTCGTCCCAGAGCGTGCGGGTCATATCGGCGACTTGGCCGCCCTGCCGCCAGTCGACGTTTGCCGACAGCGTCAGGCGTTTCCAGCGGAACGACCCCGAGAACGCCATCATGAAGTCGGGATTGGCATCACCCGCGATGGTATCCCTCGTCGCCGCGATGATCGACGAATCGACCGCCCACTGGCCGATCGGGAGAATCTTGCCGGAGGCATCCAGTGGCACGTTGCCCCAGATCCACGTCGTGCGCCCACCCGGGCTGATGAAGTTCCGACCGAACGCGGCGCCGAACGATCCCGGAGCCGGGAAGCGCGGCACCGTCGCGGGAAGATTCTCAATCGTCTGCTTGTTCTTCGAGAAGGTGGCCCGGAAGCTCAGGTCCATGTCGCGACGCTGCATCGCGGCCGCGTTCAGCGAGGCCTCGAGGCCCTGCGTGTGCAGCTCGCCGCCGTTGATGATGAGGTTCGCCAGGCCGCCGGACGGAATCGTGGCCGGCTGCAGCAACAGGTCCGTGATCCGTTTGTTGTACCACGTCCCCTCAAACTGCAGGCGCCGGTTCAGGAACTGCACATCGCTTCCGGCCTCCCACTCGTTCGAGGTCTCTGGCTTGATGCCGACATTACCGCGGACGCCGGCCTGGACCAGGGTCGGTGTGCCGCCCAGTGTGTTGCCGGCGTTGAGCACGACGTCACGGTCGCCATAGCGTGGCCGGTTCCCGGTGCGGCCAAGGCCGCCGCGAATCTTAACCTCGTTGAGCTTGTCGCCGAGGTTGGTGAACCGGTACGAGCCCGAAATGTGCGGGAAGACGTTGCGCTTGTTGCGGTCACCATTCGCCGAAGACCGATCGGCACGGATTCCGCCCAGGATCGTCAGCCGTTGATTGAGCGCCACAAACTGCTCATCAGCGAAGAACGCATCGTCCCGGAACTTGTTGATGACGTCCGACTCGTCCAGAACCGTACCGCTATTGGTAGTCTCGACCCCCGGCAACAGGCCGCGAGCGCGCGTCCGCGTGACGCGAACGGCCTGCGTCTCGTAGTCGAAGCCGGCTGTCGTGGTGAGGCCGATGTCGGTCGTGGGTTGGTAATTCCACGTGCCGTTCAACACGATGTTGTAGTTGAAGACGTTGCCTTCGGTCCGCACCGCGCGTCCGGAGTAGCCGTCGCTCGCCACGGGGTTCTCATACTGGAGGAACGAGGGGGAGAACAGGTCGCCGGAGATCTGCGCGCGGTCGAAGCCGCCCGTCGCCGTCAGCGACACCTGGTGCTGTTCCTTGTTCAACGCCGACCAGGTCGTGCTGATGTTGCCGATCTGACGGAAGGTCAGCTCATTGAGACGCAGGAAGCGGAACGTCTCGAACGGGTTCGAGACCGTGTTGGCGCCGCCGTTGAACGGGTTCCGCACGAATGTTCCCGTCGCGTCGATCGAATCGAGATTGATGACGCCGGGGGTGTAGGCAAAGCAATAGATCGGCGACGTGCAGGTGTTGTCGTTGTTCGACAGCCCGCGGTTGTTGCTGTTGCGGGTGACGTTGAGTCCGACGTTGACCTTGATCTTTCCATCGACTAGGGACTGATCGATGTTGGTACGGAGGGCGTACAACCGCGCGCCGGTGTTGAGCGCCGTGCCCTCCTCGTTCTTGCCGGTCATGTTCACGAAGTACTGCGTCGCCGCCGAGCCGCCGTTGAAACTCCCCGTGAACTCGTACGACGGCTTGCTACTGTTGTAGAACTCCGACTGGTAATCGTGCGTGAACGGAATTGTGCCGCTCGGATAGAGCTGGGCCAGCACCGCGCTGTCGGCCTTACCCGAGCCGTTGCCGTAGGGCAGCGTCCGAACCTCGGAAACGGTCTCGAACGTCCGCGTGCCGAGGAGCCGATAAACCACGCTGCGGCCGACGCGGCTCGACAGATTGAACTGCGGCGCGCCGCCCGTGCCGGCGCCGCGCTTCGTCCTGATCACGACCACACCGTTCGTCGCGCGCGAGCCGTACATCGCGGTCGCAGCGGCGGACTTGAGCACTTCGACCGACGCGATCTCCTGCATGTTCAGGTCGGCGAGCCGGTTCACGAGCGCGTCCTGGCTGCTCCCAATGCCTGCCGCCGTGGTGCGGGCGCCGGCGCCCGTCACCGAGTTGGCGCCGTCGGAGACGGCGTCGTTGGAGATGATCACGCCGTCCACGACGAACAGCGGCTGGCCGGCGCCGAGAATCGACGTGATGCCGCGAATCTGCACTTGACCGCCGCCGCCGGGCGCCCCGCTGTTCATCGAGATGATGGCGCCGGGAACTTTGCCCTGCAGCGCCTGCTCCAGCGCTTCCGCGGGCGCCCGGTTCAGCTCGTCACTCGACACCTGGACGGGCGCCGTCGTCGCATTGCGGCGCTCGATCGTAGTCGCCTGTCCGGTGACGACCACGGCCTCGAGCTTGAACGGATCTTCGTCGAGGGCCACGGTCACGCTGGCCTGCGACGCGGGCACAGCCACTTCCTTGCGCTGGTACCCGATCGCGCGAACCATGAGCCGGACATCGCCGGTGCCGACGTTGATGGTGAAGTTCCCGTCGGCGCCCGACTGTGCGACGCCTTTGCCGCCCATCTCAACGATCGTCGCGCCGAGGACGGGCGTTTCGCCTAACGTGCGCGTGACTCGGCCTGTCACTTGACGGGCCGTCGCTTGCGCGCGGGCCGTCGCAGGGATCAGGCACAAAGCCAAAAGCGCGGGGACGAACATGAACGTTCTGCGCATGCCTTGCCTGCCTTTCTTGGATGGATGCTGCCAGTAGCACGCTCTGCCGCGCGCAAATATGGAGGCGCTTCAGAGACCCCACAACCACTGCGGTTCTTCATTGCGACGCTCTCCGCCTCGGAGTACCACGCTTCGTCCAGATCAAAACCACGCCGCAACCGCTGCCCCGTCGCTGGAACTGCGGCGGAGCGCTAAACAGATTCGAGTAGACCTCGATGCCGAGGATCTCACTGGGGACGACTGGCACCGACTGCGTCTGGAGGGGAGGTAACGGATAGTAGACCCCGTCGATGAAATACATCGGCGGGCAGTAGTTGCCGAGCTCGCGGTTGTTGATCTCCCCCTGGCCGCGTTGCAGCTCGACGAGCATCCCGGTTCCGTTCGGGCGCAATTGGACGCCGGGGACCATCCGAAACAGCTCTTCGAAGCGGAGCGCGCCGCTCTGCGCGATGGCCGTGGTGTCGAGGAAATGCCCCTGCGCGGTATGGCTTCGCTGCGTGAACCCGACGTGCTTCAGGTAGGGCTCGTACTCGCCCTCGACTATGACGGGCTCGAGCACCGCCACCGAGTCACCCACGACGATGTCGACCTGCTGTCCGCCGCCTTGCCGGACATTGGTCTGGGCGCGACCCATCATGTACCCGACGGCGCGCGCCTCGAGGATCCGTGAACCGACGGTCACGCTGTCGAGTGAAAAGCGACCGAACTGATCGGCCTGGACCGATGCATCAGTACCGAGGACGACAATCGTCGCTCCCGGTACCAGCGAGCCGTTTCTGTTTCGCACGACGCCTTTGATCGATCCCGTAATTGGCGCGAGGGCCAACTCGATGTTGGCGCGCGCGAACGCACGCCCAGCGAGATCGACGACCAGCATTGCCGCGGACCCACCGTCGGCCTGACCACGAAGTACGAGCGCCACGTCGGTGGGAAGACCGCACAACAGCACATGACCGGACACGTCGGACTTGGCTTCAACGGCGCGTTGGGCGCTACGGACGCCAGTCGCACCCACGCCGATGTCGTACGTCGTCCAGTGCGCACTGATCGTCGCGGCGGCCATCGGCCTGCCGTCCGCGGCATTGTGCACGACACCTACCAGGCTGCCGGTGCTCCGCAGGGGATCGCGCGGACACAGCAGATGGTGTGCTTGCGCGGGACTCGGCGTCGCGAGGGCGACGGTATTGCTATCGCCGGCGACGACGTCGACAACCACGGGCGGCACCGACAGACCGGCCGAATCGAGGATGGGGTGATACACCGTCAGCACGTAGCGGCCTGGGGCCAACGCGGTCAGCGCGAAGTGTCCCGCGGCGTCGCTGCGCGCCATGAGATTGGTGCTCTCGATCCAGATCTCAGCGCCCTCGAGGGGCGCCGACGTGATCAAGCTGTCGAAGACCACGCCGCGCAGCACGCCTGAGCCCTGAGCGGCAGCCGGAGCGGCGAATCCGAGGCTCAGCCCAGCGCCGAGAATTAGGTGTCGGGGATCGAGACGGCCCATCGTTCCGACAATCCTACCGAAGTGGACCAGGGCCGGGAAGAAGGGAATCCGTCAGAATCGGGGGGTTGACCTAACTCAAACAATGCGTTTAGTTTCGCGGGCTTTGGAGCAGCCTTTTTCGATTCATTTGTGAGAGGGGTATTTGCCGACCATCAATCAGCTCGTCCGGCACGGCCGCCGCGACGTGGAGAAGAAAGAAAAGGCGCCGCATCTGCGTGGCAACCCGCAAAAACGGGGCGTGTGCACCCGCGTCTACACCACCACGCCGAAAAAGCCGAACTCGGCATTGCGCAAAGTGGCGCGCGTACGGCTGACGAATGGCTTCGAAGTGACGGCATACATCCCCGGTGAAGGGCATAACCTGCAGGAGCACTCGATCGTGATGATCCGCGGCGGCCGCGTGAAGGATCTGCCCGGCGTCCGCTATCACATCATCCGCGGCACACTGGACGCCGCGGGCGTGAACGAGCGCAAGCAGTCGCGGTCCAAGTACGGCGCGAAGCGTCCGAAGGAGGCCGCGCAGTGAGCCGTCGCAAGACCGCTGTCCGCCGCCCGGTTCCCGCGGACCCGCGGTACGATAGTCAAACGGTGTCGAAGTTTTTGAACAACCTGATGGAGCGCGGCAAGAAGTCGCTGTCGGAGCGGATTTTCTATCAGGCGATGGACATGATCGAGCAGCGCACGGGGCAGCCCGGCGTGAACGTGTTCAAGCAGGCGCTGTCGAACGTGAAGCCGGCCTTGGAAGTGAAGTCGCGACGCGTCGGTGGCGCCACGTATCAAGTCCCGGTCGAAGTGCGGCCGGAGCGTCGCACCGCGCTAGGGATGCGCTGGCTGATTCAGTACAGCCGGCTGCGCAAAGAGAAGACGATGGCCGAGCGCCTCGCCGCCGAGCTGATCTTGGCGTCGAAGGGCGAGGGCGAGACGATAAAGAAGAAGGAAGACACGCACCGGATGGCGGAGGCGAACCGCGCCTTCGCGCATTACCGGTGGTAAACAACTAGACCAACAACTTCGGGACCCTGCTTAAGGGATCCTGCATCGAGGAGGCCGAAAGCCTCCCGATGACAGCGGAGCGAGACCGGCCCACTCGTGGGCGTCCTGGTCGCCCCGCGTTTTTGCTGAATAAAGGAAAGCAATGCCTCGACAGACACCGCTCGACAAGATTCGGAACATCGGCATCATGGCCCACATCGATGCCGGGAAAACGACTACGACCGAGCGTATCCTGTATTACACGGGCCGCACCTACAAGCTGGGTGAGGTGCACGAAGGTACGGCCACGATGGACTGGATGGAGCAGGAGCAGGAGCGCGGCATCACGATTACCTCGGCAGCGACCACGGCTTTCTGGACCCGCCTCAATCAGCAATACCGCATCAACATCATCGACACCCCGGGACACGTGGACTTCACCGTCGAAGTGGAGCGAAGCTTGCGCGTCCTCGACGGTGCCGTGACCGTGCTGGATGCGGTGGGCGGCGTCGAGCCGCAGACCGAAACGGTGTGGCGCCAGGCGGACCGCTACGGCGTGCCGCGTATCATCTTCGTCAACAAGATGGACCGCGTCGGCGCCGACTTCGACATGTGCCTCAAGATGGTGCGTGACCGCCTCGGCACGAAGGCGGTGCCGATCCAGCTGCCGCTTGGCTCAGGTGAGCTGTTTACGGGACTCATCGACCTCGTGCGTGAGGTCGAGATCGTGTATGACGACGAGTCGATGGGAAAGAAGTACGTCGAAGGGCCCATCCCCGCCGCGCTCAAGGAGAAGGTCGCGCAGCTGCGACACGAAATGATCGAAGCGTGCGTCGAAAGCGACGACGCGATCCTGCACAAGTATCTCGAAGACCACCAGCTGACCCAGGAAGAAATCCGCACCGTCATTCGCAAATCCACCATCGCGGGCCACGTCGTCCCCGTCGTCTGCGGCGCCGCATTCAAGAACAAGGGCGTGCAGGCGCTGCTCGATGCCGTGGTCGACTATCTGCCATCGCCCGTCGACATTCCGCCGATCAAGGGTCATCTGCCGCATCACGATGCCACGCACGCCGAGCGGCCCGCGTCCGATGACGCGCCGTTCGCTGCGCTGGCGTTCAAGATCATGACCGACCCGTATGTCGGGAAACTGACGTTCTTCCGCGTGTACAGTGGTGTCCTCTCGGCAGGCTCCTACGTCTACAACAGCACCAAGGATCGCAAGGAGCGCATCGGCCGCCTGCTGCAGATGCACGCCAACAAGCGCGAGGAGATCGAAGAGGTGCGCGCCGGCGACATCGCGGCCGCGATCGGCCTCAAGGACACGCGCACCGGCGATACACTATGCGAGGAATCGCACCCGATCATTCTCGAAGCGATGCGCTTCCCGAACCCTGTCATCTCGGTCGCCATCGAGCCCAAGACCAAGGCCGACCAGGACAAGCTCGGCATCGCGCTCGCGAAGCTGTCCGAGGAAGATCCAACGTTCCGCGTGCATACCGATGCCGAGACCTCGCAGACGATCATCAGCGGCATGGGCGAGCTGCACCTCGAGATCATCGTCGAGCGGATGCGGCGCGAGTTCAAGGTGGACGCCAACGTCGGGCGGCCGCAGGTGGCATACCGCGAGACCGTCCGCAAGCGGGTCGAATACATCGAAGGGAAGTTCATCCGGCAGACCGGCGGCCGCGGCCAGTACGGGCATGTGGTCATTCATCTGGAGCCGGGTCAGCCGGGCACGGGATTCGTGTTCGAGGACAACATCGTCGGCGGCACGATCCCCAGGGAGTACATCGGTCCCGTCGAGCAGGGTGTGAAAGAAGCGCTCGAGAACGGCGTGCTGGCCGGATATCCGATGGTGGATGTGAAAGTCGAGCTGGTGGACGGCTCGTTCCACGACGTCGACTCGAGCGAAATGGCTTTCAAGATCGCCGGCTCGATGGCGGTGAAGGAGGCCGCGCGCCAGGCGAGTCCGATCCTGCTGGAGCCGATCATGGACGTCGAAGTCGTGACGCCGTCGGATTACATGGGCGACGTCATCGGCGATCTCTCGAGCCGCCGCGGCAAGATCGGGGGCATGACGCAGCGCGCGGACGCGCATATCGTCGCCGCCAGCGTCCCGCTTTCTGAGATGTTTGGCTATTCAACGACACTGCGGTCCATGAGCCAAGGACGTGCGGTCTACAGCATGGAGTTCTCGCACTATCAGGAAGTGCCGAAGGCCAAGGCCGAAGAAATCGTTTCGAAAGTGAAAGGTTAGGAAATGGCAAAAGCGAAATTCGAGCGTACCAAGCCTCACGTGAACGTGGGGACCATCGGGCACGTCGATCACGGCAAGACGACGTTGACCGCGGCGCTGACGAAAGTCTCGGCCGACAAGGGCCTGGGGACGTACGTGAGCTACGATCAGGTGGCGAAGGCGAGCGAGAGCCAGGGCCGGC
>WNFX01003493.1_pt1 | contig 15698 bp, 15 predicted proteins | sample 5400111 | NCBI WGS metagenome assembly WNFX01 (sample SAMN13153363, study PRJNA577476) | soil metagenome | isolation source: 40 cm soil or saprolite under grassland replicate 1 | place: USA:California | collected 2016-06-15 | reverse complement strand
CGCCCTTGACGGCTGGCTTTGGTACTACAACCATCGACGTCGACACTCAGCCCTCGGCCGCCAACCCCCGGTCAGCAGAACCAACCTGCTCGGGTCTTACACCTAGGAGGGTTCTAGCGCCCCACGAAGCTCGGCTCGCGCTTTTCGACGAAGGCGGTCATGCCTTCCTTCGCGTCTTGGGAGGCGAACAGGTCGCCGAAGCTGTCGGCCTCGGCCTCGAGATTCGCGGCGTGCTCGCCTTGTAGCGCCCGATTGCACGCCGCCTTCGCGGCGGCCAGAGCGACCGGGCTCTTCGAGGCGAGAAGGTTCGCCACCTTCATCGTCTCGGCGAGCAACTCGGCGGGCTCGAAGACCGCGTTCACGAGCCCGTTGCGCGCAGCCTCCTCGGCGCCGACCACTCGGCCCGTGAAGATCAGCTCCTTCGCGTAGCCAAGCGTCGTCGCCCGCGCGAGCCGCTGGGTGCCGCCCCAGCCCGGGATGATGCCGAGGTTGATCTCAGGCTGGCCGAGCTTCGCCGTCCCGGCCGCGTAGCGCAGATCGCAAGCGAGCGCGAGCTCGCAGCCGCCGCCTAGAGCGAAGCCGTTGATCGCCGCAATCGTCGGCTTCGGCATCGTCTCGAGCAGCCGCCCGACCTCATGTCCAAGCGCACCCCAATCCTTCGCCTCGCGCACCTCGAGACCGCTCATGTATTTGATGTCCGCCCCGGCCGCGAAGGCCTTCTCGCCCGCGCCGGTCAGGACGACCACCCGCGTGTCGGCGTCCCCGGCGAGCCCACGCAGGCGATCGCGGAGCTCGCTGAGCGTCGGAAGATCGAGCGCGTTCAGCGCCTCTTGCCGGTCGAGGGTGACGACGGCGACACCGCCGTCGCCGTCGACCTGAACGCTCAGGCCGCCACCTCGTTCACGCGGCGACCCTCTCGCGCAGGAAGTCGACGATCTCGCTCGTCGGCGCGCCAGGCGTGAAGACCTCGGCCACGCCTTGCCCTTTGAGCTCGTTCGCATCCGCCGTCGGAATCGTCCCGCCGAGGACGACGAGCACGTCTTCCGCTCCGTTCTCCTTCAGCCCGTCGAGGATCTTCGGGACCAGCGTCATGTGGGCGCCGGAGAGGATCGAGATCCCGACGGCGTCGGCGTCCTCCTGGATCGCGGTCTCGACGATCTGCTCGGGCGTCTGGTGCAGGCCCGTGTAGATAACCTCCATGCCCGCGTCTCGTAGCGCGCGTGCGATGATCTTGGCCCCGCGATCGTGTCCGTCAAGACCGGGTTTTGCGATCACGACTCGGATCTTGCGCGCCACGGGCGGCAAGTATATGGCTGTGATGCTGGCATGAAACTAACGGTGGCCGGGTGTTCCCCGGCCTGGCCGAACCCGGGCGGCGCTCAGTCCGGCTACCTCCTCGAGAGCGGCGGAGGGCGGCTCCTGCTCGACTGCGGGCCCGGCGTGCTGGCCCGGCTTCGAGAGAGCGAGCCCTGGCCCGACCTGGGCGCGATCGCGATCACCCACTGGCACCTCGACCACTGGGGCGACCTCGTCCCGTGGGTCTGGGGCCGGATGTTCGGACCGGGTGAGAAAACGCAGAGGCCCGCCCTCTGGATCCCGCCGGGAGGCTCGGAGATGTTGGAGGCGATCGGCGCCCGGCTTGGACGGCCGGACATGTTCGCGGGCACCTTCGACCTGCACGAGTACGTGGACGGCGAGCCCTTCGAAGCTGCAGGGTTCGAGGTCACGGCGAAGCGGGTCCTTCACTACGAGATGCTGGCCTTCGGGTTCCGAGCCTCATCGAACGGGACGGTGCTCGCCTACTCCGGCGACTCGGGCCCGAGCGAGGCTCTGCCGAGGCTCGCCGAGAACGCCGACCTCTTCGTCTGCGAGGCGACGCTCCTGCAGCCGAACCCGGAGGGCGGGACCCGCGGCCATCTCGCCGCCGACGAAGCTGTGGAGGCCTTCGAGGCGGCCGGTGCGAAGCGGCTCCTGCTTACTCACCGGCCGAGCGAGCGTCCGCTCGACGAGGGGCTCGAGCAAGCTCGTGACGGGATGGAACTCGAGGTCTAAGAGGGTTTACGGCCCGAAGAGCGCGCGCGCCCGGCGGGCGCGGTACCAGCCCAGTCCGGCGACGCCGGCTGGGATCAGGAGGATCAGGCTGAGGAGGCCGACCGGAAGCAGGAGCCACATCTGGCTCTCCTTGGCCTTGCTCAAATTCGAGCTTGCGCCCGACGATTGGCCGAGCACGACACCGCCACCCGGCCCGCTGCCGCTTGCCACCTGAGTGGCGGTCGTGGGAGCGGCTTGCCAGTTGTCGACCAGCCAGCGGCGGTGCTTCCGCGCGCCGACCGTGTGGAGGCCGATCATGAAGACCTGCGGCGCCTGGTGCGAGCCTTTCAGCGGGAAGAGCGCCATCGTGAAGCCGACCCCCTTCGCGTCGGAGAACTGGAGCTTCCACCTGGCCGAGGCGACCGGGTACGGGGGAATGCCCGGAAGGTCCTCCGTGTCCCATTGCTTTCGCGTGTAGCCGGCCCGCATCTGCGGCGTGACCAAGCCCCAGGCGCGATCGACGTTCTTGCGAGCGACGGCCGTGTTGATGAACCTCGAGGCCACCGCGAGCGCATATGCCTTGTCCCGCGTTTTCAGCCGCACCGGCTTGGGCGCCGCGTAGTTCAGCTTCAGCCGGCCGTGCGGCTTCTCGGACTCGGGTTGGGCGGTGTTCGGCCACTCGAAGCCGATCGCGACCGCACCCGCCGCAACGGCCGCCGCCACCGCCATCCAGATCAGGCGACGCCGCCAGCGATACGACGCGAGGACCCGCTTCACCTTCGTCTGAGGATAGCTCCTGCCACCGCCACCTCAAGCTCCGGTTTGCTTATCCCGAGTGGGTCGGAACCGGCGGCCCTTGGACGGCGCCGAAGTAGTTGACAACCCAGTGCGCTCGAACACCGCCTCCGATCTTGATCAGCCCGATCTGGAACGCGCCCGCCCGCATCCCCGATGACTTCGACGGGACCAATATGAGGTTCAAGGCCGCATCTCGTGGGTGCGCGTAGTTCGTGTTTTTCCAGTTGTACTTGATGACCTTTACGGCCGGAAAGTACGCGACCGGAATCGTGCCGGTCTTCCACTGCTTCAGCGTGAAGCCACCGCGAAGAGACGGGTGCGTAAGTCCGTACGACTCGACGAGGTGCTTCCGCGCGACCGCGGTGAAGACGAACTCGCGGGCCACCTTCCACGCCGCCTCCGGAAACGGGATGCTCGGCTGGGGCTTGGGCGCAGCGATCGCCGGCCCGGTCGGGGCCGTGTTCTCCTTCTTCGCCGTGTTCCCGAACTGCGTGACGAGAATCGCGATCACGCCGGCCACCAGCACGGCCGCCCCGATCACCATCAGCCACCGATTGAAGCGCCGCGAAGACAACGCGGTCTGGACGACGTTCACTGCCATCAGTATCGTAGACGAGGAAAGGGCTGTTCGGTTAGCGCGCTAGAAGACCGGGGTCTCGGTCCAGGTGCCCCAGACCTCCCGGAGCGCATCGCACATCTCGCCGAGCGTGACGTAAGCCTTGGAAGCTTCGACGAGCGGCGGCATCAAATTGTCGTCCTCGCGCGCCGCCGCCTGCTTCAGGCGCGACAACGCCGACTCGACGGCAGCGGAGTCGCGCCGCCCCCGCAACGCACGGACACGCTCGATCTGCTTCCCCTCCAGCGCCGGATCGATCCGCAAGATCTCAACCTCGGGCTCGTCCTCGAGCTCGTAGCGGTTGACGCCCACGATGATCCGCTGTTTTTGCTCGACCTCGTGCTGGTAGCGGAAGGACGCGTCCGCGATCTCCCGCTGGAAGAAGTTCTGCTCGATCGCCGGGATGACGCCGCCGAGCTTTTCGATCCGTTCGAAATAGTCGTAGGCCTCGGCCTCGAGGCGGTTGGTCAGATCCTCGAGGTAGTACGAGCCGCCGAGCGGGTCGATCGTGTTCACCGCGCCGGTCTCGTGAGCGATCACCTGCTGCGTGCGCAAGGCGATCCGGACCGCGTCCTCGGTCGGCAGCGCGAGCGCCTCGTCGAACGAGTTCGTATGCAGCGACTGGGTGCCTCCGAGGACCGCGGCCATCGCCTCGAGCGCAGTCCGCACGATGTTCACCTCGGGCTGCTGGGCGGTCAGCGAGACGCCGGCCGTCTGGGTGTGGAAACGCATCAGCCAGGAGCGAGGGTTCTTGGCGTCGTAGCGCTCGCGCAGCTCGCGCGCCCAGATCCGGCGCGCGGCGCGGTACTTGGCGATCTCCTCGAAGAAGTCGAGGTGCGCGTTGAAGAAAAAGCTGAGCCGCGGCGCGAAGTCGTCGACGTCCAGCCCGCGCTCGATCGCCGCATCGACGTACGCGAATCCGTCGGCGAGGGTGAACGCAAGCTCCTGGATCGCGTTCGAGCCCGCCTCGCGGATGTGGTAGCCCGAGATCGAGATCGGATGCCATTTCGGCATTTCCCGCGTGCAGTACTCGACCATGTCGGTCACGAGCCGCATCGACGGCTCCGGCGGGAAGATCCACTCCTTCTGGGCGATGTACTCCTTGAGGATGTCCGTCTGGATCGTGCCGCGCAGGTCAGCAGGTGAGACGCCCTGCTGCTCGCCGACGCAGGCGTAGAAGGCAAGCAGCATCGCGGCCGGCGCGTTGATCGTCATCGAGGTCGAAACCTCGGCGAGCGGGATCCCCTGGAAGAGAGTCTCGACATCGGCGAGCGAGTCGACCGCAACCCCCTCGCGGCCGACCTCACCGAGGGAGCGCAGGTGATCGGAGTCGTAACCCATCAGGGTCGGCATGTCGAAGGCGGTCGAGAGCCCGGTCTGCCCGTGGTCGAGGAGGTAGCGGAAACGCTTGTTCGTCTCCTCGGCGGTGCCGAAGCCGGCGAATTGCCGCATCGTCCAGAGACGGCCGCGGTACATCGACGGGTAAACGCCGCGGGTGAACGGATAGACGCCCGGGTAGCCGAGGTCGCGGTCGTAGTCGACGTCGACCGCGTCGGACGTGTAGAGCGGCGCGTTCTCCAGGCCTGAGATCGTCGAGAAAAGCTCGCCCTGGCGCTCCTGCGAGGCTTCGTACAGCTCACGGCGCCACTCGTCGGTTCCGCTGTCGACCCCCGGCTGGCCCTCGGTCGTCGCCACGCTCCAATACTAGGGGTAGGCCGGATGGCCGGTGTGGCGCCTATTCGCCGTGCAAAACGTTGACTTTTCTCCCTCACCGGGGCTGCGCGTCCTACCCCAAAGGGGGGATCTTGATTCGCGGATCAACTTTTCGGCCCGGATTTGCTCAGCCGGGCGGCGTTTTTGCCGATTCGAAGCCTGTGGCGAGCTATCCCGTTCACCTTCGCAAGCCCTCAGGCCTGCCCGATCGGCGCGAGAACGCGCCTCGACTCGTGCTTCGTTTCGCGATCTACAGCGGCGCGGTCCTGCTCGCCGCGGGCCTGGCGATCCTCTGGACCGTCGACCACGAGATCACGGCCAGAGCACGGCACGCAGTCGAAGTGCAGGGGCAGACAGTCGTCCAGCAGAGCTTGCGCGGCCGCCTGCTGCCGAGCGATTTCAAGGCTCCTGTTCGCGGACGACGGCTGGCCCAGCTCGACGAGCTGTTCAGGCGCGAGATCTTCACGCCGGGTGTTATCGGCACTCGCCTCGTCAATCGTGACGGGACGATCACCTACGCCGCTCGGCACCAGCTGATCGGCACGAAGGTCCCTTACATGCGGGACCTGGCCGCGGTCTTTGCAGGCATGTCGCAGCGGCGTGTAACGCATACGGTGAGTTGGCGGGGCGAGCGAAACGTCAAGGTGCTTCAGTCGGTGGTTCCGGTCAGAGAAACCGCGACCACGAAGCCGGTCGGCGCGTTCGAGTTCGACCAGGACTATCGAGCCATGGGGGTCGGCATCGGCGACGCGAGCCATCGACTGATGCTCATCCTCGCGATGGCTTTCCTCGTCCTCTATCTCTCGCTCTTCCCGATCCTGCACCGCCTCACGGGTCAGCTGGAGTCACGAAACCGGCGCCTGCGGGAACAGGCCGCAGAGCGCGAGGAGCTCCTCGAGGCCGAGCAAGTGGCGCGCGCCGAGGCTGAGGCGATCCAGCGGCTGCTGACCGAGCAGAACACGCGGCTCCGGGAGCTCGACCTGATGAAGGACGAGTTCGTCTCCCTCGTCTCGCACGAGCTCCGCACCCCGCTCACCTCGATCCGCGGTTACCTCGAGCTCCTGCTGGAGGAAGGCGGCAACCTCTCTCTCGAACAGCAGCGGTTCCTCGGTGTCGTGGACAGGAACTCTGAGCGGCTGCTCGATCTTGTCGGCGATCTGCTGTTCCTCGCCCAAGTCGATGCAGGGAAGCTCACGATCGAGCGCGAGAACGTCGACTTCGAGCAGATAGTGCAGGATTCGGTCGAGACTCTTCGCCCGATCGCCGAGTCGCGCCGAATCGAGCTCGTCACGTCGATTACGCCTGTCCCCCACCTCGTCGGCGATCGGGCGCGCCTCGCTCAGGTGCTGGACAATCTCCTCTCGAACGCGCTGAAGTTCACCTCCGAAGGGGGCCGCGTCTCCGTTTCCCTGCACGTCGACGGCGAGCGGGCCGTCGTAGAGGTTCGGGACAATGGGGTCGGGATCCCCAGAGCCGAGCAGAACCGGCTGTTCGAGCGCTTCTTCCGGAGTTCGCGGGCGACGGAGAACGCGATCCCGGGAACCGGCCTCGGCCTCGCGATCACGAAGGCGATTGCAGAACGGCACGGCGGACGAATTTCCGTCGAGAGCGAAGAAGACGTAGGCACGTCCGTCCGTGTCGATCTGCCGCTCGCGACGGCCCACGAGAAAACAGCTCGCGCGCGCGAGTTGGCAGCTCCCGCTACACCCTGACGGGGAAGCGAATGAAGGAGCTCAGAGGTTCCCGGGCGGGCGGTAGCGGTACCCGAAGCCTCTGACCGTCTCGATCGGCGACTCTTCGCCGGCGGGTGCGCCGAGCTTGCGGCGAAGGTATCCGACGTACAGCTTGACCTGATCGCGCTCGGCGTTGCGCGCGTCTCCCCAGGCGAGCTCGAGAAGCTGCTCATGGGAGAGCACCTGGTTCGAGTTTCGAACGAACGCGGCAAGCATTCGATACTCCAGCGGGGTCAATGACAGCGGGGTTCCCGCTACCTCGACCGCCCGCTGGGCGAAGTCGACGGTGACGAAACCGTCGCCGTAGGTCGCCGGTGCATCGGCGTCGCTGCGCTGGCGGCGAAGATTTGCCTCGACCCTCGCCAGAAGCTCCTGGCGGCCGAATGGTTTTGTGATGTAGTCGTCGGCTCCGCCCCGGAGGCCCCGAACCTTGGCCAGCTCGCGCGCCTGAGCCGTCAGCATTACAACCGGCACGTCGCTCAACTCACGGATCCGCTCCAGCGTCCCCCAGCCGTCGAGCCCGGGCATCGAGACGTCAAGAACGACGAGATCCGGCCGGGACGCGAAAAAGGCCCGTAGACCCTCGTTGCCATCTCCCGCCTCTACGACATCGTGCCCGGCACGCTCGAGTAACTCACGCACGAGACTGCGGATGTCGGCCTCGTCGTCGACCACCAGCACGCTGGCCATGGACGGGGAATATCAGACCCATCGGCTTGCCCGAAGGCTCCCTCGGGTCGCTTTTCCGGTGCCCTGTCCCTCCTGAGAGTGATCTTCGGGCCGGTCATACGGCTTTCACACCGAAAACACACTCGTTCCCTTCCTGCTCGGCCGAAGCCTAGGCCTGTAGTGGCGAGCCTCAAGAATCTGCGGCGTTCTTCCTCTCGACCCGACGAGCCGGTCGACGGCACAGGGACGATCCTCACGGCCTGGCGCGTCTGGATTCTGGCCCTCGTGCTGGCAGCTGGTGCCGGGGCGGTAGTCCTGCGGGGTGGCGCTTCCGGCGCCGCCGAAGCGGCCCGGCATGCTGGCGCTCCATTTTCCTCGGTCGTCCTCCGGGACTCGAGCCAAGGCTCCAGCGGCGACTCGGGGGCTGCCGGATCCAGAGGAGCGACGGGCTCAGGCGGGACTCGAAGCAACGCCAGCCCTGACGGTGCTTCTACGAAGAACTCGGCCTCCCCTGGCTTCAATCACGGCGGCGCGGGAAGCGCCGGAACCGTCGGCAAGACGACCTTGGCCGGCGGCCCCGCCGCTGGGCCGCAAGGCGCGCAAGGTATTTCCGGCCCGCAAGGACCTCAGGGCATCCCGGGCGCGTTTGCAGGCAAAGGCGATCAGGGCGACCCAGGCCCAGTCGGTCCACAGGGTGCTCAGGGTCCGGTTGGCCCGCAGGGACCGATCGGCCCGACAGGCGCAACCGGAGCTCAGGGCCCTATCGGCCCGCAGGGCGCTCAGGGCGTCAAGGGTGACAAAGGCGATACGGGCGCAATAGGCCTAACGGGAGCTAGCGGTCCGGCGGGGGCAACCGGCCCACAGGGGCCGCAGGGCGCGACTGGTGCCACTGGCGCGACGGGTGCACAGGGTCCCAACGGCGCGACCGGCGCGACCGGTGCGACCGGTACGACTGGCGCCACCGGCGCACAGGGTCCTCAGGGCGTCAAGGGCGATACGGGCGATGCCGGTGCTACCGGAGCTACGGGTGCTCAGGGTCCCGCCGGCCCGCAGGGGCCGATTGGGCCGACCGGCGCAACGGGTGCTCAGGGTCCCGCCGGCGCGACCGGTCCTCAGGGTCCCCAGGGCTTGATAGGCGACACGGGTGCCACGGGTGCCACGGGTGCCACGGGTGCCACGGGTGCCATTGGTGCAACGGGCGCCGCGGGCGCGCAGGGCCCCGCTGGGCCGCAGGGCCTGAAGGGCGATACTGGCGATACCGGGGCGACGGGCGCAACGGGAGCTACCGGCGCGCAGGGTCCCGCCGGCGCGCAGGGGCCGATCGGGCCGACCGGCGCAACAGGCGCACAGGGCCCTCAAGGTGTGAAGGGCGATACAGGCGACACGGGCGCGACCGGCGCCACGGGCGCGACGGGCGCCCAGGGGCCAGCCGGCGCTACCGGTCCTCAGGGTCCCCAGGGCTTGAAGGGTGATACCGGCGATACCGGTGCGACCGGAGCCCAGGGCCCCGCCGGCGCGACCGGTGCGACTGGCGCCACCGGCGCACAGGGTCCTCAGGGCGTCAAGGGCGACACGGGCGATGCCGGTGCTACCGGAGCTACTGGTGCTACCGGATCTACGGGTGCTCAAGGCCCCGCCGGCCCGCAGGGCGCCAAGGGCGACACCGGCGATACGGGAGCCACTGGCGCGACGGGTGCCACAGGCGCACAGGGTCCTCAGGGCGTCGCTGGAGCTACTGGAGCTACTGGTGCCCAGGGACCAGCCGGCCCGCAGGGGCCGATCGGCCCCACCGGCGCGACCGGGGCGCAAGGCCCCGCGGGCCCTCAGGGTCCAGCAGGAACGACAGGTGCTACGGGTGCTACCGGCGCCGACGGACCCGCGGGCCCGCAGGGTCCGATTGGTCCGACAGGTGCCACCGGCGCGGCGGGTGCCGTCGGCGCCACAGGCGCAACCGGCGCTACGGGGCCGGCCGGGCCAACGGGTCCCGCCGGCGCAACAGGCGCGACTGGTCCTCAGGGGCCGCAAGGGCCGACTGGCGCCACTGGCGCCACCGGTTCCACTGGCGCTACCGGCCCCTCGGGCACGGCTGGATCCGGAAGCAGCACCGTGGCAACGTCACAGGGGACGGCCTCCACGACCTACACCGATCTCGCCACCGCCGGGCCTGCGGTCACAGTGACCATTCCCGCCTCGGGCAAGGCACTGGTGATCGTCACTTCCTCCGAGACGAACAGCGGTACGTCGGGTGGCGCTTTCATGGGCTTCGCCGTTTCGGGCGCAACGACCGTCGCGGCGTCGGATACGCAAGCGTTCAGCTTCGTCAATGGAGGCAACCAGGCGCAAACCGTCCAGGGCAGCGGAACGTTCTACGTCTCGGGGTTGACAGCGGGGAGCAATACATTCACCGCGAAGTACAGGGCGACGGTCGGGACAGCAACGTTCGCGAATAGATCGATCACTGTCATTCCTCTGTCCTAGGCCACTCGAAAGGGCTGACGAACGGTGAATTCCTCCTCCTCACACACCCCAGTCGCTGACCTCAAGGAGCAGGCGTCGAACGCCGAAGCCCGAATGAGCACCATCGAGACGAAGCCCCAAAGGAGCCCGACGATGGAAGCGTACGAAACTCCGCACACAACCGCTCGGCCTGTACAGCCTGCTGTGCCTCGCCGGACGCGCAGGCTGACAAACGCGCTGCCGTTCTCCTTGGTCGCGGTGCTCATCATCGCCGTCATCCTGTTCGGCATCTTGCTGCTCCTCCGTGGCCACGCTGCCGGCAACACGACGCTACCGCCGGTTGGCGCACCCGCAGCAGTCTCCGAAACGCAGCTGAAGGCGCTTGCCGCGCAATCCAACCACGCGATCTACTGGGCCGGCCCGAAGCGGGGCACGTATGAGTTGACGCGAACGACCGACGGGCGGATCTACATTCGCTACGTGCCGTCTCCTGACAAGGTCGGCGACCGGACGCCGAGCTACCTCACGGTCGGAACGTATCCCACCAAGAATGCCTTCCAGGCAGTTAGGCTCGCAGCTGCCCGCCAAGGTGGCGTTTCCGCCAAGATCGACCACGGCGGCCTTCTCGTCTTCAATAACAGCAGCCCGAAGAGCGTCTACTTCAGCTACCCCAAGCGCAGCTCCCAAGTCGAGGTTTACGATCCCTCACCGCTTCAGGCCCGCGCGCTGGTGCTCGGCGGCTCGATCAAGCCGATTCGCTAAATACCCGCGAACCGGATCGAAGCCGCCGGCTACGGGTGCGTCGACGCCCCCGGGTTCCAGAGAATCTCGCCGGCGGTCGCATTGGCGGCCCGAGCCAGAACGAAGAGCAGATCCGACAGCCGGTTGAGGTAGACCGCAACGAGCGGGCTCGCGTCGTCGACCCTGAGGACGGCGCGCTCCGCTCTTCGGCACACCGCGCGAGCGACAAAGAGGCGCGCCGCGAGCTCGGTCCCGCCGGGCAGCACGAATGACTTGAGCGGCTCGAGCTCGGCATTCACCGCGTCGCACTCGGCCTCGAGCCGGTCGACCAGCTCCTGTGAGACGCGCAGCCGCTCGCCTGCCGCGCTCGGAGGGGTTGCGAGATCCGCGCCGAGGTCGAAGAGCTCGTTCTGGATCCTTGTCAGCGCTACGGGAGCCCCGTCGATTGCGCGTGACCAACCGAGGAGTGAGTTCAGCTCGTCCACCTCGCCGACTGCCTCCACCCGCGGATCGGTCTTCGAGACGCGGCTCCCACCCCCGAGGCTCGTTTCGCCGGCGTCGCCGCCGCGCGTGTAGATCCGCGTCAGGCGTACCGGCTCGTCACGCTTGCGCTTCCGGCTCATCCGAGAAGGTCACACATCCGCGACAGGCTCGTCACTGACACGTGCGGAATTCAAAAATAGGATCGCCATGGGAGGGCGCGGTGGGACCCGCGGAGTGACGCGCGTGTACATACCTAGGAGGGTTTGGCGGAATGGCGCTCGTCGCCAGGGCGCGATGCTCGTTCCGTGGGGAGGATGCAGGGAGCGTCAATAACCAAAGCTATTGGCGCGACTGCGAAACCAGGGCGGAGCCGGTGGCGAGCAGCGCGGCCTGGGGACACAGACTCCATTTCGCCAAGCCCTCCTAACCTTGAGCGAGCGCCCGCTCCGTCAGACCGAGGATCGACCGCGCGATCACGAGGCGCTGGATCTCGCTCGTGCCCTCGTAGATCTCGGTGATCTTGGCATCCCTGTAGTAGCGCTCGACCGGGAACTCCTTCGTGTAGCCGTATCCGCCGAAGATCTGGATCGCCTCGGCCGTCTGCCGCCTGGCCATCTCGGAGGCGAACAGCTTCGCCTTCGCCCCCGCCTCGGTGTGCGGCTCGCCGCGCTGCTTCAGCACGGCGGCTCTGTAGACGAGCAGGCGCGCCGCATCGATCTCGGTCGCCATGTCGGCGAGCTTCCACTGGATCGCCTGGAAGTCGGCGATCCGCTTTCCGAACTGCCGCCGCTCGAGTGCGTACGAACGAGCGGCGTCGTAGGCAGCCTGTGCGATCCCGAGGGCCTGCGCGGCGATCCCGATCCGGCCGCCGTCGAGCGTCGTCATCGCGACCCGGAAGCCCTTGCCCTCTTCGTGCAAGAGTCGGTCGCGCTCGACGGTGGCGCCCTCGACGACGATGTCGTTCGTGATCGACGAGTTGAGCCCGAGCTTCTCCTCGTCCCGCGTCACGCGAACGTGGTCGCCGTCGAGGATGAAGGCACTTACCCCGCCGGCACCCGGCGTCTCGGGGTCGGTGCGGGCGAACAGGAGGACCGTGCCTGCGTGACGCGCATTCGTGATCCACTGTTTCGCGCCCGTGATTCTCCAGCCCTCGCCTTCGGGCTCGGCGCGGGTCCGGAGTGCGCCGGCATCCGAGCCGGCCTCGGCCTCGGTAAGGGCGAACGAGCCCAGGTGCTCGCCGCGGGCCAGCGGAGGGACGAAGCGCGAGCGCTGCTCGTCGGTGCCGAACGTGAGGATCGGCAACGTCACGGCGCTCGTGTGGACCGCGACTGTCACGCCGACCCCGGCGTCGGCGCGCGACAGCTCCTCAAGCACGAGGATGTAGGAGAGGAAGTCCGCTCCCGCGCCGCCGTATTCCTCCGGCACGCACACTCCCATCAGCCCCAGTTCGGCCAGCTCGCCGAACAGCTCGCGCGGGAACCGGTGAGCGCGATCCCACTCGGCGGCGTTGGGCTCGATCTTCTCCGCACCGAAATCGCGGGCGAGTGCCTGGACCTCGCGCTGCTCGCCGCTCAGCTCGAAGTCCAGCCTACGCCTCCTGCGATCGCCGAAGAATGCGTTGGGCCGCGCACGCGCCGGCGCCGCTCACGCCACCCCAGCCACGTTCGCAAGCCACGGCCGTGATATTAGTCGCGTGCCTTGCGGCTTCGGCTCGTCCTCGCTTTGCTCTCGGCCGGCGTTCTCGCCGGCTGCGGCTCGACGCCACCCTCTGCGGAGAGCGTCGTCCGAGCCTGGAGCCAGCAGCTCAACACCGGCGACAATCAGGGAGCGGCGAAGCTGTTCGCCCCCGGCGCCGAGATCGTCCAGGCGGGAACGACATTGCGCCTGAACACGCAGGCCGAAGCGATCGCCTGGAACGCCGCCCTGCCCTGCTCGGGCCGAATCGTTTCGATCAAGTCGAGCGGCAACACGACTCGTGCGACCTTCGTCCTCGGCAACCGGCAAAAGAGCAAGTGCGACGGTCCGGGCCAGAGGGCGACCGCGATCGTCCGGGTGAAGAACGGGAAGATCGTGCTCTGGCATCAGACGAGCGCAACGCCTGCGCCCGTCGGGCCGACTGTTTAGGCCGCAGCCGCGAACTCGCGGCGGATCGAACGCAGCGAGCGTTCGCGGGCCACGAACGCTTCGACGACGTCCGGATCGAACTGGCGCTTCGCTTCGGCGAGGATCTCCCGCTTTGCGGCGGCCCAGCTCATCGCCCGGCGGTACGGCCGGTCGCTGGTCATCGCGTCGAGCGTGTCCGCGACAGCGAAGATGCGCGCGCCGAGCGGGATCTCGGTGCCGCCGATTCCGTCCGGATAGCCGTGGCCGTCCCAGCGCTCGTGATGGGAGCGAACAACCCGCAAGCCCTCGCCCTGCAGGAACGCGACGCCCCCGAGCATCTGCTCTCCGAGAACGGTATGCGTCTCCATCCGGCGGCGCTCAGCTTCGGTCAGCGGGCCGGGCTTGAGCAGGATGTCGTCTGGGATCCCGATCTTGCCGACGTCGTGGAGGAGGAATCCGTATTCCGTGCTCTGGTCGTCGATCAGATCCGGGACGATCGCCTTCGTCAGATCGACGGCGTAACGCTGGACTCGCTGCGAGTGGGCCTTCGTGCCCGTGTCCTTCGTCTCGAGTGCGGTCGCCAAAGCCGCGACCGTCTCGTGGTACGCGTTCTCGAGCAGGTGGCGCTGGCCACGCTCGATCTCGAGCAAATGCCTGAGGTCGCGCGCGTAGAGCAGAAGCTGCTCCTGCGGCTCGCGCTTCTTCGTCGCGCGAAACGGAATCCCGTAAAGCCCGCCGGCGAGCCGTTCGACGATTGCAAGCAGCTCGAGTGGGCTGAACGGCTTACGCAGGAACGAGTCGGCGCCGGCCTCGAGCGCGGCGTCGGGCGTGCCCCCCTCGGAGCCGGTCAAGACGACGATTGGGATCTCCCTCGTCCGTCGGTCGCGCTTCAGTTGCCGGCAGAAAGCGAGACCGTCCATCCCCGGCATGTTGACGTCGAGCACGATCGCGTCAGGCCGGCGCTGGCCGATCGCGGCAGCCGCCGACAGCGCGTCCTCGGCATCCTCCACCTCGACGTCGACAGCGTCGAGCGTGGCCCGAAGCAGAGCCCTCAAGCCAGGATCGTCATCTACGAGCAAAAGACGCAAGGTCACCTCCAACCTCGTGTCTGACGGCTCTCTCTCTTTCGACCGGAACGGCCGAAGCCTTTAGCTAATAGATGTAGAAGCCCTCTTTGGACTTGCGGCCCAGTTTTCCCTCCTCGACGTACTTCTCAAGCAGCGGCGCGGGTGCGTACTTGTCGTCTCCGAGACCGCTTTGCAGGACTTTCATGATTGCAACGCAGGTATCGAGGCCGATCAGGTCGGCGAGTGCGAGCGGCCCCATCGGATGCGCGAAGCCGAGCCTGGCAATCGTGTCGATTGCCTCGATCTCCGCCACGCCATCTTGCAGGGCGTAAACCGCCTCGTTGATGTACGGCATCAGGATCCGGTTCGAGACAAAACCGGGAAAGTCGTTGGCGACTGCAGGCGTCTTCCCGAGCTCTCGAGCGAGCTCGGTGATCGCCTCGGCCGTCTCGTCCGAGGTTTCGCGACCCCTGACGACCTCGACGAGCTCGAGCACCGGCACCGGATTGAAGAAATGCATCCCGATCACTCGTTCGGGGCGCTGCGTGGCCGCGGCGAGCGAGCTGATCGGGATCGAGGACGTGTTCGAGGCCAGGATCGCCTCGGGCGGCAGCGTCCGGTCGGCGAGTCGGAAGACGTCCTCCTTGACCTCCGCATCCTCCACCACGGCTTCGACCATCAGATCGGCGGGCACGAGCTCATCGACTGGCTCGACCCGGGCAAGCACCTCGTCGGGTGGCGCGCCGCCTTTCTCCTCGAGCCTGGCCAGGCTCTTCCGCATCGTCTCGAGTCCGCGCTCGACCGCGCCGGGCGCCGCATCGTGCAGCGAGACCCGCCGGCCGGAGGCAGCAACCACCTGGGCGATGCCGCGGCCCATCTGGCCGGCGCCGACGACGAGGACGTGCTCGAACCGCACGGCCGAGAGGCTAACGTCCGGCCGCCGCGATGGTCCGCTTCGAGCTCTCAGTCGACATCGCCAGGTCCGTGCACGAGGTCTGGGAATACCTGATCGATCCTGACAACGTTCCGGAGTGGCAGGCGAGCGCGGAGTCCTCTCATCAGATCTCGGACGGCCCGATGGGCGTCGGCACCCATCTCGTCGACGAGCGCCGTTTCCTCGGACGACGCGCCAAGTCGGAGGTCGAGGTGACCGAGTTCGAGCCGGAGCGGCTCTTCACGCTGCACGGCATCTCGGGGCCGGTGCGCTTCACCGTCCGGCACCGGCTCGAGCAAACGGCCGGCGGAACGCACATCCAGATCGAAGCGGAGGCGGATCCGGCCGGGATC
>WNFX01004129.1_pt1 | contig 15700 bp, 11 predicted proteins | sample 5400111 | NCBI WGS metagenome assembly WNFX01 (sample SAMN13153363, study PRJNA577476) | soil metagenome | isolation source: 40 cm soil or saprolite under grassland replicate 1 | place: USA:California | collected 2016-06-15 | reverse complement strand
CGCGTTCGGCCACGAGGGCATCCGCCATATTCGTTCCCGTCAACAGCTTCTCGGCCTGGCTCATCGCCACTGTCGCCGCGCGAAGATCGCGCTGGCCTCGATTCTGCAGCCGGCCCTCCTGCAGCTCGGTGGACTGCTCCGCCTCAACTTCCTCGTCCTGTACTTCGCCGCCGAGCATGAACACGAACTCCGCGCGAATCATGCGCTGCTCCACGGCGAGATTGAGCGCGGCATCGGCGAGCTCCTCGGGCCGCGTCGAGGCGCGGCGCCGTTGCAGCCGCTCGGTCTTGATGATCAGCATCTGCTGGCTGAGTGCGTATCGCGTTTCCTCTTCTGGCAGCGTGAACGCATCGCCCGCGGCCACGCCGAGCTTCGAGATCTCGATGAAGAAGGCGTCGGAGCTGGCGCTGCCGTCGCCGGGACGCTCGTCAGCGGCGACTGCGCGGTACACCAGCATGTCGCCATCCTTCAGGTCCAGCTCGTCGAGCGTGCGCGCTGCCCTGCCATGCCAGTCACGGGTAGTGACACGCGTCAGGTTCAGCGGGATGTCGCCTTCCTTGAATTCGAACTGTTCTCCGGATCCCGACACCTTCGTGTAGTGAAGCGTGAGCGAGCGGAGACCATAGTCGTCCGTCGCGCGCGCGTCGAACGTGATGCGCGCATGACCGCCTTCGTACACAAGATCGCGTCCCGGCACGGTTATGCGGACGTTCGGCAGCGCGTCCGGAGCTACGACGATCGGGATCGTCCGGCTGGTGTCGCCCGCAGTCACGACCAGGTATCCGGTTTTCGTCAGTGTCAGGCGGCTGGCAAGGTGTCCCGCGTTGTCGCGCGCGAGCGTCACAGCGGCGCCATTCTGCTCGAGTGTCACCATGGTCGCGGATGATTCGACCGTTACTGTCAGCGTGCTGCCCTGCGGTGCCTCGACCTGCGGTGGATCGACGACCGTGGTGGCCGTCAGACCGGTGTACGCAGGGGGCTGAATCGTGCCGGTCAGTCGCAGCGGCGACGACGGTGGACGTGCCGTCGACGAAGCGGCGTCGCGGCGCAGGGTCACCGCCCGGCGCCAGAGGCCTGAGCCGACGAAGGCCCACGCCAGGGCGGCAATGACCAGGGCCTGGATCAGGCGCGTCGACGGGAAGACGCGCGAGAGATCCACCAACCTGGCGCGCGAAGCGGCCTTCATCGTGACGCGCGCCCGCACGGACGCCTTTGCGTCGAGCGTCCCCTCGGAGATCTCGTTCCATGTGATGAGGAGGTTGCGCAGTTCGGGATGGCTCAGCTCGACGACCTCCACGACCGTGGCCTGCCGGGCGTCCTGCCATTTCCATGCGATATAGGCAATCGCGGCGATGAGGCCGGCAAGGCGGGAGCTCGCCGCCGCCGCGACGCCGAGCACGAGGCCTTCCGCGACGGCCAGGATGCGCACGCGACGCATCGCGTGGCGAACGAGGCTGCGGACCGCCCGCTCGTCAGGCGACACGGGCCTCCTCATGCGGCTCGTTCGCGCCAGCCGTTCTCGTCCGTCGCACCCACGTCTCCAGCGCCAGCAAGGCGAGGACGAAAGCCCACAATCCGCGGCGGTCATCCTGCTCGACTCGGTCAATCCGCAGCGCGGTGACGGGCGCCGCCGGCCGGGTCCAGGCCTGAAGCTGCGCGTCCGGGATGGGCAGCACTTCCGCCGCGCGGAGATCGGGCCTCGCACCGAGTCCGTCGATCAACGCGCGCAGCAACAACGGCGTCACCAGCCTTGAGGGCTTGGCAGCGCTCACCAGGATGAGCCCGGACGGCGAGCTCGCCGCGGCCGCCAACGGACGGCCGTCGGAAGCAGACAGCAGGGGCCGCCACGGTGCAATGGTGAATCGCGGGTCGGTGAAGCCAGTCGCCACTTCCGCGCCTGCGGTCTGCAGCTCCTGGTCTCGCGCGATCGACGCGATGGCGTCCGCCGCCCAAGCCTCGGTCACGGGTTTGGCATCCGCGATGGCTGCCGGGTCGGTGGACGTTTCAATCAGAACGAAACGGCCGCGGCGATCCGCGGCCGGCGCCCACACGCGCTGCGAGAGGACCGCGGCAAGAGCGGCGTCAACGGTCGGGCGAACCGCGCTCGATGCCACAATCTCGAGCGGCAACGGCCGGCGATCCGAGCCGTCTGTTTCCGTGACGGTCGTTCGATCGCGGTTGAGGATCACGGACTGGCGGCGTGTCAGCGGGCGGACACGCAGGTCCGCCCCTCCTAGCACTTCACCTCCGTCAACGGTTCGTTCCTCGGGCAACGTCCCCGACCGCTCGAAGCGAATGCCGATCGTTGGCGGTACCGCGGAAACATCATCTGCGGTCACCGACCCGAGCGCGAGCGGCCCGACGATCACGAGCTCGCGTCTGGCCGGCGGCGCGTGGTCGAGCCAGGCCAGGGCGCGATGGAGGCCGTCTGGGAGAGAGCGCGTTTCGAAGGTCTGCGAGAGGAACGGTCGCGGTTGCCGCGGAGGCGAAAAAGGCCGACCGACCTCATCGAGCACGATTGCCTGGACAACGCGAGCGTTCCACGCCTGACGCCGCGTCGGGGTCACGAGCAGCGGTCCCGCCAGCGCGGCGACGGCCGCAGCAAGAATCGCCGCGCGGATGGCGAGCAGCGTCACATCTTCGAGGACGTGGCGGCGAATCGATGCCAGGCGTGTCTGCTGCAGGAAACGCAACGACGGAAATGGCAGCCGCTCCGCCCTCCGCTGCACGAGGATGTGAATCAGGATCGGCACCGCAAGAGCGACCAGCCCGATCCACGCCGCGGGATTCAGCCAGATCACGGATCGCTCAGCGCCGGCGCGCCAGCAGGAAGTTGCGAAGCCCTCGTCCGGGCGGCGTGTCCGTGACGATCAGCGAATACTGGAACCCTTCGGCCCCCGCCCGGCGACGGCAGCGCTCGAGAAACGCGGCCACGGCGTCGGTGTAGTCGCGGCGCGCGAGGCCGGCATTCACCGCGACCGAGCGGCCGGTTTCGAGATCGGCAAACTCGAGATCGCGCCGATACGGAAACTCGACCTCCTCGCGGCTCATGATCTGAAACAGCACGACTTCATGACCCATCCGCGCCGCCCGCCGCAGCTCGTCGAACGTCTCGTCCTCGGTGTCGTAGAAATCGGACAGCACGAGCAGCAGCCCTCGACGATTCAACCGCTCGGCGGCGCGTCGGACGGTCGCGGCCGGCTCCCAGCTGCTCTCGGCCTCGACACCGCTCAGCGCGGCGAGCAGAGCGCGAAGATTGTGGCGACCAGCGCGCGCGGGGATGAACCGTGGGCCGGCGACAAGGCCGACCGCGTCGCCCTGGGCAGAGATGATGTGCGCGAGCGCCGCCGAGACGATCACGGCGTAGCGGAATTTCGACATCGCCATCGGAAACGCCATCGACCCGCTGGTATCGAGCACGATCGTCGCCGCCATGTTCGTCGTCTCGCGAAACTGCTTGGTGTAGACGCGATCGGTCCGCGCCAGCAGTTTCCAGTCCACGTACTTGAGGTCGTCCCCCGGACGGTAGTGACGATACTGGCTGAACTCGGCGCTGTAGCCGTGGAACGGACTGCGATGGAGCCCCGATACGAGCCCTTCCACGACGATGCGCGCGACCAGCTCGAGGTCGCCGATCTTCGCGAGGATTTCGGGCGGACACAGGAGCCCGCTGCCTTTCGAATCCCGAATCCCGATTCCCGAATCCCGAGTCACGGCGCCGGGACCGCCTCGAGCAGGCGGCCGACGATCTGATCGGCATCGATGCCGTCGGCCTCCGCCTGAAAATTCAGGAGCACTCGGTGGCGCAGCACCGGCAGTGCCACGGCGCGAATGTCGTCCGGCGACGCCACCGCCCGGCCATCGAGCAGCGCGCGTGCCTTGGCGCCGACGATCAGCGCCTGCCCGGCGCGGGGACCGGCGCCCCACTTCACCCACTGCCGCACCGGCGGCGGCACGCGGTCCTCTGCCGTTCCGCCGGGCCGGCTCGCCCGCACAATCCGCAGCGCGTAATCGATCACGTTCGAGGCCGCGGGGACCTCACGCACCAGATGACGCATGGCTTCGATGTCGGCCGCCGTCGCCACCGGAGTAATCACCGGCTCGTCGTCGCCCGTGGTCGCGGTCAGAATCCGCAGCTCTTCGCCTGACGAGGGATAGTCGATGACGATGTTGAACATGAATCGATCGAGCTGCGCTTCCGGCAGCGGGTAGGTCCCTTCCTGCTCGATCGGGTTCTGCGTGGCGAGGACGAACAGCGGGCGCTCGAGCGGAAAGCGCACGCCGTTGACGGTCACCTGATACTCCTGCATCGCCTCCAACAAGGCGGCCTGCGTTTTGGGCGGCGTGCGGTTGATCTCGTCGGCCAGGATCACGTTGGCGAATACCGGGCCTGGAATGAATCGGATGTCGCGACGGCCGGTCGCCCGATCTTCCTCGATGACTTCGGTGCCGATGATGTCGGACGGCATCAGATCTGGCGTGAACTGGATGCGGTTGAACTTGAGGTGGATCGCCTGCGCCAGCGTCTTGATCAGGAGCGTTTTCGCCAGGCCGGGAACGCCGCGCAACAGGCAGTGGCCGCCGGCGACGAACACGGTCAGGATTTCCTGGACGACCGCCTCCTGGCCGATGATGGCGCGCCCAAGCTCGTCGCGGAGACGCGAGGCGAGACGCTGCGCCTCTTCGAACGAGAGCATCGAGGCGATTGTATCAGTGGACGGACGAGCTGCCGCGCCAGGCCGGCTGGGTCCAGGCGACTCGCCCGTTCGATTCGATCACTTTCGCGCGCACGTACAACTCGTCGCCGCTGAATACGTATTCCGCAGGACTCGACGCGACTTCGCTGAGCACCTGACCGTTCCTGCCGATGAACTGGACCCGGTATTTGCTATCGGGTCGCTGCTTGATCGTGATCGTCATCGCTCGCGCAGTCAGCTGATAGTCGACAAGCTCCACCCCTGTGGACGCGTAGAAGTCGCCGCGCTCCAACGCCTCGACGATCGGCCGAGGCGCCAGCGTCGTGGCGCGGACGAATACCCACCCGCGTCCCGGACCAGGCACATCAGGGTTTCCCGGTTGCTTGAACACATGCGCATCATCGTCTGCCAGACCGAAGATCAGTTTTCCGCTCGACAGCAGGCGGTCCCACACTTCTTCCATGCCCGGCACGCCGCCGCCGCCGAGGTTGTTGACCAGATGATGGCCGTTGTAGATCTCGAACAACTTCGTGCGCTGGACCTGCTTCAATTCGTCAGCAGTGATCGCCCAGCCGAAGTTGGGATGATTGACATGCGAAATACCGTTCACATTGCGGATTGCGTCAACGTTGCGTTGCACCACGTCGAGCACGCTCGATCCATGCTGCGGCTCGACTTTCGCAGAGGGGTCGAGCCCGTTGATGTGAATCGGCTTGCTGCCAAAGGTGTCGCTGACTTCTTCGCCTTTGACGACGAGGAAGCGTTGGTCGGCGCCATGCACGGCGTTCAGGCCGTCGACACTCGTCAGGAAGTTGTGATCGGTCAGGACGAGAAATTGGTAGCCGTGCTCGCGATACCAGCGCACCACGTCGTCCGGCGTGCTGTCGCCGTCGCTGTTGAGCGTGTGCGTGTGGGTGTTGCCCTTGTACCAGCGGCCGCCGCGGGCGGCATCCTGAACGGCGAAGGTGCGCCTGTCCGCTAAGCCGGCGATCAACAGGGCCGCCACGACAATCGAGCAGGCTGCGGCACGGCGCGTGTCGAATCCCATCCTTACCTCCGCGGCAGGTACTTCTTGTCGCCGCCGGCGATAACCACGTAGTTCGGATCGACCATCTCGACCAGATGGATCTTCGCGACTTTCGAGAGCAGCTCGTAGGCGTCGAGCTCCGAGAGCCCGTAGTCGCTGTGGATCCAGCCCACCAGCTCCGTAAACGCAATCCGCAGCGCATCGTCGAGCGGACGGTACGCGCCGACTGCCATGAGAGAGGATTCGTTCTCGAAGCGTGGCCACGCAATTCTCTTGCGCTTGATCAGGTCCACCTGTAGCCGCACGTGCAACGGCACCTCGATCGCCGTGCCGGCGACTTCGCCGTCGCCCTGCGCCGCATGGCCGTCGCCGATATACAAGAGCGCCCCCGGCGCGTTCACCGGCAGGTACAAGGTGTAGCCCGGGCGCGCCTCCGACGCGTCCATGTTGCCGCCGAACTCTGCCGGGACGATGGAGCTGCGAGCTTCGCCGCCGGCCGGGGCCACGCCGATGCAGCCGAGGAATGGCTGCAACGGGATGTTCACCGTGAAGTTCGAGTCGTGCGCGTGGAACGTCGCCTGGTTGCTGCGCCGATCGATGTCGTAAAACCAGATCCGCTCCGGCAGATTCTGATTCAGCATCGGCGTGTAGGACGTCGTGTTCAGTGCGCCAAAGCCCGGCGCGAGCGCGCCGACGCCGCGGGTCGAATCGACCGTGAGCTCGAGAATCTTGACAACCAGGGTATCGCCCGGTTCGGCGCCGGCGACCGCGAACGGTCCGGTCAGCGGGTTGTCGCCCTTGACCATCGCCATCGTGTCGCCGGGCTTCTGAATCACGTTGCCGAAGGCGTCGACTGTATTGGTGTCGAGCGTATCGCCAGGTTTCAAAGTGGCCACCGGCGGCGCCGTGGCGTAGACGTATTTCAAGTCCTTTTCCGCAGGCGTGTAGCGCACGACCTGTTGCGCGGCGGCCTGCGCGCCGGTCAGCGCGCAGGCGAGCGCCATTCCTGCCACACGCCGCATCATCGAGTTACCCTTCGCTTTTCTGGGACACTCTCGCCCACGTGTCGCGCAGCGAGACCGTGCGGTTGAACACCAGCGCCCCTGGCGCGGAGTCGGAATCGACGCAGAAGTATCCGAGGCGCTCGAACTGCACGCGCGTTCCTGGATCGGCGCCGGCAAGGCTCGGTTCAGCCTGACAGCCGTGAAGCACTTCGAGCGAACGGGGATTGATGCAGTCGACGAACGTCTTGCCCTCCGACACATTCTCGAGATCTTCCACGCTGAACAGACGGTCGTAGAGCCGCACCTCCACGGGCAGCGCGTGCGCGGCGGACACCCAGTGCAGGGTGGCCTTCACGCGCCGGCCGTCGGGCGAGTCGCCGCCCCTGGTTGCCGGATCGTAGGTGCACCGCAGCTCCTGCACTTCGCCGTGCTCGTCTTTGACGGCTTCGGTACACGTGATGAAGTACGCGCAGCGGAGACGCACTTCCTTCCCCGGCGACAGACGGAAGAACTTCTTGGGTGGCTGTTCCATGAAGTCTTCGCGCTCGATGTACAGCACGCGTGAAAACGGCACCTTGCGCGTCCCGGCGGCGGCGTCTTCGGGATTGTTGATGACGTCGACTTCTTCGACTGCGCCCTCAGGGTAGTTCGTCAGCACCACCTTCAACGGCCGCAACACGGTCATCACGCGCGGCGCACGGCGATTGAGATCTTCGCGCACGCTGTGCTCGAGCTGTGCCATGTCGATGACGTTTTCCTTCTTGGCGACGCCGATGCGCGCGCAGAAGTCGCGGAGCGCTTCCGGCGTGTAGCCGCGGCGGCGAAGGCCGCTGATCGTCGGCATCCGCGGATCGTTCCAGCCCGAGACGAGCCGTTGCTGCACGAGCTGCAGCAGCTTGCGCTTGCTCATCACCGTGTAGTTCAGGTTCAGCCGCGCAAACTCGTATTGATGCGGTTTGTCTCCTTCGATGAGGCGATCCACCAGCCAGTCGTACAGCGGCCGATGGTCCTCGTACTCGAGCGTGCAAATCGAGTGCGTGATGTGCTCGATGGCATCCGAGAGCGGGTGCGCGAAGTCGTACATCGGGTAGATGCACCACGCGTCTCCCGTCCGGTGATGCGACGCATGGCGAATCCGGTAGAGCGTCGGATCGCGCATGTTGAAGTTCGGCGACGCCATGTCGATCTTCGCGCGCAGCACGTGAGCGCCGTCGGGGAACTCGCCGGCGCGCATCCGCGCGAACAGGGCGAGATTCTCTTCGACCGCCCGATCGCGGTGCGGGCTGTTCCGGCCGGGCTCGGTCAACGTGCCGCGATACGCGCGCATGTCGTCCGCGCTCAGGCTGTCGACGTAGGCGTTCCCCTGGGCGACGAGCGTCACGGCGAACTGATACAGCCGCTCGAAGTAGTCCGACGCGTACAGCTCAGCGCTCCATTTGAAGCCGAGCCACGCGACGTCCTCCCTGATGGCGTCGACATACTCGACGTCTTCCTTGGTCGGATTCGTGTCGTCGAAGCGCAGGTTGCAGATGCCGCCGCGCTCCTCGGCAATCCCGAAGTTCAGGCAGATGGACTTCGCGTGTCCAATGTGAAGGTAGCCGTTCGGTTCCGGCGGAAATCGCGTCGCCACGCGCCCGAGATGCTTGCCGGACGCGAGATCCTCGTCCACGATCGCGCGGATGAAGTCTACCGGCCCGCCTTCGCCAGGTTTCGCCGCGCTCGGCGCGGCCGCCGTCGTCGATCCAAAGTCGTCTGTCACGTTGTTACGGCTCCGCTTTCCATCGCGCGGCGATCTTCTTGCCTTCCTCGCCCGGCACCCAGACGACCACGGCCTTGGCGCCGGCCGGCCCGGTCTTGTGACGCACCGAGTCAGGAGGCTTCACATACCCGGTCATCCCGGGCTTGAGCACGTGGCTCTTGCCGTTGACCACATGATCGAGCTCGCCCGAAACGATGTAGAACATCTCGATCGCGCCGTGTTTGTGATCGCCGGAGTCGCTGTTGGGCGGAAACGTGATCTCCCCGAGCGTCACCTCGGAACCGACGTTGGTGTCGTCGAGGAAAAGCTTGAGCGTCGTGCCGCCAGGTGCACGATAGGTCGGACCGTCAGATTTGCCGGATTGCGCCTCGCCACGCGTCACGAGGCAGAGCAGGACCGCCGCCATGAACGCACTGAGTCTCATCATCCCAACAGTGTAGCCAATCGAGCGACGGTCAGCTCGCCGGCATGGGATACACGAAGGTGGGCGCCACTCAAGTCGTGTCCTTCGGTCAGCGAGTGCGGAATCGCGACCGTTTTCATCCCTGCCGCGCGGGCGGCCGCGACACCGGGAGCCGAATCCTCGACGGCGATGGATCGCGTAGGGTCTGCGCCAAGGCGCCGGGCCGCCTCGAGATACGCCTCAGGCGACGGCTTCCTGCTGGCGACGTCATCGCCGGTGACGATGGCGCCGAAGAACGACATCAGCTCGAGCTGCTCAATCGCAGGCACAATCCAGCGGGCCGGTCCCGATGAGGCCACCGCCCGGGGCACGCCAGCTTCCGCAAGGGCTTGCAGCAGCTCACGGATCCCGCGCATCGGCTCGCGTGGGACGATCTCCTGACAAATGCGTCGCTGCTCGCGCTCGAATGCCTCGCGATCGAGCGGGCGGCTCGACCGTTCGCATAGCGTCGCGTGCCAGCGGTCGCCGAGACCCTCGGTCCACGTCCCGATCTGTCCGCACCACTCGTCCCGCGTCAGCTCGACACCGCATTGTTCGAAGACGCGCCGGTGAGATTCGAACTCAGGCGTCTCGCTGTCGAGGATCACGCCGTCGAAGTCGAAGATGACGGCCGCGGGAAGAACCACAACGAAGATCTTAACCGCAGGAACGGGAGAACGCGTTGTAGGAGCGGACCCATGTGTCCGCCCGGGCCGACACGCGGGTCGGCCCCTACTCCGCTCGGAGCGCGACCATCGGATCCACGCCCGTGGCGCGGCGGGCCGGGATGTAGCTGGCAAAGAGCGCGACGACCGCCAGAAACGCCGCGGTGGCGACGAAGCTGAGCGGATCGGTGGCGGTCACGTTGTACAGCAGACTGGTGACCACTCGCGTCACGCCGATGGCGGCGACGACGCCGCAGACGATGCCGGCGGCTGCGAGCCGCGCGCCGTGGCTGACCACCAGCGCGAACACATTCTGGCGGCTTGCGCCCAGCGCCATCCGGACGCCAATCTCCTGCGTGCGCTGTGACACGGCATACGACAGCACGCCGTAGACCCCAATCGACGCGAGCAGCAGCGCAATCGCGCCGAAGATGCCGAACATCCACCCGAACAACCGGTACTGCCAGAACGTATTCAGACGCGCTTGTTCCCCCGTCTGGATGTTGAAGAGCGGAAGCGTGGGATCGGCCTTCCGGATCTCCTGGCGCACGGCGCTGGTAATCGCGGCGGGCGATCCGCCGGCGACGCGGATGGTGAGCCCGGTATTGCGCGTGGGCTCGTACGGGTACGAAATGAACGCGTACGGCGACGGCTTGCCGTCTCTCACCGAAAAGAGGCGGAAGTCGCTGACGACGCCGATAACCGTGATCCACTCGGGCTGTTTGTCTTCGAGCCGGCGAAAGCGCTGCCCCACCACGTCGGTCCGATTCGGCCACAACCGCTTCGCGAAGACGCCGTTGACGATCGCCACCGCCGATCGCCCCTGCCCTTCGGCGTCCGTGAAGTCGCGTCCCGCGACGAGCGGCACGTTGATCGTCTTCAAGAGATGGGGCGTGACGCCGTAGTACGCCACGTTCGGTTCCTGCCCCTCGGCGAACGCCACACCTTCGGGTACCACAGCGCCGCCGGAGCCGCCGCTGCTCAGCGGCACCATGTTGGACGCCATCGCAGAGACGACGCCGGGCAGCGCTTCCACACGGCGCACGATGTCGTCGACCCGGCGGATCATCGCGTCGGCCGGCTCGTACTGATCGCCGGGCATGTAGAAGCGGAGCGTCATCAGCGGCGCCGTGTCGATACCGGCGCGCGCGTCCTGCAGGTTCAGGAAACTCCGGACGAACAGCGAGGCGCCCACGAGGAGCACGAGCGACAGCGCGATTTCCAGGACCACGAGCGTGCTGCGCAACCGGCTGCGGGCGCCGCCCGCGCTGCCCCGCCCGCCATCCTTCAACGAATCCTGGAGATTCGTTTTCGCCGCCTGGAACGCCGGCGCCAGGCCGAAGATGAGCCCGGTGAGCAGGGCGATGGCGCCGGTGTAGACGATGACCCGGGGGTTCATGCTCCAGTCGATGTAGTACGGCGCCTGGTTGTTGGGCGGAATCGACGCGGTGAGCCACTGCAGACCGAGGTAGGCGATCGCGACGCCAAGCGGCGCGGCGGCCAGCGCAATCAACACGCTTTCAGTGAGCAGCTGCCGAACGATGCGGCCGCGCCCCGCACCGAGCGCGGAGCGAACGGCAATTTCGCGCTGACGCACCGTCGCGCGCGACAGCAACAGATTGGCGACGTTGGCGCACGCAATCAGCAGCACCAGGCTGACCGCGCCCATCATCGTGAACACCACCAGTCTGATGTTGTCCGGCACCATGTCGTCGCGCAGCGACGCTGCAGAAGCGCTCCATCCCTGATCGTCTCGCTGCTCGCCGGCAAGCTGCGCGGCGACACCGACAATGTCGCGGCGCGCCTCAGCGAACGACACGCCCGGCTTCATGCGGGCCATCACTACAAGGTTCCTTGCGGTGCGCGGGCTGGCGAACTCGATCGGCGTCTGCGCAATCCACAGCTGGGCCTGTTCTGGAAACTGAAAGCGCGGCGGCATGACGCCGATGATGGTGTGCGGCTTGCCGTTGACGGTGACCGAGCGCCCAATGACCGACGCATCGCCGGCGTAACGGCGCTGCCAGACACCGTGGCTGAGCAGCAGAACGCCCGCCGCACCGGGCGCATCCTCTTGAGGACGAATCTGGCGGCCAAGGATCGGCTCGATGCCGATCATCGGAAACATGTTCCAGCTGATCGTGGAGCCGTTGAAGCGCTCGGGTTCCTCGCTGTCCGATAACGTCAGGCTGCGCCCGGTCACGGTCGCAATGTCCGCGAACGCGCGCGTCCGTGCTTTCCAGTCCTGCACATCCAGGTACGAGGCGCTGCCGCGATCGAGCCCGTTGGCCTGGTGGGTCGTATGGAGCGATACGAGACCGTCCGGGTCCCTGAACGGCAATGGCCTGATGGCCATGGTGTCCACCACGCTGAAGATCGTGCTGTTCACGCCGATGCCGAGCGCGAGGCAGACGATGGTGAGCGTGGCGAAGCCCGGATTTTTCACCAGTGTTCTGGCGGCATAACGCAGGTCCTGGAGCAGGGTGTCCATCTGTGACTTAGACGCGAACTCGCCGGGGATGTTTCGATACAATCCGGCCACATCGCCGGTTCTTGTATTCATCGGAGCACACCATGCGAAAAGCGTTCTTCGTCGTCGCGGCAATCCTGTTGGCGGTACGCGCCGACGCACGACCGCTCGCGGTCGAGGACTACTACCGGGTGGTCTCCGTGCAGGCGCCGGCCATGTCTCCGGATGGGCGGTGGGTCGCCTTCATTCGTACGTCAATCGTCGAGGCCGACAACCGGCGGCAGGGGGAGTTGTGGATCGTCCCTGCCGACGGCAGCAGCCCGGCGAGGCGAGTATCGGACCCGGCCCTGAACGCGTCCGGACCGCGGTGGAGTCCGGATGGCGCACTGCTCGCGTTTTCCGGCCGCCGCCGCGGCACTCCGGCGTCGGAGGATGCCGGCGGCTCGATCTGGTTCCTCCGCGCGGATCGGCTCGATGAGGCGCCGATGCAGATACGCGGGGTTGAAGGCACGCCGATCTTCAGTCCGGACAACAAGTGGATCGCGTTCACGAAGCGCATCGCGAAGCCGAAGGCCCCTCAGTACGCGAATGACGCCGAGCGTCTCATCAACGAACGCTTCAAGGGGAAGGCGTACGAGTGGCTCGGGTACCGATTCGATCAGCGCGGTTATCTGCCCGACCCGCGCGACCCGGAGGCAACGCCGCCAGAGGAGCTGTTCATCGTCTCCCGCGCGGGCGGCGAGCCGAAACAGTTGACCCGCGTCACGGTCAACGTGAGCGGCGCGACGTGGCGTCCCGACAGCGGTGCGCTCGCATTCGTCGCCAACGAGTTCCAGCGCGACGAATACACGTACGGCCGCGCCGACCTGTGGACGGTGACCATCGACGGGACGGTCAAGCGGCTCACCAACGACGGGTACGATCACAATGCCCCGGCGTGGTCGCCCGACGGCAAGAGCCTCGCGGTGCGCCGCGAGCTCGGCCTGAGCGCCGTGATCGCCTCGAAGCAGATGCATGGCGCGCCGACCGACGTTGCCCTGTTCCCCGCCGACGGCGGCGCACTCGAGAACCTCACCGCGGACTGGGACCTGCTGCCGGGCCCACCGGCGTTCAGTCCCGACGGCCGGTTCGTGTATTTCGCCGCCGGCATCGGCGGGAACGATCATCTGTTTCGCGTCGCGCCCAACACACCCCGCGTCGAACAGATCACGACCGGCGAACGGCACCTCGCGAACTTCAGCCCATCGGCGCGGTGGGACACCATGGCGTACGTGGCGGGCGACAGCGCACATCCCGAGGAACTGTTCGTGTCCGGGATCGACGGCCGCTCTGAAAAGAAGCTGACGATGTTCAACGATGCGTTGGTGAAGGAGATCGAGGCGGTCGCGGCGGATCGGATCCTCTATCCGAGCAAGGACGGCACCCAGATCGAGGGCTGGGTACTGAAGCCGCGCGGCTACGATCCGGCGCGCGCCTGGCCGCTGATTCTCGCGATGCACGGCGGGCCGCACGGCGCCTACGGCAACGACTTCTCGTTCGAGCATCAGCTCTTTGCGGCGAACGGCTATCTGGTCGTCTACACGAATCCGCGCGGATCCACGAACTACGGCGAGAAATTCCTGTGGGGCACGTGGGGCGGGTGGGGCAACCTCGACTTCGAGGACGTCATGGCCGGCGTCGACTACGCGAAGACGAAGTATCACGTCGACGAGCGGCGCATGGGAGTCACCGGCTATTCGTATGGCGGCTTCCTGACCAACTGGGTGATCGGCCACACCACGCGCTTCGCGGCGGCGATCTCCGGCGCAGGAATCTCCAACTGGATCAGCGACTACGGCACCGCGGACATCCCGCGCACGAAAGAGAGCGAGTTCATGGGCCCGCCCTGGGATCCGAAGGCGCACGAGATTCTGCGCAAGCAGTCGCCGATCGAGTACGTGGCGAGCGTCAAGACGCCTCGAGGCGCCGAAGAACACGACGAGCGCCCTGCCTTGATCATGGCTGATGGCTGATGGCTCATGGCATAGGGTCGATGGTCGTCCATCCTCGATATGCCGTCAGCCCTTAGCCATCAGCCATGACACCCCAGCAGCAGGGAACCAGGTCCAGTTCCACCGCGTCTACTATCTCGACCACCAACATAGGTTGGAAGCCTAGATAGCTGCGTCTTATGCCCAAAACGCCCGCGCTCGCCTTTGGCCAGGTCTCGGTACTGCACGCCGTCGCCGACGGCAACCGCTTCGGCTTCGACATCATCGACGCCACCGGCCTCACGTCCGGCAGCGTGTACCCCACGCTCGACAAGCTCGAGTCGCTCGGCTACCTGACGTCCCGCTGGGAGGACGCGCGTGTCGCCCGGCGCGATAAGCGCCCCCCGCGCCGTTACTTCGACCTCACGGCCCAGGGCGCCGCGGCGCTCGCGGCGGCGCTGACCCGCTACAAGAACCTGAAACCGGTGTCGCTTCGCTCCTGGCGGATTGCAAAGTCTGAAGTCTGAAGTCTGAAGTCTGAAATGTTGTTGCGACTTCTGCTCGCGATCATCAATGCCGGACGGTGGCTGGCGCCGCCCTCTCGGCGAAAGGAATGGCGCCGGCAATGGCGCGCCGACGTGGCGCACGAGTGGCGATGGATCGAGCGGCGCGAGGGCGGCATCGCCGCGCGCGCGGGCCTGGTCGCCCGCGTCGCCGGCGCGCTTCGCCATGCGTTCTGGCTGCGCATGCACGTCAGGAGAATCGAAATGATCACGCAGGACATCCGTTATGGCTGGCGGCTGATGGTGCGCAAGCCGGCGTTCGCGCTCGTCGCCGTGCTCACACTGGGCCTCGGCATCGGCGCCAACGTGACGATGTTCAGCTGGACCCAAATCATGCTGCAGCGGCAGATCCGGGGCGTGCCCGACGGCGGCCGCTTCGTGGCGCTGAACGGCACCACGCGCTCCCGGATCGATCTCAGCGTGTCGTACCCGTACTTTCTCGATCTGCGGGAGCGCCGACCCGACAGCGTCGAAGATGTCATCGCCTTTACGCTCGCGCCGATGAGCCTGCGTACCAATGGCGGCGATCCTCAGCGGACGTTCGGGCAACTCGTGAGCGGGAACTTCTTTACCGCGCTTGGCGTTCGGCCCGCGCTCGGCCGCGCATTCCTTCCCGAGGAGGACACCACCCTCAACGGACATCCAGTGGTCGTCATCAGCGACAACTTCTGGCACCGCCGCTTCAGCGGCGATCCCTCCATCGTCGGACGCACGGTGATGCTGAACGGCGTCGCGTACACCGTCATCGGCATCGCACCGCCGGAATTCCGGGGCACCGAGCCTTACCTGAACCTCGACCTCTGGGTACCGATGGCGATGCAGCCATCGGTGACAAGTGGCGGCAACCGCCTGGGCGTCCGCGGCAACTCCTGGCTCGAGGCCATGGTCAAGCTCAAGACAGGTGCCACGATCGCCCGCGCGCAAGCCGACCTGGATCTCGTTGCACGTAATCTGGCGGACACCTATCCGGACGACAACGGCCGGGGGTTGAAGCTCGCGGAACTGTGGCGTGCGCCGAGCAGTGGAGGACCTGCCGTGGTCGCGGTCATGGTCATCCAGCAGAGCGTCGCATGCGTCGTCCTGCTGATCGCCTGCGCCAACGTGGC
>WNFX01003489.1_pt1 | contig 15705 bp, 13 predicted proteins | sample 5400111 | NCBI WGS metagenome assembly WNFX01 (sample SAMN13153363, study PRJNA577476) | soil metagenome | isolation source: 40 cm soil or saprolite under grassland replicate 1 | place: USA:California | collected 2016-06-15 | reverse complement strand
GTGGTGGCCAATACCTATCTTGAAGGAAGCTACAGTAAAATCTATCCTTCGATCGGGCAAGACGCCGATGGAATGCGTCGTCTGTTCCGGCAATTCTCATTCCCAGGTGGAATTCCGAGCCATGCGGCGCCGGAAACGCCTGGCTCCATTCATGAAGGAGGGGAACTCGGCTATGCTCTTGCCCACGCGTACGGCGCCGCATTCGACAACCCGGACTTGATTGTCGCATGCGTTGTGGGCGACCACCAATCTGACAACCGGCTCATCGATCACCGCCTCCAACAACACCACTAACAGCGGTTGGCTGCTAGGCGCGGGTATCGAGTGGGCTTTCGCACCCAATTGGTCGGCGAAGGTCGAGTATAATTATCTTGGGCTGGACGATCGGACATTCACTGTTCCTGCTGGGTCCCCGTTCCTCCCCGGCGACACTTTCACCCAGAGCAATCGCAACATTCAGATGGTTAAGGTGGGAATTAACCAGCTACCGCTACTGATCGGCAAAGCTTCTGCACCAGTAAACCCCCGTCAGGCCGACGGAGAAGTTGCTTGCCGCAAGTTGATGCCGCGGTGATGGAGCGCCGCGCCGCCGCTTGGACCACGGCCGCTGCTGCGCCCGGCGGCGCGGGCGCTGTCTGCCTCAATCACCGGCGCCAGGATTTGGTGAGAAGTATTGGAGTTTGTCCGGTTTCCCCTCCCAGTCCTTAGAGTCGGGCGGGGGCGCTTTTTTGACCGTGATATTTGGCCAGATTTTCGCGTATTCCGCATTCAGCGCCAGCCACTCGGCCTTGAGGTCATCACGCGCGATGTCCGGCGTGCGGAGGATATCGCGCCCGCGTTTGATTCGCTCAAGGGCCGCGTAGAGGCACTTTATGTTCCGCCCGACCCGCTCTTCACCACCAACCGGGTTCGGTTCAACACTTTGGCGCTGAACGCGCGATTGCCGACGATGCACGGTACTCGCGAGCAGGTCGACGCGGGAGGCCTGATGTCCTATGGGTCAAACCAGACGGACCTGTTCCGGCGCGCCGGTGACTATGTCGACAAAATTCTGCGCGGAGCGAAGCCAGGCGACATTCCGGTCGAGCAGCCGACCAAGTTCGATCTCATCATCAATCTGACGGCCGCCAAGTTGCTCGGTCTTAAAATTCCTCCGACGCTGCTCGCCCGCGCCGACGAGGTGATCGAGTGACTCGCCGCGAATTCATCACGCTGCTCAGTGGCGCGGTCGCGTGGCCGCTCGCGGCGCGCGCGCAGCAGGGCGCGATGCCGTGATCCTCCGTTATGAGATGAGGTCGCGCTATGACCCCTGGGGCCAAATTCTCGCATACGCCTTCTATTTTTGTGCTAATGTCTCTCGCCAATCAATGGGAGAAACGTGCAGGTCTATAGGGGGGAGATGGTGCATGGGGAGGCAGATCCTCGTTACCGGAGGAGCTGGCTTTATCGGCTCTAATCTCGTAAGTAGTCTGCTAAGCGACAAATTCGACGTAATTGTTTTCGACGCACTCCTGCGGCGAGGGAGCCAGGATAATATCGCCTGGCTGCAGCAACACCCCCAGAATTCTCGGTTGCAACTCGTGAATGGAGATGTTCGCAATTTCAAGGCCGTGCAGGCCGCAGTCGCCCACGCGGACGTCATTTTTCACTTGGCTGGTCAGGTGGCCGTGACCTCGTCGGTTAGCGACCCGCGGACCGACTTCGAGATCAATGCACTTGGAACGTTCAATCTGCTAGAAGCCGTCCGGCTCAGCGGACGTCGTCCCACAGTCGTCTTCTCATCTACCAATAAGGTCTACGGCGGCATGGAAGGTTTGGCGATTGTTGGGGAACGCGATCGGTATTCCCTTCGCGACTTCCCGAATGGTATTCCTGAAAGCCAACCGCTCGACCTTCACTCGCCTTACGGCTGCTCGAAGGGCGCTGCGGACCAGTACGTTCGAGACTACGCTCGCGTCTATAATCTACCAACCGTCGTCTTCCGATTAAGCTGCATTTACGGCCCCAGACAGTTTGGAACGGAAGATCAGGGGTGGATAGCTCATTTCATCAACTCGGCCCTCGATCGTCGGCCGATCACCATTTATGGCAATGGCAAGCAGGTGAGGGATGTACTTTTTGTCGAGGATCTCGTGCGGGCGTTCCGGCTCGCCGCAAATAACATCGACAGTGTGGCCGGAGAAGTCTTCAATGTCGGCGGCGGTCCTTCGAACACGATATCCGTCTGGGCGGAGTTTGGAGAGTTTCTGACGGAACTGGCGGGACAGAAAATCGAAGTCAACTTCGCAGATTGGAGGCCAGGCGATCAACTATGTTACGTCAGTGACATTCGAAAAGTTGCCGAGCGGCTCGGATGGCGGCCCCTAACCGACAAGACAAGCGGTGTCCGGCAGCTTTGGGAGTGGGCTGTCGAGAATTCGATGCCCTCCGTAGCCTTAGCCAGGCTAGGCGGCTGATGCCACCCCTGAAACGCGACTCGGAAACTACGACCCGAAAACTGAAAAGGCGTTCATGAGGATCCTGGTTACCGGAGGAGCTGGCTTCATCGGTTCTCATATGGCTCAGCGCCTTCTGAAGGAAGGTCATGAGGTTACGATCGTTGATAACGAGTCCACGGGTCGATCGGTTAACGTGCCGGCTCGAGCCAAATACGTACTCGCTGACGTAACCCAACTTGACCAGCTTCAGCCCATATTCGCCACTGGCCTGGATGTCGTTTTCCACGTCGCAGGCCAAGTCTCTCTCATACGCTCTTACCATGATCCTGCGTTGGACTTGCGGACTAACCTGCAGGGCACGCTAAACGTGTTACAACTTTGCCTGCGGTTTCGCGTACCGCGCCTCCTTTATGCCAGTTCAATGACCGTTTACGGACACACTACTGTATTTCCGACTCCAGAAGACACCTCCTGCTGTCCCGTTTCCTACTACGGCATTACTAAATATGCAGCCGAGCGATACGTGCATGCCACCGCTGAGCGGGCCGATCTGGACTTCGGCTTTCAAGTGACGTCCTTCCGGATGTACAATGTCTACGGATCACGGCAGGCGTTAGATAATCCCTATCAGGGTGTGCTTGGGATTTTCGTCGGCAACCTCTTGCGTGGCGAGCCCATAACCATCTTTGGTGACGGACAGCAATCGCGTGATTTTGTCCACATCGATGACATCGTGGATGCCTGGGTATCTGCGCTACCGAATCGCAAAACCTATGGATGCGTGATCAATCTGGGGAGCGGCCAGCGTCTGTCCATACAGCAACTCTCCGATCACGTCCTCTCGGCGTTCGGCCGCACACGCGCTGAGCGAATGATCACATTTGCGCCTGCTCGGTCCGGAGAACAGCGTCATGTTCAGGCCGACATCAGGCTGGCGCGCAAGGTCCTTGGTTGGGAGCCGAGAGTACCCTTCAGCGACGGCTTGATGGAGACCGTGCGCTGGGCGAGGTCGATTTATTCGAGACCTGCTGCCTGATCGATTGTCAGAGATGCCACACTCTTCACGTCGCGACATGGTCGTGTTTTTGAACATTTTGCGGGCATGAGGGAGCCCACAACATGAAGCTCTTGTTTGTCTCAAGACTAGAGCGCGGAGTACGCGCGGTCAGGGCCCTCACGAGATACGCCGAGATCGGCAAGCGGCTGGGACACGAAGTGGCTATGTTTGGCGAGCCGCGCGCGGATTTCCCGTCTGTGCCGCACTCGATGGACATCGAGGCGTTCGACTTCGCAGTCTTCGTGATTTACGAGGCGCACGATTTTCCAGATTTGCCGCATCTTGCGTATTTGCTCGACCGTATGCCAAAGGAGCGTCGAATCGTCATTGATTGTACCGGGACATATAACGAGACGATCACTGTCGAGCATGACTGCAATCACTTTGTGCAACTGAATGGGCACGAGAGCTGGGAATGGATCGAGGGTTTCGAGGCCGTCGCAAGCAAGATTTTGCAGCCCACGCTCGCGCCCTTGCGGGAAGACGTACGCTCGTTCCTGTTTTTTGGTTACGACCCGTCGACCGAGGCCCGTCCCTACCGTTCTCCGCAGGAGGCAGCGGCAGCCTGGTCGGGTCCGAATGGCGCCAGCAAGCCATACGGCGTCATCTATGTCGGGCACAACTGGGAACGCTGGGACCAGCTCCGGCGCTTCTTCGAGGCACTTGAGCCGGCGAGAAGTCGGATCGGCGCCATTCACCTCAGGGGGTGGGCCTGGGACCATCGGCCCGACTGGGCTGTCGAACACGGGTTCCAGGGCGTCGATGTGGATCTCGATTTTCTGAAAAGGGCGGGCGTCGAGACGGGCGGCCCAATTGCCTTCGATGAAGTGGTCGCGTTACAAGGGCAAGCCCGCTTCTGCCCGATTTTTCATCGCCCGCTATTTAATCAGCTGGGGCTCGTCACCAATCGGACTTTCGAAACCTTCTGCTCCGACACGCTTCCGCTCCTTATGCTGCCTGAGCGCGTCGTAGAGAGCATCCATGGACACGATGCACTGCGCCTAAGGCCGGGAGACGACGTGGCGAGGCGGCTGGAGGACATGATGCGGCGGCCGGAGTTCTACTGGGAGGCGGTGTTGAAGACTCGCGCGCACCTCGCTGCTCATCATTCATATGAGCGCCGATTCGAGGAGTTGATGACAATCCTCGAGAACTAAGCAGCCAACAACGGACCATCCCAAGAGCAGCGATCCGATCAAATGAACATCCTGTTCATGATGGACAGGCGGGCCAACGCGGGCAGCATTCAGGCTGTGGCCAGCTATGTTCGCGCCGGAGACGAGTTGGGACACACCATCGCCGTTTATGGACAGCCCGATCCCAAGTACCTGGGCATACGATGGTCTACAGAATTCGACTCATTCGATCACGTGGTGTTCGTCTGTGAATTTGGCATCGGTTGGATGTCGGCGCTGCGCATGTCCCGAATCCTAACCCAGGTGCCCCGAAAGAAACGCGCCGTTCTCGACGCTGACGGCATGTACAACCCGGTGGTCTGCGTCGACATGTACGACCGCAACCATGCCGATGAGCACAACCGCGCGCGTTGGGTCGCGCATTGTGATGCCGTGGCGGACAAGATCTTTCAGCCTACGCTCGAGCCTCTCAATGCTGCGGTGTTGCCTCTCCCTTTCTACGGGTATGATCCGACATTACGTCTTGAGCTCGGTGCGCGCCCCAAAAGCTTCGACATCGTACATTTAGGACACAACTGGTGGCGCTGGCGAGAAGTCAGCAGCCGCGTGTTGCCGGCTATCGAGCGGATTAGGCCAAAGCTGGATGGCGTATGCTTCGTCGGGCTCTGGTGGGACATGGTCCCGGCAGGAGCGCGTGAGCAGAACTTGGAGATGGCTTTCGAATTTGACATGGACCGCTTCCGCCGGCTCGGGATTGATGTAAAGCCCGCGGTGCCGTTCACGGAGGTGGTCTCCGCCATGAGCGAGGGCCGGGTGAACATCATGACACAGCGCCCGCTGTTTCGCCGGCTCAAGTTGCTGACGGCGAAATACTTCGAAATCTTTTGCGCCGACACGATCCCGCTGGTCATGCTAGAACCCGCGCATGCAGAATCAATTTACGGCCCTGCAGGGCGGGAGCTGGCTCTGCATGGCAACATTTCCGATAAGCTTCTTGACGTGATTCAAAATCCGCTGAGGTATCGGCAGATCGTCGAGGCAGTACGGATCCATCTCGTCGATTGTCATTCGTACCACAGACGCCTGCAGCAGCTCGTCGACGCGCTCCGCTCCTGAAGCGACGACCGGGCGGGTCAATATGAGATTAATATTCGTCTGTTGGCCCTTTGAGGACCAAGGCAGTAGCCTAGTCATTCGGGGATACAGCGAGGCGGCCAGGGCGCTCGGGCACGAGGTCGTCGTCTATGCAGGTCCTTACGACAAGATTCCATTGAGCTATTCGCTGGCCGTTGGCTCTGCGGACGCTGTCGTATTCCTGTTCGAGTGGACGACCCGACAGTACTACGGCGACAGGCTCGACCTTGCCCGGCTAATTGGAAGAGTGCCGCGGGGGCGGCGGGTCGTGATCGACGGCGATGGCAACTACAACGACGTGATCAGAGTGGACGGTGACGTCAACCATCCGGATGACGCCGCGAGCCGCCGGTGGCGGGAAGTTTGCGATAGCATCTCGGACAAGATCTGCCAGCCCACGTTTCATCCACTGCGCCCGAATGTGCGCCCGTTTCTTTTTTACGCTTATAACCCATCATGGGAACAGCCGTTGGACTTCACCGCCAAGGAGTTCACGATGCTCTACGTAGGCCACAGCAAATCCCGCTGGCAACCGATGAGGCGGCTGCTCCAAGTGATTGAACCGGCGCGCAGGGAATTAGGGCGCATCGGTTTGGTCGGGCACGGCTGGGATTCGACACCGCGATGGGCGGCCAAAATGCAGATCGAACACATCTATTACACAGATAAAGCCTATCTGCGCCGGATAGGGGTCGACGTGCTGCCGGCCGTATCCTTCGATAAGGTCATCGCCTGGATGAGCAAGGCAACGTTCAACCCGGTGCTCGTGCGGCCCACCTTCGCTCAAATGCGGCTGGTCACGCCGCGCTTTTTCGAAACGCCAGCCGCGAGCACGATTCCTTTGTTCCTGTTGGACGAGGCGCACGTCCGGCTTCTCTACGGGCCCGAGGCGCTGGAGCTTCGGTTGCCAGATGAGGGTGCCGAGGAGAAGATCGTCGATGTGGTCCGGCGGCCTCAATACTATGGCGACATCGTCAGGAGGATACGCCGCCACCTCAGCGAGCAGCATTCCCATCGCGCCCGCCTCCAGCGCCTGATCGAGATTATCGAATCTTGAGATAGGTGCGCCGTGCGGGTGATGTTCGCCTACCACCTCATGGCTCTGCATTCGGGCACCGTCGGTAGCGCCCAAGACCTCTACCAATATACACAAGTGGCGAAAGACCTCGGGCATGAAGTGCTGGTCTACGGTCCGCCGGATCTTTCATTGCCATTCACTTTTTCGCTCGATCTCGCAGCGGTGGACGCCCTCGTCTTCGTCTTCGAATGGACAACTCATCTGCGCGACGGCGACCGGCTCGACTTCGCGCGATTTGTAACCAAGGTGCCCAGGGAAAGGCGTATCGTCATCGACTGCGATGGCGCCTACAACGACCCGATCTCCGCGAACGGCGACCACAACCACCGGGACGCAGCCTTGAGCCGCAGGTGGACCGAGGTGTGTGACAGCCTCTCCAGCAAGATCTGCCAGCCAACTCTAAGGCCGCTTCGCAGCAACGTGATCCCGTTCTTGTTTTACGGTTTCAATCCGAAACGTGCTGAGCCGTATGAGGCAGAGTCGAAAGAATATGGAATGATGTATGTCGGGCACAGCAAGCTGCGCTGGAGCGCGATGGAGCGCGTGCTGCGGGCCGTTGAGCCAGTGCGCGAACAGGTTGGACGCCTCGCCGTTGTCGGCCACGGCTGGGACGCTCTTCCACCCTGGGCAGCGGCAATGCGAATAGAAGAGGCCTTCTACACGGACTACGCGTACCTGCAAAAGCTCGGTGTTGAAATCTTCCCACCGATCCGCTTTGAGCATGTTATTCCCTGGATGAGCAGAGCTGTGTTCAACCCCGTGCTTCTGCGACCAATTTTTCAGCGTCTCCAGCTGGTCACGCCGCGCCTATTCGAGACGGTCAGCGCCAGCACGATCCCACTGTTAACCATGGACGACGCTGAACACGTCCGGCAGATTTACGGCGAGGAAATCATGGAGCTCATCCTGCCGGACGAACATCCTGAACGCAGGATTCTTGACTGCGTGCGGCACCCGGAGCGGTACGTGGGCATTCTCAAAGACATTCGTCGGCACCTGGCTGGCCAGCATTCGCATACACGTCGGCTCAAAGAGCTCATCAAGATCGTGGAAAGCTGATGCGGCTAATGTTCGTGTACTACTGTTATGGTGATGCGGGTAGCGCTCAGGACCTCTACCATTACGGGCATGCGGCTAAAGAACTTGGGCATCAGGTGGTCATGTACGGTCGCCCTGATCCTAGCTCGCTGTTCAGTTTTTCGCTGGACGTCGAATCGGCTGACGCTCTCGTGTTTGTTTTTGAGTGGACGACGCAGCTGCGTGATGGCGACCGGCTGGATCTGGCGCGCCTGCTGACTAAGGTGCCCAGGCAGCGGCGCATCGTGATTGACTGCGACGGCGCCTACAACGAGGCCATCACTGTGGATGGCGACTACAACCATCGCAATCAGGCCGCAAGCCGAGCCTGGATCGAGATCTGCGACAGCATCTCCGACCGGATCTACCAACCAACGTTGCGTCCATCTCGGCCCAACGTTCGAACATTCTTCTTCCACGGATACGACCCGGCTTGGGAAAGACCACTGGACTTCAGATCCAAGGAGTTCGGGATGGTTTACGTGGGCCACAGCAAATTCCGATGGCATCCGATGCAGGCGGTGCTGCGCGCCATCGAGCCGGTCCGCGAGCAGGTCGGCCGCGCTGTGCTCGTCGGTCATGGGTGGGACGCACCTCCAGATTGGGCCGCGCCGATGGGGATCCAAGATCTCTATTATGTCGATCATTCGTACTTGCGAAGAATGGGTGTCGAGTTCATTCCGCCCGTTCCGTTCGGACAGGTGATTTCGTGGATGAGCCGAGCTGTCATCAATCCTGTTATCTATAGGCCGCTCTTCAGGCGATTGTGGCTTGTGACCTGTCGAACCTTCGAGACACCCGCTGCGAATACCATTCCTCTCTTAGGCCTCGACGAAGCCTATGTGCGGGAAATCTACGGCGAAGATGCCCTCGAATTGGTGCTGCCACAGGAGCATCCTGAGAAGAAGATCGCGGACATGATGTCCCACCCCGAGAAATACGCGGAGGTCGTGCTGAGGATTCGCAGCCACTTGGCCACCCAGCACTCCTACTCAATCCGGATGCAACAACTGATCGAACTCGCGCAGAGTTGAGAGAAGAGCCAGCAGCGAGAGAACTCGGGGTGCACCGCTAGACAGGACCCGTCCATGCGCCGATCTATCGGATCGGCGAGGGCAAACTTTGCAACCAGGCGGGGGCCCGAGCGGCCATGTGGTCACGGGCTGATCGACATCGTGGAGCGCGCCGATGCGGTTCATGTTCGTGTACTGGAAACTAGAGAACGCCGGAAGCGCTCAGACAATCCTCAACTACGCCGCGGCTGCCCGGGAACTGGGCCATGAGGTTGTCCTCTACGCCGACCCCGATGATAGTTCGAGCTTCGCCTGCTCCCTCGACATCGATTCGGCCGACGCAGTCCTCTTCCTCCTGGAATGGAATATCTACCTACACGAGAACAAGCCGCTCGACCTTTCTGGGGCGCTGCGCTCGTCGGCTCGGGAGCAACGCATCGTTATCGACAACGACGGGATGTACAACGACCCGATCCGGATCGATGGCGACTACAACCATCCCGCCATAGAGGATAGCCACAAGCGCACCCAACTCTACGACAGCATATCGGACCGGATCTACCAGCCGACCCTGCACCCGTTACGTCGCAACGTGAGGCCGTTTTTGTTCCACGGCTACAATCCCGCCTGGGAGGCACCGCTGGATCCAACCAACAAACCCTACGGGATGCTGTACGTTGGGAGCAACTGGTTCCGGTGGCGGGCCATGTCCCGGGTGCTACGGGCGATCGAGCCGATCCGGCACCGAGTGGGACGAGTGCGAATCGTCGGCCACGACTGGACTAAGATGCCATGGTGGGTCGAGTCACCCCTGCGGGAGGATGCCTACTTCGTCGACCCCGAGTACCTACGGGCCCTCGATGTGGAAGTGAATCCACCCGTTCCGATCGGTGATGTTATCGCCACAATGGGCCAGGGTGTGTTCAATCCCGTTCTCGTGCGGCCTACCTTTAACCACTTACGCCTCGTGAACCCCCGCCTCTTCGAGACGGTCGCAGCCAACACCATCCCCCTCTTCGGCCTGGATGAGGCCTACGTGAAGGAGATCTATGGTGAGGCGGGCGCCGAACTCATCCTCGGCGAAGACCCTTCGAGACTCATCCTCGACGTCCTCGAACGACCCCAGCACTATGCCGCGGTGGTCACCGAACTGCGGCGGCATTTGGCTAAACGGCACTCGTTCATGGCCCGAGTGACCGAACTCGTCGAGCTCGTCCGAAGCTGAGCGCCGATATGCGGCTGATGTTCGTACATTGGGTCGTTGAGGACCGCGGCAGCGCGCAAGATATCTACCATTACGCAGAGGCGGCCAAGCACCTCGGACACGAGGCTGCTCTTTACGGACGGCCCCCAGGACCGTCAGCGTTCAATTATTCGCTTGATATCGCATCCGCCGATGCCGTGATTTTTCTCAACGAGTGGACGACGGGACTCCAGTACGGCGATCGAATGGATCTCCTGCGGCTAGTCGCAAAGGTGCCGAGGGAGCGTCGGGTCGTTGTGGATCTAGACGGTAAATATAATGACGTCATCAGAGTGGTCGGCGACTACAATCATGCGGATGAAGCAGCGAGCCGGGATTGGGTGGAGACCTGCAACAGCCTCACGGATAAAATCTTCCAGGCGACACTTCATCCCTTGCGGCCGAACGTGCGCTCATTTTTGTTCCACGCCTATAGTCCGACATGGGAACTCCCACTGGACTTCAGCACCAAAAAATACGGAATGTATTGTGTCGGCAATAACTGGTTCCGGTGGCGTCCGATGTACCAGGTACTGAATGCCATCGAGCCAGTGCGGGAACAAGTGGGGCCAATCGGCCTCGTCGGGAACGGCTGGAACGCGCCCGCGCCCTGGACCCACCCGACGCTAGGCGTCGACGCGTATTACACTGATCCGGATTACCTGGCGAAGCTGGATGTAGAGGTGATGCCGGCCGTCCATTTCCGCCAAGTAATCGAGGCAATGAGCAGGGGCGTCTTCATGCCGGTGATCTACCGCCCGCTTTTTGACTACCTGCGGATGGTGACGTGCCGCACGTTCGAAACGCCGGCTGCTAACACGATCCCCTTGTTCACGCAGGATCGGAAGTACGTCGAGGAGATCTTCGGAGAGGAGGCGCTCGAACTCACGCTTCCGGATGAGCGCCCGCAGGACAAGATACTTGGGATCTTGCGACGGCCGGAGCGCTACGCACGCATCGTGAAGGGGATCCGCCGACGCCTGGCGGAAAGACACTCTTATGAGTTGCGGCTCCGAGAGTTGATTGAGATCGTGAAGAGCTAACGGGAAAGCTAGAAGCCCTTTTAGCAACCATCGGATCCGAGGAGCGGAGAACAGGGGCATGAACGCGTCAGTCACCGGCTCGAGCGAGCAACGGATGAAGCTGCAGTATGGCGTGGCTCAGGCGGACCAATGTAGGGACTTTGCCATCGGGCCGCACCGTGAGCGTATCTGGGCGCGGCTTCGCGAGATCGACACCCATATGGTTCGACTATTCCTGTTCGATAAGGGCGCCCCCGACCATCTCAAGGAGTGGGAGGTATTTGCCGCCTACGTAGAAGCCGTTCTCAACGTTGGTGCGAAGCCGATGATGACCTTTGCGAAGTTCCAGCCACCCTTCGACGACCCGTGGTCGGTTCGAGCGTTTGCTGAGCGATCCGCGGATGTCGTGCGTCGCTGCATCGATCAGTGGGGCGGCGAGGCGGTCCGTGATTGGTATTGGTGCGTCTGGAACGAGCCGAACAACGGCTGGATTAGCGACGGTGGTCTCCCGTTCGAGCAATATAGGCGCATCTACGAAGAGGTGGCGCAGGCCGTCCTCAAGCAGCTCGATCCGCACTTGGATGGCCGTAAGCCGTTGATCGGCGGCCCGGCCGTCGAGGGATTCCCTAACTTCTGGTGGGATTGGCCATGGCGGTTCGTAAATGAGATCGACAATGCCCTGATCGGCTTCGTCGACTGGCACCGCTACGCCGACTGGCGAGATGCTGGGGAGCACGGCGCACCGCAGGATGAGTCCACTTACCGGGCTCTCATTGCGTCCCAGGCACTGGACTACCAGTTCCGCTCGCGAGCCATTGGACGGCAGGTGCGCGGGCGCGAGATCCTGAACATCTGCGGGGAGCTAAATTGCCATTCCCATTACACCGCGCCGGTGAGGGAGCGTTTCAATTTTTCGATCTTCGGCGCCACCTTTTACGTCGCCGCCTTGCTCAATCTCATGCGCGGGGAGGCCGACGCCGAAATGTTTTGGGTCGGAACGGAGACCAGTGGAGGCTATGGAATGCTGGACCAGCACGGCCAGCCCAAGCCGGCTTTCCACGCGAAGAAGCTATGCACCCAATATGTTCAATACGGGGACGCAATCTCGTTCGCGCCGTGGGATCGAGAAAATAGTTCGATCGACGCTGTCGTCGCCCGCGGGAGCGGGGGACGGCTGAGCGCGGTAGTGGTGCACCTGAACGACAAAACCGAGAGTCATTCCGTGACCAATCTGGACCAAGATTTGTTGGATTGCGAGTTCGCGCTCAAGATCGACGAAGGTACTGGAAATCGGGTGGTGAGCGGCAAGTGTGATGGCAAAGTGATGTTTGAGGGGTATGGCGTTGCCGCGGTGACAAACGTCGCACCTTCAGAGGCTAAAGAGGGGTTTACTTTTTAGCGGCTATGGGTTTGCGGGCAAACCAGCTGTGGGCCCTCACTCTCATCGTCCTCCTCGGCGCAGTGCTACGCTTCTATGGGCTCGACCGGGAGCCACTATGGAGCGATGAGGCAGCGACTCTGCGGTACGCCGAAATGCCGCAGGCATGGCTCTGGCGCGACTCGTTCGACACCAGTCCGCCGCTTTACTACTCCCTCCAACGAATTTGGCTGGCGTTCGGCAGGTCAGAGGTGGCGCTGCGCTCTTTGCCCGCCGTCATTGGGACAGCCACCATTCCGTTGGTCTACATGCTTGGCCGCGCGCTAGCCGGCGCCTGGGGAGGGCTCGCGAGCGCACTACTGCTAGCGACTTCCGCATTGCACGTCCAATTTAGTCAGGAAGCTCGCACCTACACGCTGCTAATGGCGGCCGCAACGCTCGCCGTTTTGGGATTGGTCCGTCTCCTGGACCAGCCGCCTGCCGCCTCGGACCGTTCTCCCGATGCGCGATCAAACTCGCGCAATATTTCGTTCAAAGCAACGGCCGCTTACGTCGTTGGCACAATCGTCGCCGTTTACGCGCATAATCTCGCAATTTTCCTGCCCCTCATCGCGAATCTCGTGGTGTGCCTCCACTGGGCTATGCACCGCAGATTCGACCTGGCCTTCTTCAGCCGCTGGGTCCTCGCTAACCTCGTGGTCGTGGGTGCCTGGTCGTGGTGGCTGCCAGTGGTCGTGCAGCAGTTCGGCAGCGATCTCTACGATCTCTGGTGGCTACCAGCGCCATCATTGACGCAGGCGCTCGGAGACGTCACCAAAGTTTATGGCCAGGTTCATTTTGCTTGGCGCTGGCGACCGTACGTGAGCGACGCGTTCATGGGGCTCGGCCTGCTTGGGCTCGGCATTCTCGCTCGTCGAAGGCCTTGGCCGGCCGCGGTTCTGGGCGGGATGGTCGTGCTAACCCCCGCGCTCGCCTGGGCTGTCAGCATTCTGTCTTTGCCGATCTTTTATTTGCGCACGATCCTTTGGCCGCTGCCGATGTTTCTGATTCTCGTCGCGACGGGTATCCTTGGACTCGGTAGGCGTACTCTAGTCGGTAGCGCAGGGCTTGCGGCAGCGCTCACCATTCAAGGGCTAGCGCTCGTCCACCTCTATACCCATCCGGCCCGGTATGAGCCATGGGACGCGATCGTGCGCCGGGTCGGTGCCGCGGGTGAGACGGGCTCAACTTCTGTGCTGCTCTGCGGGGCGGATACCGAGATGTCCTTTGGTTACTATGCCGAGCGCGCAGGCCTCGAGGTGCCGATCTACGGCGTGGTGGCAGCGCATGAGCCGGCCTGGCGCCGTCCTCTGCTGCAGCAACCGATCGGGCGCGGTCCGACAATTGCACCAACGGAGCTCGCCAAGTTCGGCGCGTCATTCCAAAACGTTTGGCTCGTCGAGCGCCTTTGCGAAGCCAGCTCGCAGATCCGCCGCGAGCTCATCCCCCGATATCGTGAGGTAAGCTCCGAATGGATGAGCGGTCTCAGAGTGACGGTTTTCAGACGCGAACGGTAATTTAAATTAAACCGTGCCGTGCTCGCCGATCCCAAATTCCCCGGTACCGAGCGGGTTGTCTCAGAGGTCCGAGCCGCGGCGTCGGCCACGGGGCAGCAACTCATCGTCCTCGATGTCAGCAGCGACCGCGAAATCGAGACCGCCTTTACAACGCTCGTCCAACGTGGGGCTGGCGCGTTGCTCGCCGGGTTCGGCGGGTTCTTGCTCTCCCAACGGGAACGGATTGCCGCGCTGGCGGCCCGACACAGGATTCCCGCGATCTACGTCCAGCGCGATTTTGTCGAGGCCGGCGGTCTGATGAGCTACGCGCCCAGCATTTCCGATACATACCGTCAAGCCGGCATTTATGCCGGACGCATCCTCAAAGGCGAGAAGCCGGGCGATCTGCCGGTTATGCTGCCGACAAAGTTCGCGCTGGTGGTCAACATCAAGACCGCGAAGGCCCTCGGCCTCGAAATCCCCGACAAGTTGCTCGCGCTCGCCGACGAGGTGATCGAATGATCGGGCGCCGCGAGTTCATCACCCTTCTCGGCGGCGCGGCGGCGGCGTGGCCGTTGGTGGCGGAGAGCACCTCACGGAAATGCAGCAAGCCGGCTCTATTGTGGGCTATGATGTTGCCGCCCGGACGCGCGAGACTCGCGGCGAAACCTGCGCCGACTGGATTGGCGACCTGAGAAAACACGATCGGAACATTGGGGATTTCTTGTCGCAGCGCCGCCGTCGCCGGCGTGCTCTCGGCCACGACGATGTCCGGCGCCAGTCCGTTCAGCTCCTTGGCAAGGACACGCATCCGGCCGGGATCGCCGGCGCCCCAGCGTATATCGATTAGGAGATTTCGGCCCTCCGACCATCCGAATTTGCCGAGAGCCTGCCGGAATGCCCCGAGCCGAGATGCGTTTTCAGGATCGGTTTCGGGTTGTCCCGTTAGCATTCCGACCCGATAGACCCTGTCGGACTGCTGCGCGCGCGCCGCGAGCGGCATTGGCTGCGCGCCAAAGACGCGGGGGGCAAGCAACATCGCTCCAAAGCCTGGCGGTGCGCCGCGAACTGCCGGTCAACGCCCTGCAGCATAGGAGTCGCGCCCTGCGTAGGTTCCCTCCATCGTCGGCATCAGCAGCCGCGAGAGCGTCGGGATCACGAGCAGGCTGCAGATCGGCGACAGCAACATGCCGCCGACAATCACGCAGGCCAACGGCTGCTGCACCTGGGAGCCGATGCCGGTGGAAACCGCGGCCGGTAGAAGGCCGATGCACGCCGACAATCCGGTCATGAAGACCTGCCGCATGCGGGATCTGCCGGCGCTGATGATAGCCTGCTCGGTGCCCATCCCCTCCTCGAGCGCGCGGCGGATGTAGGACACGAGCAGGATGCCGTCCATCGCGGACACGCCGAACAGCGAGATGAATCCAACGGCGGCCGAGACGCTGGCATTGAGGTCCGCGACGTAGAGTCCCAAAATTCCGCCGCTGACCGCAAATGGAATGCCGGAGAGTGCGATCAGACTGTCCCGTATGGAATTGAACAAGCCATAGAGCAGCATCATGATCAGCAACAGGCTGAGCGGCACGATGAA
>WNFX01009569.1_pt1 | contig 15709 bp, 15 predicted proteins | sample 5400111 | NCBI WGS metagenome assembly WNFX01 (sample SAMN13153363, study PRJNA577476) | soil metagenome | isolation source: 40 cm soil or saprolite under grassland replicate 1 | place: USA:California | collected 2016-06-15 | reverse complement strand
GCTCCCTCAGACGAGATGCCCATCTTCGTAGGCCCTCCGTTCTCCAGATCGAGCAGGTCGGCATCTGGTCCAATGCGGTAGGCCGAAAGAGCGATCCCCAGTTCGCCGGCAATCATCTTTGCCGCCTCACACCAGGCCGTTCCACTTGCACCTGTGAGCAAGACGAAGCGACCATCGAGCAGGTCAAGTGTCGAGATACGCTGCCCTTGCCGCTCGACCCACAGATGGGGCACGCGTGTGCCTGGTAGCCCAGAGAGAATGGGGCGATCCAGTAGCTCGATCCCAGGAGGCTCCGAGGTGGCGCTAACGTCTCCGAGAATCGCCTCTGAGCGATAACGGTAACCAATAATGGGATGCAAGATGGGAAGCTGTTTCTCCAGAGGATGTAGAGTGCCTCCCCCTCTTTCGTTCTCGAACAAGGCAGCGGCAGGCCCGGTGAGCGACTGCTCAGCCGCCAACCACCCGACGGGATGCCGCTCTGTCTGGTAGGTCGCCAGAAGCTCGGGAGCAGCATGTCCCTTGAGCACTGCGGCCAGCTTCCAGGCCAGGTTCTGCGCACTTTGAATAGCTGTATTGACGCCAAGTCCCATTTTGGGAGGCATGGTATGAGCCGCATCACCGACCAGGAAGATCCGTCCCTCCTGGAACCGATCAGCAACGCGTTGAATAGGCTGCTTCCAGTCCGAGCCCACGGAAAATTTCCAGCGTGCGGAAATTGAGGTTTCGCGCGCGTGGAACCCACGGGATGCCGGAACGCCGCTCGAGCAGCAATGAAGGAATCCCTTGCTGGAGCAGCAAGAGTGACAAGAATAAGCCTGCTCCACCTGCTCCCACAATCAAAACCGGTACGTGTTCTTTAGTCATAGTTGAGTTCCTTTCTTATCTCAGCTTCTTCTTTGAGCAGGATTGCCCCTGGCTCACCGTCTTGGGCGAAGAGGCGCATTGACAGGAGTAGTATTTTGTGACACGATTATCAAAAGGGAACAACCTGTCTCTTCTTAAGCGTAGCCTGTCTACTCGCGAGAAACAAGAATCAATCGGGAAGAAAAGTCACTTATGTACCAGGAGGCACAAAATGTCTCACAACTCCGGCGATTTGCGCGTGCGGCGAACTCAGAAACTCCTGCGGGAGGCATTGATTGCTTTGATCGAAGAACGAAGCTTTGACGCCATCACGGTAGGAGAGATCGCTGAACGTGCGATGGTGAGCCGTGCAGCGTTCTACCGCTACTACCAGGATAAATACGATCTGGTTGAGAAGATTTTTGAGGAAGCCATGCACACGATGATCCATGAAATGGACCTTCGCCCAGGTAACGTTGCCGCACTACATTCGTCAGAGTCATGGATTTCTCTCCTTGATCATGGGGCGCAAGTGGAGCGCACCCCAGAGCCATTGGTAAGACTCTTCGACCATTTTGCCACCTATGAGAGCCTCTACCGCGCGCTCCTTGGCGGGAAAGGGAGTCCCTGGTTTCGAACAACGATGCGCGCGTATCTCGCCGGCGTACTCTTCGAACGAACACAAGAGTTGACCTTCTATCCAAACAGGAAGCACATCGTTGAGAGCCGCGTGTTTGCTGAAGGATTGGTGCCTACGCTGTTGGCTGGGCTGCTGATCGATGCCATCACCTGGTGGCTTGAGCACGGAAGGCCCTATCCTCCCAGGCACATCGCAACCTACTGTCATCGCCTGATGCTTTCGAATCTCAGGGAAGTGAGCAAGTGGGAGGTATCCTCCCAGGAGTGAGAAAGCAGAGCAGCCTCTACCGGAAAACCGACTTCCTGTAAATGCTGGTACAAGCCATCCACATCCGATGTCCCAAACTCTACATGCGTGGCCCCATACTTCAATAGAACCAGGCGTACAATGCTATCCTCAAATGGATTGAAGCCAACGGCTATCATAGCAGTGGTCCCACTGGTGAGCTAAACCTTGAATATGAGCGTGGTGGCGACCAATCGAAGTTTGTTACGGAGATCCAGTTCCCAATTGAGAAGCGTTAGCTTTGATCTGTAGTGGTAGGACTTTGTGAGACATTACCCTTGACAATCTTTGCATATAAGTGTAATATGCATATAGATGCTATATTAAATAGCTCGCAGAACTGCGAGCTATCGCAGGAGTTAGGAGAAAGGAAAGAAGATCATGACAGACATGAAGGCCAGCGAGGCCACCAGAAAGCTGGTGAGTTCCGTTCAGGAGACAAGCAAGGCTATTGCAGACACCACTGTTGCTGCCCAGGAGCGCAACCTGGCATTTGCCCAGAGCGTGCTTGAGAACAGTATCGACGTGCTCAGGAGCCACGCCGAGAGCACTCGTACGCTGATGCAGGAGTTGGTAGAGCAGGCGAAGAAGCAGCAGGTGGGTCCAGAAGGACTACAGGCAGTAGTGGACAGCTCTATCGCGGCCCAGGAGCGCAACACGAAGCTCGCCCAGAACATCCTTGAGAATGGTATCGAAGTGCTGAAGAGCCAGGTAGGCGTTACCCACTCGCTGATGCAGGAGCTGGGACAGCAGTATCAGAAACAGCAAGATGCTTTCCAGGCGCTGGCCCAGGAGTCAATGGAGGCATACAGAGACTTCCTCTTCGCTCCCCTGACTTTCTTTCAGAGGGCCATGGACACTGCTGAGGTGGCCACGCGGGAAGGAATGAAGAATTTCCAGCAGATGACCCAGCAGGGAGTGGAGCAGTTCCAGAAGACAACCCGGCAGGCTGCATCCTCGACAGAGAAGGCGGCACGCTCTCCTCACAACACGACATCCAAGATCTCCTGATAAATAATTCTGGGGCGATGACCAGGGGTTGGAGCTAAGTCCCCGACCCCTTTCTTTGTGTCATTGTATGAGATAGGCGAGATACGAAAAATTGAGATTGTTGGCGAATGTGACGGCAGTGCCCCACCCCACTCCCCGGGCGCGATAAATCGGCCCCTACGGACTCGGCATTGCTTCGCTCGCCGTGTATGGACAGGTCGCCAACAAGATCAAAATTGGGAGGGAACCGGTATCATGCAAACGAGAGGAAAATTCGCCAGGCTCCGGGCAGCAGTCTCTCGCTTCTTCCACGTGCGTACAGGGATGTTTCACAGTGGTACCTTTTCTCATCGCGCAGGCGCGCGCCCCTATAAGCTCTACATTCCCCAAAATTATACCCACGGTCGTCTCGCTCCCCTGCTTGTAGCATTGCATGGCTGCGCGCAGGACCCGGATAACTTCGCCGCGGGCACCCGCTTCAATACGCTGGCGGATCAGTACAACTTTCTGGTACTCTACCCGCAGCAGAACAGTACCAACAACGCTGGTAAGTGCTGGAACTGGTTCGTTCCTACCAACCAGGCGCGTGGGAAGGGCGAACCCGCTCTGCTTGCTGGCATGATCGATCACATTGCCTCGCACTATAGCGTTGACCCTGAGCGTGTCTTTATCGCAGGCATGTCGGCAGGAGCAGCAATGGCAGTGATTATGGGAGCTTGCTATCCCGATTACTTTGCCGCTCTTGGTGTGCATAGCGGCCTGGAATATAAGGCTGCCACCACTATTGTGGGCGCCCAGGTCGCGATGAGCAGGGGTGGCCCAGACCCTGCTCGCCAGGGAAAACTTGCCTACCTGAGCGCCGGTTCGGCAGCGCGGGTACTGCCGGTCATCGTGTTTCATGGAACGAGGGATGAGACAGTTTCGCCGATCAACGGAAACCAGGTCATCCAGCAGTTTGTCAGTACCGATGACTATGCCGATGATGGCATTGCGAACAATTCGGTCAGCGCGACTCCCAGCAGTATCGAGACCGGTCAAGTTCCCAATGGTTACTCCTACACCATCTATACCTATGTCTACCAGGATAGTGTATTGCTGAAACACTATAACATCGATGGTATGGGTCATGCCTGGAGTGGAGGCAGCACTGCTCCGCCCGCGACGTTCACCGATCCTGGAGGCCCTGATGCCTCTTCCATCATGTGGAACTTTTTTGCTGATCACCCAAAAAACGCGGGAGTCGCTCCTGACTCGACAGTTCGCAGTCGCCAGCGATAGGCTTTGCAAAAGTCGCCAATGTGTTCCCCACCCCAAAGAGAGCAAGAGCGTGGCGCAGCCCTCCGTGCCACGCTCTTGCTCTCCCTCCTGTGCCGCCGCAGGTAGTAAATGGCGCGAATGTTCGACGATTTTTGAGCCGAAATGTGGGAATTCGGCGCGAATGTTGGGAATCGTGCTTAGGTTGTCTGAGAAAGCCGCTCCAGAAGCGGCTTATTTCGCACCGTTTTTGTAAATTCACGGCAGGATGATCGGGAAATTCCCGCCACATTTACACCCTCAAGTAATCAGCTACTGCCAGCGATCGAGCGCGGCAATCTGGATCAGATTGCCGCAGGTGTCGTTCACCATGGCGATGGTCGAGCCGGTAACTTTGGTCGGCGGCATGGTGAACTCTGCGCCCGCGGCCTTCATGCGGTCGTACTCGCGCTGTACGTCGTCTACGTAGAACATGGCGGCCGGCTGGCCCTGCTCGAACATCGCCTGCTGGTAGGCCTTAGCCGCCGGGTTGTCATTGGGGGCGAGCTGCAGCTCGACGCCGTCCGGCTCCTCGGGTGACGCGACGGTGAGCCATCGGTACGGACCCTGAGTGATGTCCGCTTTCTTCACGAAGCCCAGGATGTCGGTGTAGAAGCGCAGCGCTTTCTCCTGGTCGTCCACATAGATGCCGGTCACTTTGATTTTCATGGTGCTTTCCTCCTGTCACATGAGTTTGGAATGGTTCGTCACTCCACTGTAAACTTTGACATGAAGCTGTCGATCTTCGGGTAATTATCCTGGCGGTTGCATTTCTCCTCCTTTGGCCTCGGAAGCGCAATTTCTCAGAAACTGGCCAAGAAAAAGGTCCTCCAATCAGCAGAGTAATTACCCAAAAATCGACAGCTTCATGTCAAAGTTTACAACATCTCGACCGAAGAAGGGCCGAAAGATTGAACGAAATGGCAGATGTCGAACCAATCTCGACCACTTTCTTGTAGAGGCTGGTGATGGTTTCGTGCGAGATGCACTCTGCGCTGACCTCCCGAATTTACAAAAACGGTGTGCAGACATCCGCCTCTGGAGCGGTTTCTCCAAATTCTTAATGGTCGATTCCCATGTTTCGTGCCGAATTCCTAACATTCGCCTTAAAAATCGTCGAACATTCGCGCCATTTACCAGCAGGCGGCCAGTGGTCGCTGAGCCCTGTGGTAAATGTCCCGAAAACCGAGCAGCTTTTGCCCCCAAAGGTGAGCACTCGTGACGAGATACTTACCTTTTCTCATTGACAATCCCGGTATATAAGTTTAAAATGCATATAGATGCATTCAACATCAACTGGGAGGGAACATAGACGTAACTAGATGCCTATAGGTGCGGTATGGCGGAATTGAACAGAGACAACGAAGCACAAAATGCTGCGACCGGTGCCTGGTCAAAGAACTGGCTCGTCCCCATTCTCCTTTTAATGTTGCGGGAGTGGAGTTCGTACGGCTACGAATTGATGGAGAGGATGGCGACGTTTGGGTTACATGCGATGAACGCGGGCACATTCTACCGGACGTTACGGCAGATGGAGAAAGAAGGGATGGTCAGTTCGTGCTGGGACACTTCGGAAGGGGGGCCAGCACGCCGCATGTACTCGATCACAGAGGCGGGTGAAGCCTACTTGAAGTACTGGGCGGATTCTCTGGATCAATACCAGAAGATGATGGATACCTTTTTCCGGCTCTACACTGGTCGCTCCAGGCAGGAAGACAAGAAGGAGCAGCCATAAGCGAGCAAGAGGGGGCAGCGTCTGGAAGGAGTGCTTACAATGCCAGAAGACAACAAGAAACAAGAACCTGCAGATCCAATGGAAGTATGGGAACACTGGTACGAAACGACGTATGATGCATGGAAGAACAGCATCGATGGGAGCAAGGAAAGCTTTGTTGATCCCTATGGTCTGTATCACTCATGGCTCAAAGGGATAGGAGAAGCCCAGGAGCAGTTCAAAGCTGGTGCTGCCGGGTCGATGGATCCACAAGAGGCATGGAAGCACTGGTTTGAGGTGACAACGGACGTCTGGAAAAAGGCAACCGAGCAGGGAGCAGACCCAGTAGGACTGACAACACAGTGGCTGGAGATGATGGAAGAAGCACGAGCGAAGCTGCCGGCAGGTGGAGTTGTGCCTGCTGATCCGTTTACCTTCTTGAAACAGTGGTATGATGCCACCAGTGAAACATGGTCGAAGGTTGTTGGGGACATGATCGGAACTGAAAAGTTCATGGACATGGCCAGCCAGTTCCTGGAAAGCTATGCCAGCTTCACCCGCACGTTCAACCGGGCCAGCGAAGCGTATTTTAGTCGACTGCAGCTTCCCACGCGCTCGGATATTGCCAGAGTAGCAGAACTGATCATCAATCTGGAAGAGAAGATGGATCGCCTCGACAACGAGTTCGAGGACTTCGAAGATAGATATATGCAGATGACAACAGGCGAGGCCACCAGTGGATTATCAGGTCGCCTGGAACGCGTTGAAAGCAACGTAGCAGCGTTTCCTGCAGCTGTTGAGCTGTTGAGAGCCTGGAAAAACGCCTGGAGCGGGTGGAGAGCAAGCTGGATAAACTCCTCGAGGCGCTGGAGAAGCCTGGAAGCGAGGAGCCTGCAAAAGCGGTCAGGCGAGCCCCTGCAACTCGCAGCAGGGCACAGCAACCCCGGTAGAGGTTGAGTTATAGGGAGATACCATGACACATAGTCTCACATTTTGCACCGAGTGCTCTGTTACCCTTGATTTAAGGGCAGACATGTAGGGGCGACTCCATAAGCGTTAACTTAAGCACTGCTGTCATCCTGAGCAAAGCGAAGGATATGAACAACAATCTTTCGCTTGCACCCGATTTCGAAAGCGCTTTCAAGAAGTACAGAACAGGCATGCAGATCATCCTGGAAGGAGCACAGGCTGAGACGGGCCAGACGCCTAAAGAGGTTGTCTGGACCAAGAACAAGGCCAGGCTCTACCATTACGAACCGGTGGCGAAGGACGCGTACCGGGTGCCACTCCTGCTGGTCTATGCACTCATCAACCGGCCCTACGTGCTGGACCTGATGCCTGGCAATAGCCTGGTAGAGTTTCTCGTCGGCAGGGGGTTCGATGTCTATATGCTGGACTGGGGCACCCCGGGAGATGAGGACAAGCATCTCGCCTTTGACAACTACGTGCTGGACTACATGCCCCAGGCCATCAGAAAAATGCTGCGCCATGCTCATGCTGAAGAATACACGCTGATGGGGTATTGCATGGGGGGAACGATGACCGCGATGTATGCCGCGCTTTTCCCTGAAAGACCTCTCAGAAATCTCATGCTCCTCACAGCTCCCATCGATTTTACACCGGACGTAATGGGGCTTTTCGGCCTGTGGACGAGTGAAAAGTACTTGAACCCTGATCGCATCGTAGAAGCCTTCGGCAACGTCCCAGGTGATCTGATCGATACTGGCAACCGCCTGGTCAAGCCTGTTACCAACTATGTCGGCTCCTACGTGACGATGTGGGATCGCATCATGCAGGGCAAATCGATGGACACCTGGCTGGCGATGAACAAGTGGGTCAACGATGGAGTTCCATTTCCTGGTGCGGCATTCCGCCAGTGGATTCGCGAATTTTACCAGCAGAACAAGCTGGTGAAAGGCGAAATCAAGCTGCGTGGGCGCAGAGTCGATCTCTCACATATCACCAGTCCACTGCTCAGTATTGCGGGGAAAAAAGATCATATCTGCACGCTCCCCCAGGCCGAAGCCATCATGCATCTCGCCGGGAGCAAGGATAAAGAATTTTACGTCCTGGATGCCGGGCACGTAGGCCTGCTGACCGGGGCAGATGCCAGGAAAGGCCTCTGGCCGAAGGTAGAGAGCTGGCTGGCTGGACGCTCGAAGTAACTTATGCATCATTCAGCCTCCGATAGCAGCTTTGCCGCCGGTTCTGGATCGACAGGTTTCTCAGCGACGTTTTCCTCCACCGTTTTAGCGATTTTGTTGGCTGCCCGCTCAAAGTCCTGCGGATGCGTCTCGCGCCACTCTGACCAGATTGCCACCAGAAAGGCCTGAAGCACTCCCGCGACCGGCGAGGCTAACAGGACACCCCAGATGCCAAAGAGTTCTCCCCCGGCGATCAGAGCTACCAGGGCAACCGCCGGATGCAGCCCGACGGCTTTCCCAACGATGCGCGGTCCTATTATATCGCCTTCCAGGATATGCACGAGCACGAAGTAGACCAGCACGATAAGCGCTATCAGCCATCCTTTGGTCAGGGCCAGCAGCACACAAATCACCCCGGAAGCCAGGGTGCCTAAGATAGGGATGAACTCGAGGACAAAGGCCAGTACCCCCAATAAGAGGGCGTAGGGCACCCCGATGATCCCCATGCCGACGCCGACCAGCAGCCCGATGAGGACACATAACAATATCTGGCCGCGAATGTAGCCTCCCACAATGCGCTGCAGCGTCTCCAGCAGAAAGCGCACCCGCCCCCGCTGCCGCCTGGGCATGTTGCGCCGTAACCACTGGCTCACCCGCGCTCCATCAATGAGCAGGTAGATGCTGAGCACGGCTACCACAATGAAATCCAGGCCGGCATTAATAATGCCTGTGAGCAGCGGCACGATATCCCCTGCCAGACCGGTAGTGCTGGCGAGGATCTGATCACGGGCGGAGGCGATCTGGCTCGCTGAGATGCCAAATGGCCGCAGGGTCTGCTCCAACGGGCTGGGATGAGCAGCAGTCCCGGGAGTCAGCAGCATTCTGAGATAGTGGGAGAGCGAGATGATCTGTTCACTGGCCGTGCGGATAACGAGGTAGAGTAAAGCGCTGATGCCGCCCAGGACGATGAGGTAGACGATGAGGATGGCGAGCACACGGGGCATCACCCGCTCTAAGAACGTTACCAGCGGTGCGAGGCTATAGGCGAGCAAGGATGCAATTATCAGCACGAGGATGGTTCTTGTCACGTGTCCCGCTGCCCACAGGACCAGGAGCACGACGCCAGACCAGGCAAGGATGGCGAGGGGAATGTCACGGCGCCGGGTCCATTTGGCAGTCTCGGCCAGGATATTCGCGGTTTTAACGGCCTCTTCGCTCATCTCATCAGCAGGTGGGGGAGCTTGTGTGAGCGTGTCACCGGCCTGCAAGGTAGATGCCCCGCGTGGGGTCCTAATGGCCTGGAGCCTTGCCCATGCTCTGCCGAGCAAACCCTGGCCTCGACCACCTGCTTGTTTCGCAGCCTTCTCTGTATCCAAATGCTCGTGGCTGGATACATCGCTTAACGTCTTTTTAGCTGAGTCTGCCTCGCCTTTCGCTTGCCCTGCGAGGTTATGGTCGTTCTCCACTCTTGCTCTCCTCTATGCTGCCTGCAACCAATACCATAGACACGTTCCTGAGATAAAAAAAGTAATCGGGCAGGCATCCACACCCCTCCTTGTATCAATTTTTGCGACAGCATCGTATCAAGTGAGTGGTTATACGCTTGCTAAGCATATGAATGTAAGACCAAAGAAACGAAAAAAGGAGATCACTCTATGGTAGCACGAACAGCTCCAGCCTGGACCATCAATCGGATAGTGGCGCTTCGAGCAAGGGAAGCAAGTATGGCGCAGCATCAACATAGCATAAAAGCTCAAACTGAACGAGTCTGGTTGAAAGGTGCTCTGGCGGGCTTCGTCGCTACAGGACCCATGACCTTGTTCATGCTGGTCACGCAGCGCTTCTTACCCAAGGGACAACGCTATGCCTTACCCCCCGAGATCATTACGAGGGAACTGGCCCGCCGGGCGCATGTGAGGCGGCATATGAATAAGGGACAGGTCTTAGCGGCAACACTGGTTTCCCACTTTGGCTATGGCACGGCAATGGGTATGTTCTACAGCCTGTTAGGAAAGAAGGTACCGCTGCCTGCTGCTGCAAAAGGGCTTCTTTTTGGCCTGGCGGTATGGGCAGGAAGCTATCTCGGGTTACTTCCACTGCTTGGCATGGCGGAATCAGGCCAAAAGGAGCCTCAACGGCGGAATCTCATGATGATTGCAGCTCACGTGGTATGGGGAGCAACAATGGGAGTAGCAGCAGACGTTCTGATGCGTGATGGAATGTGAGTCAGGGATACAAGACACAGTTTAAACAGAACGCGGGCGGGATAACATCGTTTATCCCGCCCGCACTTCTTTTACAGTCCTCTATCACGCCCTGGCTATCCACGCTCTTTCTCGAGCTGCAAGGATATCGAGTGATAGAGGTTGTGGTGTTCAGTATGCCCGCTTTCACGGGCACTCTCAATCGATCTGAAACACCATCCCTAGTAAGCGAACTGGTATCTTCATAGGCATATCAGCCTCCTTTCGGCTTTCCTTCCTATCAAGGACCTTTCGCCCTAGTTCCAGGGTTTCTTTCCTCCCTGGTAAGTCATATTGTAAAACTTCGGAAAAGCAATGTCAAAGTCAGCAATGCCATGACTAATGGTTGTCAAGGGATACCAGTTCACATCCGCTCATAATTCCTGTGGCTCGCTTGGAGAAGAGAGAAAAGGGCGAGGACACCTCGCGCTCCGGCAGGGGGCGAAGCCCCCTGCACCCCCAGTTATGAGTGGATCTCAGATACCAGGAGTCCTTTGGCGCTGGTAGGCTGCCATCACTGCTGCATGCTCTGGTGAACGCAGGCACTCTTCCTCGGCAATGACCATTTCGTCCATGAGCGCTGCGAGGTCATGCTCGAAGGCACGATCGATCTGGTATTTGGTATGCCTGAGCGCCGTGTAGGGGATCGCAAGCAGCTCCTGGGCCAGCGCCTGAACGTGCTGCTCAAGCTCGGCAGGTTCAACAATCTCATGAATGAGCCCCATAGCAAGACCTTCACCGGCGGTGAAGCGTCGACCTAAGAGACAAAGGTATTTGGCGCGTGCTGCCCCAACCAGGCGGGCCAGGCGCATCGGGCCCAGGCAGGCGATGATTCCTTCTTTGACCGCAGGAATGCTGAAGACAGCATCTGTGGAGGCTACCAACAGATCGCAAGCGATGGCAACCTGCAGGCCACCTCCCAGGCAGTAGCCCTGGATAGCTGCAATCGTGATAGCCTGGAGGCTAGCCAGAGCAGTCACGCCGCGTTCCCATGCAGTGAACCATGCGACGCTGAGATGCCCTTGAGCTAACTCTTTGACGTCAAGTCCGCTACAAAAAGCTCGACCTTCCCCACTGACGATAACGACATGAGTTTCGGTACTCTGCGCCAGGTAAGTTGTGGCTTTGATGAGGTCCTGCACCCACGCCCAGTTGGCGGCGTTCAGGGCTTGTGGGCGATTGAGGCGTAATCGCGCCACCGGACCATCTAACGTGCAACGCATGGTCTCAAGCTCTAAGGTTGGCATATTTGTCCCTCGTTTAAAATGAATTCTGCATGAGCCAGGGATGGATGCTTATGATCCAGTCCACTATTTTCGCTGCAATAATTGTGTGTAGTTAGTTGTACTATATCCTAAATCGGCGCCAAAACCCAATATCACAATCTTTCCTTAAATGAGAGCGTGTCTGATTCTCAGAGGTTTCGCCCTCTCTGGCCGGGTGCTCGCGCGGCTTCGCCGCGCAAACAATTTAGTATGTTGTGTGGAACATGCGCTTCGCGCATGTTCCACACAACATACTAAATCAGGCGAGCGCCGCAGGCGCGAGCAAGCGACCGTGATGGAAATCAGATATACTCTGACAAAAGTGGGGGTATGATACAATAATATCGGCTAGACCTTGTCCGGACCTGGAACATTATTTGGAGGTAGTTCGAGATGACCTATCATAGTGAAGTAGTGGGAAGCCTGCTCAGACCCACCTACCTGGCAGATGCACGGAAGCGGCGGGAAGCAGGGCAGCTTGACGCGGCGGAGTTCAAAGCCATAGAGGACCGGGCTGTGAACGAAGCAATTGCCCTGCAAGAAACCGCTGGTATTGATGTCATTACTGACGGGGAGATGAGGCGCTATGCCTTCTACGGGCACCTCATCGAGGCATTGGAAGGCTTCGATAAGCTTGGAGGCTGGGCCATCCCCTTCAGGGACGAGACGGGAGAGGAACTTGTCCTCAAGCGCCCCGTGGTGGTAGAGCGGCTGCAATGGAAAAGGAGTATGTGCTCAGAGGAATGGGTGTACCTGCGCTCACGTAAAGCGCATGCCGGTAAAGTCACCATGATTAGCGCTCAGCAGGCAGCGGCTTACTATGACCCTGAAAAGTCGAAAGCGGCCTACGCGTCCCGGGATGCCTATCTTGCCGATATTGTAGATTTCTCGCGCCGTGAAGTGGAGGAATTGATTCGCCTGGGTTGTAGCTACATTCAGATCGATGCTCCCCAGTATGCGGCTCTACTCGATCCGCAGATACGTGAAGGGTATCGCCAGCGTGGGAACGACCCCGACAAACTCATCGATCTCTGCATCGAGCTGGACAACGCTATTATTGGCGGCCACCCCGGGATCACCTTTGGAATTCACATTTGTCGCGGTAACAACCAGAGCAAATTCTATGCCAGCGGTGATTATGAGCCAATTTCCAGAATATTTAACCTGACCCACTTCCAGCGCTTCCTGCTGGAATACGACGATGCACGCTCGGGGGGATTTGAACCGCTGCGGCACGTGCCCGGGGATCGTTTCGTCGTACTTGGTCTTGTCACTACCAAGAAGCCGCGACTGGAGACAGCCAATGAACTGCTCCTCCGCATCGAAGAAGCCGCTCGCTATGTCCCCTTAGAGCGGCTTGCCCTTAGCCCGCAATGTGGATTCGCATCCACCATGGAGGGGAACCGTATCACATCTGAAGACCAGCGCCGCAAGCTGGAGCTTGTGGCAAGTGTAGCTCGCAAGGTCTGGGGCTAAGGGTAAGTGTGGGCGAAAAAATCGATACCGTCTGGGGCGTAGGCTACCGCTTTAGAGACTGACGAGCAGGGGTGCAGCTCCGTCCCCATGGTGTGAAAGTCCAGTGGACGGAGCTGCACCCCCTGAGGTTCACCAAAACAAGTTCAGACAGTTGGCGCTGCCGGTGCCGACCTGGCCTGGAAGGCGCGGATGATCAGCAGCACACCCCATATAATGGCGTAAATCCCGATGAGCCAGACCAGCGACAATATCCCGGCGACCGGGCGAGCAAACAACACGATGCCCAGCAGGATGGAGAGAGCGCCAGCAATCGCCAGCACCCAGCCCATGCCTGTTGTAAAGGCCGCAACAAGCTCGATTATTCCCGTTATGATAGCCCATGCCGCAATCAAGTAAAGTAGAACCAGCGCGGTGATGCCAGGCCAGATGAAAACCAGTATGCCTAGTATAACGCCCGCGATCCCTTCCAGCAGCAACATCCACCAGTTGGTCTGCATGCTACGTTCCTGAAAAGAATGGTAGATGGCTATAATACCTTCTACCAGGGCAAAGGCTGCGAAAATGTAGACCAGTACCAGGAGAGTGAGCCCGGGCCAGAAAAGAGCTGCCAGCCCAAAAAGCACCGCGATAATCCCCCGTGCCAGTAACGACCACCAGGATTGACCAGGAACCTGTGTACGCGAAAACATACTCATTTCTCCATCTTCAGTTGCGTATAATACACCTTCTACACGCCATCTCACACGGCACACTACTAGACCGGTGTAAGGAGACGACATACATCCATCGCCCCCTACCAGTGAAGATTCTCCCTCTGGACCGACCGTGTGTTTATCTTGTGCAGCGAGAGATCATTCACAGGCAGGAGAAGCGATAGAATAAGTATAGCAAAGGAAGGGGTTGAATGTGCTCAACCAAAAGATGGAGAAATGAGGTGGATTTTTCTTAGACCACGGCCAGTTCTTCCAATTTTGGGAACAATGGTGCAGGCACCGGGAGCATAATACCCGCCGGGACAAGAATTGGCCGCCAGTTGGCAGCGCTTACGTCGCCCGCAAAGCCCAGGTATTCGTGAAGTTTCTGCGATGAAAAGGGCAGGTACGGGTAGAAAAGCACCCGCAAGCCGCTGAGCACCTGAAGCATCACATAAATGGTCGTGCCAGCCGCGTCGCGGTCTACTTTAATCTGTTTCCACGGGGCCTGTTCATCAAGGTAACGATTTGCCGCGCGGGCCACCGCCATAGCGGCATTGATACCATCTTTGAAGTGGCAGCCGGCAATGTTATGTCCTACAATGGTAAAGCCGCGATCCAACTCTGCTAATATTTCCCTGTCTGCCTCGCGCAAGGGATGTGGCTGCGGCACAGTGCCTCCAAACTTGCTCTGCAAGAAGGTCAACGTGCGATGTACGGCATTGCCGTAGGTGGCTACCAGTTCATCGTTATTGCGACGAATCAATTCCTCGTACGTAAAGTCGGTATCACGTCCTTCAGGAGCCGTGACCGACAGGTAATAACGCAGCGCATCGGTGCCATAGCGGTTCAGTACATCGCGCGTCCAGATCACATTACCCCGGCTGCTCGAGGCTTTTGCCCCACTCATCGTCATGAACTCATTTGCCGGTACGTCGTAAGGCAAGTTGCGATTGCCATAGCCAATCAACATGGCAGGCCAGATAATTGTGTGGAACGGGATGTTGTCCTTACCGATAAAGTAGTATGATTTGACCGGGGAGTCGGACTGTCCGGGAACCCACCAGGTTTTCCATGCTTCGGGTGTGCCTTGTCGTCCGGCCCATTCAACCGAGGCGGAGAAATAGCCGATTACGGCATCGAACCACACATAGATGCGTTTGTCTTCATATCCTTCTATGGGAATAGGCACGCCCCAATCGAGGTCACGGGTGATAGCACGAGGGCGCAATCCCTCTTTGAGCCAGTTCATCGCAAAACCCAGGGTGTTGGCTCGCCAGTGGTCCTTTTCCGCGGACAACCAGGCCATCAAAGGCTCCTGCAACTGGGGCAGATCCAGGAAAAAATGTTCCGTGTCCCGAATCTCCAGTAGACTTTCCTTACTGCCACAGAGCCGGCAGCGGGGGTTTATCAGGTCGATGGGATCGAGCGTGCGGCCGCAGTTATCACATTGATCCCCCCGAGCCGAGGGAAACCCACAGTGCGGGCATGTTCCTTCAACGTAGCGATCAGGCAAAAAGCGGCGGTCTGTTGGGCAGTAGGGAGATTGCATAGTATCCTTGAAAATGTAGCCCTTTTTGTAGAGTGTCAGGAAGAAATCCTGGGTGATGCGATAATGGTTCTCCGTACCCGTCTCTGTATATAAGTCCCAGGATATTCCTAGCCTATCCCACACCTGGCAAATCTGCCGGTGGTAACGCGCCACGAATTCACGTGGAGTAATACCTTCCCGTTCAGCATCGACGAGGATGGGGGTGCCATGCTCATCGCTACCGGAAACCATGAGAACATGATTACCGGCCAGGCGGTGATAGCGTGCAAAAGTGTCTGCTGGCAGGTAAGCGCCGACAATCTGACCAACATGAGTAGAGCTTTTCGCATAGGGCCATGCCACGCACACGAGGATATATTCATTCATCAGAGTATTACCTCTACCTTTGATACTATAGTAAGTTTACATGCCCACGTAGCGCGCGTATACCGAGCGCGCAACCTGGGCATCATCGGTTCCCTTGATGATCGCACGGGCATCGGGGAAAACAGTCAGCTCATAGTCGTCGACCACAAAACGCAGGAGATACTGATTATAGCTCACCTGGCCAACAGATTGCAGGCGCTCCGCTA
>WNFX01007474.1_pt1 | contig 15710 bp, 18 predicted proteins | sample 5400111 | NCBI WGS metagenome assembly WNFX01 (sample SAMN13153363, study PRJNA577476) | soil metagenome | isolation source: 40 cm soil or saprolite under grassland replicate 1 | place: USA:California | collected 2016-06-15 | reverse complement strand
AGCACCAGATTTCCCGGCCACCTTACTGGAGACAGGAGAGACGGTCAAGCTCAGCGACTACTGGCGTGAGCAGGATGTGGTGATCGAATTCGGTTCTCACACCTGACCCTATTGTGCGTTGGCGTCGCCAATGTTGGAACCAATGGCGCGGGAGTATGGCCCAAAGGATTTTGGCTTTCTCTTCGTATATACGCGGGAGGCGCACCCAGGAGAGCACTATGGCCCGCACCGGAGTATGGAGCAGAAGTTGGCCCATACGCAGGCGTTCAAGGAACGTGGTCAGGTGGAACGGCCCATCCTGGTCGATGACCTGGTGGGGACAGGGCACAAGCTGTACGGGGCGCTGCCCAATATGACTTATATTATCGGGCGTAGCGGTAGGGTGCTCTTCCGTTCCGATTGGACCGATCCCCCAACTATTGAGTTGGTTTTGAAGTACTTGCTGCATGTCCGGGCGCGCCGACGAGCAGGAGAACGGTTGGCTGGCTTCTATGCAGAATTCATGGGGTATCGCAATGTTGATCCGGTGAAATTTCAGCAAGGACTGGAGGTGGCAGGGCCACAGGCGGTGGAGGATTTTGCGCGAACCATGCAGCGCTGGACGAGTCAGGGGAAAACGCCTAGCCGACTGGAGGGGTAAGGGAGACTACGCCATCTGGCCTGCTGGTATACCTCATCGATGGACGATAGCGGAGGATGCGCTTGTCCTGACGATCAGATGGCCCTCAACAGCGGGAGACTATGATGAACGAGTGCAGGGTGAGACGACCAAAAAGTAATACTCCTGCAAATGGCTATTTGCAGGAGTATTCTAAACGGATTAGGCTCCACTGGTCACCGTCTTTGCAGAGTCAGTAATATCTGCATCTGGTGGTCCAGAAGATAGATGATACTGTAATTAGTGGGAGTGGCTTGCGGTGTCCCGTAGGGTGGTGAGCCCGGACTATTGTAACCATTGCCACAAGCTGCTAAAAACAGCAAGGCACCAAGCACCAGTAGACAAAATTTTGCTGCTAGTATAGGTTTAGAAATGTTCCTCTGCATCTTCAATTCTCCTTTCTTAGGCACAATCTTGATCGTCCATGTGCCTGCTTTTGTCCGTAACAACTCAACAATTAATAATCTACTCGATGAATAACAGTAACTCAGGGTCAAAAAGCACAGGTGATTCGGAGGCTGCCTTGCAGGGGACGCAGGACAGTACGGGGTCCGCCTGTCCTGCGCTCCACTGCCGCAGCTTGCCCTCACACACTACTGTGCGCTGATGCGCCCTATCTTGCTCACCTTGAATTCCGTGAACCAGAGGTTGCCATCCGGCCCGGCTGTGATGCTGGCAGGCCCGCCCGTCGTAGGAAGGGAGAACTCGGTGATAGTGCTCGATTTGGCCCAGGCGGGAGCAATGCTCAGGCTCAGCAGGCCGACGCAGGCAATCAGGGCGATGATGAGTGCAGTCACGTGTGACCGCCATCCAGAACAATTCATGTTTCTTCCTCCTCTGGGTATTATAGTGTAGTGTGCTACTCATGGGTGTCACGTGAGTGTGTTCTCCCCTCCCTTACTTCTACTTCAGCAGGCACTTAGTCATCAGACGCCGTTCTCTCCACCTGCTCGCTCCATCCCGAGCACAGTGCATGGAACGAGCCGGTCCTGCTTCGTGTTAATGCATGCTTTCTGCAATTAAACATATATACGTAGGAGTGTTACATAAATATACCCATCATGAATTACAATTTTTGGATTTATAGTTGAGTTCCAGGAGTACCCATCGTAGGTTGGCGTGACCTTCCGGCCACCCATGAACAAGCGAGCCGATTTGTGTGAGAGATCTAAATAGAGCGTCAAAACTTGAGCGGGAAACTCGCCAGGATTTGCAGCTTATAAGGAGAACCAACGGGCTTAACCAATTATTCCAATTTGCCCAAAGCTGCATGAGTGAGTACAAACTACCATTTTGTATGAAAAGATGGCTGTCTGTGGGACTTCACTTCATCGTATTGTGTTAAAACTTGAGAGCAGACAGTTGCCTTCCCCTTTACGGCCATCCTTCCTCTTCCAGTGGGCTAATGATCACTTCGTTGAGCACCAGTTCTACAGGCGCAGCCGCCATCCAGACAATCAGGGCAGCCACCTCTGTCGGGGGTAAGGCTTTCGTCACAGGGAGCGCTTGTGCTGGCTTGCCTTGGCGCTCAGTCGCTGACCAGGTTCCCCAATGAGTGGCCATCGCTCCAGGATAGAGAATACAGGCACGAATGCCGTAGGCTTTCCCCTCGGCAGCAAGGGCTTGAGTGAAGCCGGTCAAGCCAAATTTGGAGGCACTGTAGGCGGCAGCATTCGCCCAGCCACGTTTGCCTGCCACTGAAGAGATGTTGATGATGGTCCCGCGCTTCGCCTGGCGCATATGGGCGAAAACGGCTTTCGCCAACAAGAAAGGCGCACGCAGATTCACCGCCAAGACGTACTCCCAATCGCTGGTAGCAAGTTGGACCACTGCTCCTGGGACATCGATCCCCGCAGCGTTGACCAGGATATCAATGCGCCCGAAGACCTCGATGGTGCGTTGCACTGCGTTCAGAATGTAGCGTTCGTCGGCTAGGTCTCCTGGCAACGGGAGAGCGCGACGACCAAGCGAGTCAAGTTCGATGTTAACTTGCTGGAGGTCAGCAGCGCTGCGTGCAAGCAGGACGACATCTGCCCCCGACTGGGCGAGCGCTAGAGATGTTGCACGTCCGAGCCCACTGCTGGCCCCAGTCACCAGAGCCACCTGTCCGTTGAGGGCCAAGGTATTGCTAGTCATGAGACCCCTCCTTATGAAAAAGCCAGAAAAGGCTGCAATCTAGCCTCTTCTTGGAAAATACCGTAGAGAGTTACAAAACGTTTCTGGAAGTGCCTTCGTGTATACAGTATATGTCACCGCCTCTTTTACTGCCATCTCACCTTCGAGACTCAGCCTCATCGCTGAGAAATAGGAGGAGGAAAGCGGAGAGGGATCTTTCTGTAGTCTACGCTACAGAACTCTTCCAGGTTCAGCACTATACTGTTAGGAAAAGGAGGTTGTCCTCATGCCACGCATCTGTGTCTTCGATGTCAACGAAACGCTGCTCGATCTTCGGGCGCTGGATCCACACTTCGAGCGGACCTTTGGTGAAGCCGCCGTCCGCCAGACCTGGTTTACCCAACTCCTGCAAACCGCTTTCGTCTCAACGATTACTGGCGACTACAAGGATTTTGGGACGATCGGTTCGACCGCTCTCGATATGGTTGCCGCTCGTCGAGGGGTCACACTCGCCTCAGAGGACCGAACCACTCTTCTGGGCGCGATGCGACGCTTGCCGCCACACCCTGATGTGCAGGAGGGACTAGAGCGTCTACGAAGTTCAGGGCTGCGTCTGGTCACGCTGACCAACTCAACCGAAGAGGTGGGCCAAGCCCAAATCGCCAACGCTGGCCTGAGCGGGTACTTCGAGCGCATGTTCTCTGCCGATACCGCTCGGCGTTTGAAGCCCGCCCCAGAGCCCTACCGCATGGTAGCAGAGCATCTGGGTGTAAGTATCGGAGAGATCAGGCTCGTCGCAGCCCATGCCTGGGATATTGCGGGTGCGTTGCAAGCTGGATGTGCAGCGGCTTTTATTGCTCGGCCCGGCATGGTGCTCGATCCTCTGTTTGAGCAACCTGATGTCGTAGGTGCTGACTTGCGCGAGGTAGCTGATCGTATTCTGGAACAGTCACGAGAGCCGGACAAACGCAGGATTCCGGCTCTGCCGCATTTCCTGGCAAACGCGATGCTGATTACGTCTTCTATGAATTAACACGCAGCATTTGCCCGGAGTGCCGGCGCGTGGTTGATGCACATATTCTCCTGCGTGACAACAAGGTATATATGCGCAAGCGGTGTCCTGAGCACGGTATCTTCGAGGGACTTGTGTATGGCGATGTCCAGGCATACACCGCCAACGCACGTTTCAATAAACCCGGCACCATCCCGCTGGGATTCTCCACTGAGATCCGGCAAGGCTGCCCACACGATTGCGGCCTCTGTCCCGATCACCAGCAGCATGTCTGCCTCGGTATCATCGAGGTGAACAGCGCCTGCAACATGGAGTGCCCGCTCTGCTTCGCCAACGCGGGTGCCGGCTTCAACCTCACGCTGGAGGAGGTTGAGGGGATGCTCGATCACCTGGTAGAAACGGAGGGGCATCCAGAAGTGGTGCAGTTCTCGGGTGGCGAGCCATCGATCCATCCCCAGATTATCGAGATGATCAGGGCAGCCAAACAGCGCCAGATCAAGTATGTGATGCTCAATACCAATGGCAAACGCATTGCTGAGGATGATGCTTTCCTGGAGCAGTTGAACGAGGTGCGTCCATCGATCTACTTTCAGTTCGATGGGTTTGAACGTGAGACCTACGGGATGCTGCGTGGCGAGCCGGACATCCTCCCTCAGAAGCTACGGGCGCTGGACCGCCTGGCACAAATCGGACTCTACGTCGTGCTGGTCCCGGCCATTGCCCATGACGTGAACCTTCACGAGGTTGGTAAGATCGTCTCGTTCGCCATTGAACACCCGGCAGTGCGCGGCATCAACTTCCAACCCGCATTTTACTCCGGTCGCTATGGCGCACACGACCCAATGCAGCGCCTGACCATCCCTGATATTCTCAAAGCGCTGCAGGAACAGACTGATGGCCTGTTCAAGGTCTCGGACTTCGTGCCAGTGCCGTGCTGTTTCCCCACGTGCAACTCGGTCACCTATGCGCTCATCGATGGCGAGACAGTGCTGCCGCTGCCACGCGTGCTCAATGTCGAGGATTACCTGGATTACGTGACCAATCGCGTTGTACCGGACCTCTCTGAAGACATCAAATCAGCCCTGGAAGGGCTCTGGTCCTCCTCCGCCGTCCCCGGCTCCTCGAAGGCCGTGCAACAGTTTGCCATCTCATGCGCTGCATGTAACGTGTCCGACGGGCTAGACCTGGCGGCTTTCGCCAGAAACATCTTCATGATCACGTTGCAGGATTTCATGGACCCCTGGACGTTCAACCAGAAGAATGTGATGAAGTGCTGCAAGGAGATCCTGCTCCCCGACGGCAAGCAGATCCCGTTCTGTGCATATAACAGCGTTGGCTATCGCGAACAGGCGCGTGAGCAGCTTCAGGCACGCGAGCGCAGGCGCAACCAGGCCAGGCGCATGGGCATGTCCTATACGCCGGAGCCGCTGATCTTCACGTTTGAGCACGTACCAGGCAGCAGGCCTATCTCACCTGGCGTACAAGGAGCGGTCAATGGACATGAAGCGTGATGCTCTCCATCCTTCCGAGGGGAAATACCTTTCTCGTAGGGGCGAGAGTGGTGAGGAGTGGCTGGGTGGGCCTTTATGGTCGCCCGCTGTCCCCCTAAAGGATACAGAGCCGAAGCGTGATGTTACCACCATGCCCAGTGACATAGAGGTGAAGTCGTGTTGCGCACGCTGCTCGACCTGGGACCGGGCCGATCTGTCCTGGATGTGGCCTCGGGTCAGGGGGCAAGCGCTATTCGCCTGGCACAGCGCTTTGGTTGCACGGTGCTGGGCATTGAGTATGGCAGCAAGGCCGTTGGGCAAGCGACAGAGCGTGCGGTTGCCGAGGGAGTTGCTCATCTTGTCTCTTTCCGGCAGGGTGATGCGGAGCATCTGCCGGTATCAAATGAATCCTTCGATACGGTGATCTGCGAGTGTGCTTTCTGCACATTTCCCAATAAAGCGCGCGCGGCATCAGAATGCTGGCGCGCCCTCAAACCCGGCGGACAGGCGGGACTGAGCGATGTGACACGTACAGGCGAGGTGCCGGAGGATCTGCGGGGACTCCTGGCGTGGATAGCGTGCATCGCCGATGCCCAGCCTGTTGAGGACTACCTGCGTTATCTCACCACAGCGGGTCTTATCGTCAAGCTGGTGGAACGCTGCGATGGTACCCTGGCTGAGCTGGTGCACGAAATTCAGGGCAAGCTCCTGGTGGTGGAGATGCTGGACAGGCTCAAGAAGATCGAGCTTCCGGGCACCATCAACTTCGAGCAGGCCAGAGCTTTGGCAAAGTCAGCGACGACGGCTATCCGGGCAGGAAAGTTCGGCTATATCGTCATCGTCGCAACCCGGCCCGAAGAGTAGACCGATCCCACACATGAAGCTCGCTTGCTGCACGAACCGGGCTAGCGCGTCCGTGTTCCCCTCACCGATAGCATCACCCACCTGTCGTAACAGTTCTTGTACAAAGGTGGCGAGCTCTTCTTCAGAGAAGTTGTGGAGAAAATTGAAATAGTTATCGGTGGTATGATTTCCTTGACATCCCAACATGTGAATGATACGCTTTTAAGGCAAAAGTGCGAGCAGAATAAAACCGCTGTAAAGAGGGTAGCATGGCAGACGACAAAGACCGCAAATATAGCTACATCGATGTAACAAGTCAGGATTTTTCTGAGCAGGTACTCAATGCGCCACAAATGGTGGTCGTTGACTTTTCATCTGATCGCAGTAGCTCGTGCCAGATATTCAATCCAGAGTTTGCGGCAGTCAGCGAGGAATATCAGGGGCGCGTGACTTTCGCCAAACTTGATGTGGATACGAATGAGGCGCTTACCAGCCAATGGAATGTCGAGGGCATTCCCACTGTGATCTTTTTCAAGAATGGGCAGGAGATCAATCGTATTAAGGGTATAGTGATGCGCGACAAACTACGTCGCCAGGTCGAAGGTGCCTTGCTCGCGACCTGAACAAACAATTCATGGGACGATTCTTATTGATTGAGGCCCGATGTATCGCGTGGTATGCAGCGTCAAGAAGTGTAACACGCGAAGGGGTACATCGGGCCGTTACATTCTCAATTGTAGAGATTACCTGGTAGGAGGGGTTCGTGCAGTCTTTACATCCTATTCGACTGGCAGCATCATTGCATGAGACGATCTGGGGCGGACGACGATTAGAGCGTGATGGCTGGAAACAACTTCCCCCTGGCAATATTCCTATTGGCGAGTCATGGGAAACCGAGATAACCACTGTTGCTCAGAACCAACCATACGCGGGCAGGACACTCGGGTCACTTGTTGAAGAACTTGGGACCAGGCTGCTTGGAGAGCAGGTAATGGCTATGTTCGGCTGCCGCTTTCCATTGCTAGCAAAATTCCTCGATGCAAACGATAAATTGTCGGTGCAGGTACACCCGGATGATACATATGCGCGTATGCATGAGCACGGCAAACTTGGTAAGACGGAATTTTGGTACGTTCTGGACGCTGCTCCTGGTGCCTCCATTATACATGGTTTCAAGGCACTAACTTCACGAAGTGAAGTACAGCAAGCAATCCAGGATACCAACCTTGAGAAGCTGCTGAATGAAGTATGTGTCTCTGCAGGAGACATTATCTTTGTTCCAGCAGGAACCGTCCACGGGATTGGTGGGGGTGTATTGCTCTATGAACTCCAGGAATATTCAGACTTAACCTACCGTATGTACGACTATGGCCGCCTTACTGCCGCGGGAACACCCCGCGAATTACACGTCAAACGTTCACTGGATGTCTCACTTTACGATCGTTCGACACACATCAAGATGCAGCCCCTGGTTTTGCCTGCTGGAGAAGGTTTTCAAGATCGTTGCCTGGCAGCCTGTCAATATTTCGTGACCCGCGAACTTACTTTTCAGCAGAGTAGCTTATTTTGCAACTATATGAAAAGAGAGACGGCAGGAAGTTGTAGCATCATTTCATCTTTAGGAGCCGAGGTAATAGTGCGCTATGGTGATACTTTTGAGTATGAAGAAAAGCTAGTTAAAGGCCAGACCATGGTACTCCCGGCAACGCCAGGAAACTACTGCATCGAGGGTAATGGGGTCTTGCTGTTCTCTTATGTGCCTGCGCCTGGCGATGAGATTCGACGGTTATGGGAAGCAAAGAATGGGTTGTGAACGACAGGGCAGGGGCAAATCAAATAGGGCGAGGGCAAGCTAAACTGGGCGGGGGCAAGCCCCGCCCCTACTATAGATGAAAGGCGGCGCATGCTTGTTCTGGTGCGTGTTACTCCTGCCTGCGTTTTCTGCGTTCTTCATCCAGGTCAGTCACAGTACCCTCAACAACCCGACCATCTATGTCTGGCTCTCTGAAATTATCGAAAGGGTAGCGCGGAGGATAGCCTCGCTGCATACGATTCACTTCAGTAAAAACTCTTGAGACTCCCGTACTGAGATTAAACAGAAATAAGATGAGCGCAAGCCCAGCCCATACACCTATACCAACCAGCAAGGTGCCGAAGAAACCGACCAGGCCATTTACGACGCTTTCATAGATAATCCCGGCGAGAATGGGGATATAAAAGAAGCGCACCAGCACTTTTAGAAGCCAGTGCATAAACCAAAACACGGCTTTAACAGGATCTGAAGGCATATCCCAACGCGGAAGCAGTTCGCGTTTTGGTCTTAAGTTTCTCACAAAAGTCTCCTATGAGTTCCCTTAAGAAAGGGATTCATGCTCTGGCATCACCTTGCAGTACCATACTTATATTACGTATTGTAGCAGCCTTGTGTTGCTAAGGCTATCTCTCAATGACTCTTCTAAGCTGGGAGAAAGATGGCCCCTTTCTGTTACCTTTCATAAAAAAGAGTCGGCCTACCCAGAACAGGATGAATGCCCCGGTGGTAAGCGAAGCTAGCACAATTTTGGTGAGGTCAAAGATTGGTTCAACATGTACTCCTTCTTTGGTTATGACAATGGCGGCAACTGGACGTCCTCTAGCGCCGCCTCCACCACCAGAGCCACCACCAGTTGGATTACCTTTCTCATCTACTGGACCAGTTCCAGATCCCATACCCATACCAACGGCGATCTCTGAACATGGGATAACCGTAGTGTCCCCGCTTACTACAGCTTGCCCAAATATAGCGTCTGCTCTGGCAATGGTGACCAATCGACTCAAAGTCTGCCCTGTAGGATCAACTAAGGGTGCTTGCGCTTTTTCCTCTGTTATCATGATGTTCTTCTCCTTCTAAAAAGCATTTTTCGTATCACTAATGGGACGAGGACTGTTGCCAGCCCGGTCAAGAAAATAGTGCTGATCACACGTGAAGTGGAATCTTGAATAGGCAAACGATACGTAGTGTCTTCCTGGCGAATCTCAACCGCTACCGGTCGATGCCAGGTGAAACTACCAAAAAGCAAGCGTAGCTGGACTACACGCCCGATGGGGGTAGTTTGCCTATTGAAACTTGTGACTGCATTTCCCCTCGTCTCGTTAATTCGCAAAATTGGTACCTTTAACTGTCGTTGCATACGGCACACTCGCTATTCTTTTCTAATACTCATTCTTTCGATTGCGCCAGGATCATAGATATCATTGTCATCTTACCATATGATCTATTTCTGTTGCGGGGTTGTGAGGTACATGAATTACCAAAAACATCACGATTTGATTAGTACAACTTACCATTCGCTTTCAAGCTTTTCTGCTTCAATAGGACGCTCGAACCTCTCCAAAGAAAAGGGTTGCATAATCTGCGGTACTTCTCCTTGAACTATCGACTCAGTAATAGTATTTCCTGTAATGGCGCTTAGCATGATACCGACACTACTATGGCCGACGGCAAGCGTGACGTTCTCCCAACCTGGCGCGGGTCCCAATATCGGTTGATTGTCGGGTGTCCTGGGGCGTAATCCTGCCCACATTTGATCTATTGGGCTGCTCTCGAGTGCTGGAGCAAGTCTGATGGCGGTGTTTAGTAGCCATGAGATGCCACCAGCCGTGAGTTTTTTATCAAAACCTGCCTCTTCTTTTGTCGCGCCCACCATTACCGTATTCCCACTTTTAGGCGTGAGATATGCGGCTTCTCCGAAGATGATATGGCGTAGAGGCGGTGATGGTTGCTGTAAGGTGAGTATCTGACCTCGTTGAGGGCTGACAGGTAGATCGACATGTAGCCATTCACTACAGCGAGCCGCCCATGCTCCCGTCGCGATAACCAGGTGATTGCAAGTAATCCATTCACCCTGAGACGTGTACACTCCTGTAACTGTAGCATTATTTCGTTGAATGCCTGTAATTTCTCTATGACTGTACAGAGTTGCCCCAAGATTAGCTGCCGCCAAAGCGAATGCTTTAACAACATGTGAAGCTTTAATTTGTGATTCTTCAGGCGCGTAGATGGCCGCACTGACATCGGGTGCCAGAAGCGGTTCGCGCTGACATGCCTCATCTCCTGTTAGCCAGTGCATTTGCAATCCTAACGGTTGCCATGCTTTCATGTGTTTGCGCAAATTGGGAATGTGCTTTGCGTTGCGAACGATACGCAGTGCGCCAGTCTGCTCGTATTCCATGTTGATGCCGCTCGCATCTTCAAGTTCTGGAACCAATGCAGGAAAAAGGGCAAAACTGGCGAGTAATAGATCGGCAAACGCTCCTGGCCCTGAGAGAGATCCTAAAGGCGCAAGAAGACCCGCCGCCGCGCTCGACGCCTCTGCGCCAATTTCCCCTTGATCTAAAACCGCGACATTTACACCTGATTTGCGCAGGTAGTAGGCGATGGCACAGCCTATGACACCTCCTCCGACAACGGCGACTTCTGTAGTGGATTGCATAGCTAGCTCTCTTGAAAGAGGAGTGGCTTGGTGGGCCCTTATGGTCGCTCACCGTCCCTCTCTTTAGAGGGTGGAGCGCTCTCTTCTTTTGTCTCTTCCTTCTTCTTTTCCTGTTCCGGAATCAAAAGCTTCTGCACTGCCTGTTGAGGACTCAAAGGGATTTTCGAAAACGTCTTAGATATTTCAGAAATTTCCTCCATAGGCAACTCAGCCATTACTTTATCTTTCACTGTCTTAGCCTGACCAACACCCTTGCCTGCATTGCGCGAGATCGATTGCAGCGCCTTCGGACCCGCGATCAACAGGCCAATTATCAGAATCACGATAAGACCATCTAAATGAAACCCGCCCATACAGCCTCTCTCCTTTTATGATCAAAAGCTACAGACGCTACTCTCTCATTATCTTTTCCTCTATAATATCATATGTGGCGACGATGGTGTTATGATCAGTCGTTCTTCCCTATCCACCTCGCACTTATTCCTAAAATAACCCCTATAAGGTATACTTAACGAACAAAACAGCTATGACCCATCGTTTATCCTTCGCATCACACCACTACCGTCACATACACGAAAGAGGAAACCGGCAATGATTTGTACAAACTGTGGAACAGAAAACCCTGACCAGGCCATATTTTGCGTAAAATGTGGCAAACAGCTTCAGTCCTCAAGCCAGCAGCAGCCCTCTTCTCTTATTTCGTCATCCATGACATCGGCAGATGTGACCTTACACTCGACTCCAATTGAAACATGGCGCACAACAATCTCCTCGAGCGCAAAGTGGATTCGACGAGTTGCTATCCCTTTAACCACGCTTGCCTGGATAGCGCTGGTAGCAGTTATCCTCTGGGCCGCATCGCATATTGGCAGATCACTGATCTTATTAGCCATCGCAGCGCTCCTGGCCGTTGCCCTGGCTCCTGTTGTCAAGCTCGCCGCACGCGTAATGCCGCGTATCCTGGCAATACTTGTTGTCTATCTCATCGTACTCATTGGTCTCAGTATCGTAATCTATTTTATATTCAGAACTGCTATCCAGCAGGTAAGCGAACTGAGAAGTCAAGTCACGCACCTTCTCAACCCTAATGCTGGCGTCTCACCCACGCCTCTCGAAGTGACCCTCCAATCCCTTGGCATCGACCAGGTACAGATTCAAGAGGCTCGTCAAATAGTCGTAAGCCACCTGGCAACTCTTGCAAATGATGTTGTCCCACTTCTCAGAAGCATCTTCAATTTCGTTCTAGATTTTATCGTGGTTGCAATGTTGAGCATCTACTTTTTGATAGATGGAGCGCGTGTCATGCGCTGGTTACGCAGCAATCTGCCATTTCAACAGCGTACAATCTTTATGCTTGACACGCTGGAGCATGTTGTAGGAGGCTACATCCGGGGGCAGTTCACACTTTCCTTTTTGATTGGTCTGCTCGTAGGCCTGGGTATGGCAATCTTGCAGGTGCCGCACCCCGTCCTGCTGGGCGTGCTTGCCTTTTTTATGGCGTTCGTTCCAGTGCTGGGCACATTTATTACCGCTACCGCCTGTGTATTGCTTGCTCTGACACAGAATCACGGATGGGTCATCGGTCTGACCCACCAGAGCTGGGTATTAGCCATCATTGTACTGCTCTATTTCCTCGCGGTTCACTCCTTTGAAAGCCATATTGTAGGCCCGCGCATCGTTGGGCAAGCCGTCGGGCTTCATCCCATCATTGCTATCAGCGCGCTCATCGCCGGTGTTGAGCTATTTGGTATTCTGGGAGCGCTCTTTGTCGCGCCAGTCGTCGGCGTATTACAGGCAGTAATCATCTCCCTCTGGAAAGAGTGGCGTGTAGCCCGCCCTGAGCAATTCCCCGTGAAAAAAGCAGTGACAGGGAATGATGTTAGTCTGGAGCCTGCAAGTCCATCCGGAGAGCAAATTGAATAATCACTTATAGGGTGGAGAATTGCATTCAAACAACACGCTCGAAACTACCCCAAAAAAGTGTATCATAGCGTTTATCATTATAGAGAGTCTACAAGAAATCGTGAAGCGGCAGGATGGCTCAATGTCTTATGGCATTAGTGACCATCAGCTCCATTGAGCCATCCTGGCTGATACGCGGTAGGAGGTATACTGAACCCAGGACTTCCCCCACACACCCCTTATCTGGGTACACCGGTCGTGTTTCCCCCAGGACAGCGACCGGTCTCTTTTTGTTTTGGGATGAATTGCACATTCAACTTAAGTTTTGCCTTTGCGGCAAAATATCCTTTAGTTTGTAGCAAGACAAAACTTATGTTGCGATTTGGTCGTCTCTTTCTATGAAAGTTCGGCTGCTCTGTTTGCCGGTAGTCCGAGTGTGAGTCCCAGGTGCGACCTCGACCTTCATGTCACGGGCGGCTCCTGAGCGCCTTGCAACATCAGGCTGCTGACTGCCTCATACCCCTTGACCCAAGCGTCGTGGTGCGCCTGCGTCCAGTGCTTCCCGAGAAAGTCCGCGAAAGTCTCCAACAGGACCGTTCCGACGAGGGGGTAATGCTCTGGCCGGATCCCATACGTGACGTGCCGCTGGCCCAATTCCTGGAGCATACCGCCCAGCACTTCCGGATGCTGCATGTGCTGGACGATCAGGGCCAGCGATTGCTGCAGTTTCTTGCGCTGCTCGAACATGTCGGTGGCGGCAAAGAAAGCTCTCGTTTCGGGGAAGCGGGTGAAGAGCCGCTCATAGAAGGCCGTCACAAATGCCTCCCCGTGCAAGACAATCGCCTGAAAACTGCTTTCGAGCAACTCACCTTGTACTGTCATTTCTGGCCTACTTTCATTATCTTGTGGTCATCCACGGCACCGGACTCAACGCCTGCCCAGGTGGGCTATCGATGCTGATGTGGCACCTACTTGTTTCAGGTGGTCGTGAGGAGCGGGAAGCGCTCTCCCTCTCGCACACTCCCCTGGAGTTCCGTTGCTCGCTGGACTCCAGGGTGAGGTCCTGCTCACTGGTGTTCCTCCTGACCGAGCAGTTGTTCGATGTACCGGGCATACAGGCGCTCGCCGAGGCGCTCAAGAATCGTCAGCGCCGCCTCAAACCGCTGGCGAGCCGGTTCAAACTCCCTTCTGTTGCGTGACACCAGCCCAGCAACATAAAGGGTTTTTGCCTCAGCATAGGGCGCTGCCATGCCGCGGCAGAGCGTCAGTGCTTCCTGCAGGGCGGGCTCGGCCTCCTGCCAGCGCTCTTGTTTGCTCCAGATCAGAGCCTGCACACGCAGCGCCTGCACTAGCGTGGGATTCATCTTGGCCTGCCGCGCTGTACTGAGCACCTGTGCCAGCAGCGCTTGCGCCTGGTCTGCTTCGCCCAACTCCAGGTAGGCCCAGGCCAGCAGTGCAAGGGCTTCCCTGCTATAGCTCACCATCAGACCCGGTGCCTCGAGCAGGGGTGCGAGTCGTCCTCGCGCGGCTTCTGGTCCGCCTGCCAGCAGATCCCACTCGGCCAGTGTCGCCTTTACCCAACACAGCGCCGGCAGATTATGATTCTGCTGCGCCAGCGTCAGGGCCTCTTTCAAATAGTGTCCCGCTTCCTCTTGCCTCCCCTCGGCCAGACAGAGCAGGCCCAGCCCATGCGGGGGAGTGGCATACCAGATCTGACCGATCGAGCCGACTAAGGTTGCGGCCTGCTCAAAATCGGAGCGCGCCTGCTTCCACTCACCGAGGGCGAAGGCATTGAGACCACGATCATAGAGCAGATCGGCCAGCGCTGCCGAGTCGCCCACACGTTCGGCCAGCACAATCGCTTGTTGCAGGCAGGCACGCGCTCGGTGATAGTCGCCCAGATAGTCATAGGCTCTGACCAAATCGTGGAGCGCGATAATTAAGGTCCACAGATTTCCGGTCGCCTCGCCTGCCGGAATGACCTCCTCGGTCAGCGCCCGGCACGCCTCCTCCAGCCGCCCCAACAGGAGAAGCGCCGCTGCCCGCCGCTCCAGAGCTGTCGTGAGGCGCGTGTCATCGCCGAGTGCGTGTGCGAGTGCCGCTGCTTGTTCTGCCGCCGCGAGCTGCTCGTTATACTGGCCAACGCCCATATACAGATAGGCGAGCGCAGCGTAAAAGCTAGCTGCCCCTCGTGAGGCGCTGGCCTGTGGGAGCCGTTGGAGCAGGGGCAGGAGCCGGGTCAACCCCTCCCGCGATGTTCCTCTCCAGAGATGGATGCGCCCAATCTGTGCCAGCCCGCGCAACTCCCCTTCCAGGTCGCCCTCCAACCGATAGACCTCCACTGCCCGTTCCAACGGGAGTAGAGCCTCCTCGTAGCGCGCCTGCCGCGCCAGCATCATGCCCAACTTCACATCCACTGCTGCTGCCTGGGCGCTCCTTCCCAGCGTCTCCAGCCGTGCAATCACCTCGCGGTATGCGCTCTCCGCTTCGGCATGAGCATAGCGCGCGCGCGCCGCATCTCCCGCCCGCTCCAGGTAGAGGATGGCCTTGTCCTGCTCGTCGCTCTGGGCATAGTGATAGGCCAGGACGGAGACAACAGGGGCTGGGACCATCGCCTCCAGGACTTCCGCCACCCGCCGGTGCAGGAGCGCCCGCCTTGCCGTGCCCAGGTCGGAGAGCACCACCTCGCGGATCAGGTCATGGGTAAACTGGTAGGCATCCACGCCCGCCTCGGCCAGCAGTCGCCCTCGTCCACACACCCCCAGAGCCTCCAGGACCCGCTCCTCCGTCAGGTCTGAGCGCACAGCTACCATGACCAGCAGAGCCCACGGCACACGGCGCCCGATCACCGCAGCCAACCGGAGGACCTGCTGGGCAGTCTCCGGCAAGGCGACTGCCCGTTGCAGAATGGCCTCGCGCAGCGTCCAGGGGACATGGCTGCTGCCATTCCAGGTCAGGGAGCCAGTGAGGAGCGCCTGCACACAACTGACCAGGAAGAGCGGCACGCCTGCGGCACGCTCCAGCACCTGTTGCCTCAGATGGGGTTCCCCGTCCGCCGTCTCCGGCAGCAGTTGGGCCAGCAAGGCCGTTGCCTCCCCTTCTGCTAAGGGGGCCAGCAGGGCGCGGCTGGCCCACCCTTCCCGAGCCAGATCAGCCACCAGGAACGCCAGTGGGTCCTGGCTTGCCACGTCCGTATCCCGGTAGGCCGCCAACAGGCG
>WNFX01003485.1_pt1 | contig 15711 bp, 14 predicted proteins | sample 5400111 | NCBI WGS metagenome assembly WNFX01 (sample SAMN13153363, study PRJNA577476) | soil metagenome | isolation source: 40 cm soil or saprolite under grassland replicate 1 | place: USA:California | collected 2016-06-15 | reverse complement strand
AGGAGTGTTCCTTCTGAACCTGGTTCCCCTTGTACTCCAGGTGCTGCACGACTTTTCAGTGGAAAGGACAGGACAATGAAGACAGCCAGCGATATGAAAGAACAGCGTCACATGGCAGCACAGCCAGAGCCGATCGTGACGGATCTGGAGAGACTTGCCGAGTGCGGCTTCACTGCTTCGGAAAGCGCGGCACTGCTCTGGCTCAGACAATGGTACCAAAGTGGTGGCAGCGATCGCATGCAGCTCGTGCGCCACTGGGAGTTTCTTAAGCGGCTGGTCAGAAGTGGCAGGCTAGCAGTGTAATGCTGAAATGTTTACAAAGGTGCAACGTGATGAAAATTGTCATTTTTGGAGCGAATGGCCGAACAGGACAACTCTTGACGAAACAAGCACTGGCTGAGGGACATGCGGTGACGGCAGTCACCCGTCACCCGGAGACATTTCCTCTCCGAAACGCCCGTTTGCAGGTGATGGGTGGAGACGTGTTCGATCTCTTCTCGGTGGAACAAGCGGTGGCCGGACAGGATGCCGTCCTCTCTACCCTCGGTGTCCCCTATAGTTTCAAACCGATTACCCTCTATTCACAAGGCACGGCTCATATTGTGCAGGCCATGAACCACTACGGCGTTCGTCGCCTCGTCTGTGTAAGTTCGAGTGCGACCGATCCCCAGACTCGATACCATGATACTGGGGGAGGTTTCATCTTTGAGAAAATCCTCAAACCGATCATTATTAACGGTATTGGGCGGACACTGTATGCAGATATGCAGCGGATGGAAACGCTGGTGATGAAGAGTGATCTTGACTGGACGATTGTCCGGCCCTCTGGTCTCTTTGAGACGCCTACCGTCACTGACTATCAAGTGGCTGAAGCGTTCATACGCGGAATGTATACCTCCAGGGCAGATCTAGCGGACTGCATGCTCCACCAACTCACCACTGACCAGTATCTGCACAAGGCGGTGGCGGTGGCAACTGTCTCGGTGCGGCCCGACTTGTTTCAGTTTCTTTGGAGAGAGGCGATCAGCAAAAAGGCCTAATGCTGCGTTCCTCAATGGCATGAATAAAACGCTGAATCGACTTCTAGAGCCAAAGCAGGATGGTTATATCCATAGATTTCTACTACAGGAATGATAGCGTCAATGAGGAACGAAGCACTACAGCGGTGTGTAAAAATATTGAGCCATTTACAGCCCTGGGCGCCAGATGTCAAGCCTACATCCAACAGCACGTACACCCGGAGAGCGAAGACACCACTCGTGTTGAAGCTCTTGACATAATCAAATTAATGACGTATCATTAATGACGTATCATTAATGACGTGACATCAAAGATATGCTTTATTGATGTCGTAGAAAAAGGAGAACAATCTTGCGTATACACGCTATTCAAACAGGAACCGTTGCCATCAAAACACGGCAGTTGAGTGGCCGGGGACGTGGTGCCCTGCGGCCCTACATCACTATGCTCGACACGACATGGACAGAGCCTTTGCCCATCTATGCGTGGGTGATTGAACACCAGGAAGGCCTGATCGTGGTAGACACCGGCGAGACCGCCCGTGTGGCAGAACCAAGCTACTTCCCCTGGTGGCATCCTTACTACAGGCTGGGCGTGCGCGAATGGGTGCGTCCTGAAGAGGAGATTGGACCGCAACTGCGCGCTCTGGGCTTCGCACCGGCCGACGTGCGCTGGGTGCTGCTGACGCACTTCCACACCGATCACGCTGGGGGGCTGTCTCATTTCCCCAGGACCGAGATCCTGGTCTCGCGCACCGAATATCAGGCCGCATCTGGTTTCCGGGGGCAGATGAGGGGCTATCTGCCCCAGCACTGGCCGACCTGGTTCGCGCCACATCTGATCGATTTTGCCCCTCAGCCGTGTGGGCCATTTCCAGGCAGTTATGCGCTGACCAGGGCAGGCGATGTCCACCTGGTACCGACACCAGGTCATACGTCCGGGCATTACTCGGTCATCGTGCAGGAAGATGAGCATGCGTTCTTTTTCGCGGGGGATACCTCCTATAGCCAGCACTTGCTGCTTGAGCAGGCGGTTGATGGGGTCACACGGGATGTCGCGCTCTACCGAGAGACGTCACAGCAGATTCGGGCGTATCTGCAATCCGTGCCGACGATCTACCTCCCCAGTCATGATCCTGAGTCCGCGCATCGTTTGGCCACACGTAACGTCGCTGTTCCCGTGAACGCTTGAGGAGTGTTTGGGCGAGAAAGAGAGAGGAGTAGAGAAGTGCAACCAGTTGAAGAATTCCGCTATCTCGTACTCGCCGCACAACGCGAGGGGAACCGGATCTTAACAGAAGCGCTGCGTCCCCTTGATCTCACCCCATCGCAGGCCGAGGTGCTGCGCGTGCTTCAGGAGCATCAACCGTTGTCACTGATTGCGCTTGGGGATCTGCTCGTCTGCGAGAGCGGCAGTCCGAGCCGACTGGTCAACGGGCTGGTCGAGGCAGACCTCGTCAAACGTGTGCCATCCGCCTCGAACGGTCGGATGGTGACGCTGACGCTGACCGCAGCAGGGGAAGAGATGGCTACTCGTGTGGGCGCTGTGGAGGCAGCGCTCTACGAGTTCATCGCCAAGGCTCTTGAGGGGCAGTCCCTATCCGAGAGCATTGCCCTGCTGTGGCGCCTGGTCGAAGGACGACCAGCGGGAGAGGCGCTCGCGCGGCGCATACGTCGTGTGCACAAGGAGGAAATATGACAAAGACTTCACAATTACATGTCGTACTGGGAGCCACTGGCGGCGTTGGACAAGCCCTCGTGCAAGAGCTGGCGGCGCAAGGGGCGCAGGTCCGCGCTGTCAATCGCAGTGGACGCGCCCCGGTGCCGGCTGGCGTCGAGGTCATGGCGGCTGATCTGACCAACCGCGAAAGTACGCGCACCGCGTGCCAGGGAGCCACAGTCATCAACCACTGTGCAGGATTACCGTATCATCAGTGGGCCACCTACATGCCTGTCATGTTAGACAACGTAATCAGCGCCGTCAGTGCCACGGGAGCAACGCTGGTGTACATCGATAACCCTTATATGTATGCCCCCACGTCGCAACCGCTCACCGAGGACTCCCTCCAGGCACCGATCTCGCGCAAGGGGGAGCTCCGCAAACACCTGGCGGAGACCATCCTGGCTGCGCATGCCCAGGGACAGATCCAGGCTACCATCGGACGCACCCCGGATTTTTACGGGCCAGGGGTACGCACCTCAGCCGTGGGAGAACAGTTCTTCACCGCTGTGGTGGAGGGCCGCCGTGTGCCCTGGCTCGGCAAACTGGATGTGCCGCATGCGCTCTCGTTCGTCGAGGATGTCGCCCATGGGCTGCTCGTCCTGGGAACGCACGAGCAAGACTTGGGCCAGGTCTGGCATCTGCCCACCGCTCAGGCGCTCACGGGGCGGCAGTACATTGCGCTGGCCAGTGAAGCGGCCGGGGCGCAGGCCCGTCCCCTGGCGGTGCCAGCACTGCTGCTCAGGCTCCTTGGACTGGCGAATCCGGTCCTGCGCGAGTCGGTGGAGCTGCTCTACGAATTCAACGGACCCCTCCTGTTTGACGGGAGCAAATATAGCCGTGCCTTTGGGGGAACACCCACTTCCCATCAAGAGGCCATGCGTCAGACCGTGGCATGGTATCGGGAGTCGGCTGCGCCCAAGGCCTCGCAACACGCGGAAGAGCAGACGAAGGAATGAAGGTGCATGCGCGTCGAGAGACAACTGAGCGAATGGCTCAACCTTTCCTCTCACAGCTGTAGGTTGGTGCGCTGGCCCCCACATTCTGATCCTCTGGCCTGCCGTGCTGGCCCATCACCCTACCATTGGTCGCTGTGTGTTGGCGTGGGAACAACGCTCGTCCTCTGGATGACGCTCCTCTCCCTCACGCGGTTCGCGTTGAGAGTGATGCGCAAAAGGGTGGCAGTGAACTGAGCACAGTGGGCTTCTCTTCTCTCAGAGCATGCGCATTGGTATGACCCCGTCAGTGGGAATCATCACCGTCATGGGCTCAGTGCTCCTGCTCCCAGAATCACGTCTGACCGCGACACCTCGACTCGACCTGTTCGCTGTGCTCAGCCTGTTCAACGAGCTCGTTTTGCTTCGCTCTCCGCTGATTGACGACCTTGTATGGAGACCCTTCTCCTCCATGGCGCTGCTCATGGCGCTTTCATGGCGCACCCTCCTCATACTAGCAGCAGAGAAGACAAGCTGAAAGTCTTGATGGTAGACACGTTTCTTACCCTCTCTCAGCTGTCATGCAGAGGCCTTTTGCCGAGATAGAATATCTTTGCCTCAGCAAAACACCGACAGGCCCGATGGGCTCAGAATCGGGCTATTTGACAAAACGGAATGAACCATCAAACAAGAAGGGGATGGGCACAGCACTTTTTCTGTCAGGAGGAACAACACAATGACCACTCAATCCAGTCCGTCTTACGAGAAACAGTCACGCGATGCGGCCTCTTGGGCGCAGTATGCGGCAACATTGCATGTGGCGAGAGTGCCGACGGGAGCGCTCAACCTGAATGTGGAAGGACGCCGGGCGATGAGTCCTATGCAGGGCTTCGGCCAGCTGTGGCAGAAAACCTTTCGTATTCGTCTGAACGACGCACAGGTCACGCCAGCCGAGGTTATCACCACCTGGAAGGAGCGCTTCCCGAAGTTCTGGCCCAGGTGGGATCATTTCTACCCACCACTGACCGGCATTGCGCCTGGGGAGGTGGCCCTCATCAACATGTTGCTTCCTGGAGATATCCCGCATGGTCTCCCGATCTCCACCGGTGTGCTGGTGCTCTATGCCGACGAGAAGTCCTTCACGTTCATGACCCCGGAAGGGCACATGTTTGCCGGCTGGATCACCTTTAGCGCCTACGAAGAGGAGGGCTGCACGGTAGCCCATATCGAGATCCTCGCGCGTCCCAACGACCCGGCCTATGAACTGGGCTCTCGCCTCTTTGCCTCCCGCTCAGAGAACAAGTTCTGGCAGTACGCATTGGCCTCATTGGCAGCACACTTCGACGTGGTCGAACCGGTGCAGACGCACGTTGTCTGCATCGATCCAAGAGTCCAGTGGTCGCAATTCTGGAATATCTGGCAGAATGCAGCCATCCGGACGGTCCTGTACCGCATGCTGACACCGGTACGATGGCTGCTCACATATGTTAGCCGCTGAGCTTCAACGATAGGAACACGCATAGATGGCTTAACCTGTGGGACAAGCAGAACAGGCAAGCGTAAGAGACACTGTTCAGGTGCCTCGTCAGAAGACGCCACCGCGTCTTAGCAGCCACTCCTTACTTGGCAGTGCAATTGAAAGGAGGGATAAGCATGCACACAGCTCTCGAATCGATGTCCATTTCAAAGTTGCAGGCACGTTTGCGAGGGGAGGTGATCTGCCCCGGTGATGCCCGCTATGAGCAATCTCGCCGCGTCTGGAACGGCAGGATTGACCGGTATCCCGCCCTGATCGTGTACTGCGCCGACCCTGATGATGTCCTCACCACCATCGACTTCGCCCGCAGCGTTGGTCTGCCGATCGCTGTCCGCGGTGGCGGCCATAGTATGGTTGGCCTTTCGGTCTGGAACGGCGCGCTCGTCATCGATCTTTCGCGTATGAAGGGCATCCAGCTTGAGCCATTGACGGGCATCGCGCGTGTGCAGGCGGGACTCACCCTGGGCGAATTTGTGCAGGAAACCCAGGTGTACGGCCTGGCAACCACCACCGGCACCGTCTCGGGAACGGGTCTTGGCGGACTCACCCTGGGTGGAGGCATCGGCTGGTTGATGGGCAAATATGGGCTCACCATCGATAGTCTGCTCTCGGTGGATCTGGTAACCGCCGATGGGCGGAGGCTCTCCGCCAAGGCGGCTGAGCACCCGGACCTCTTCTGGGGCGTGCGTGGCGGTGGGGGCAACTTCGGGGTCGCCACTTCCTTCGAGTTCCAACTGCACCCGGTCGATGCGGTTCTGGCGGGGAAGATCCTCTACCCGCTTGCAAGAGCGAGAGAAGTCCTGCGCTTCTACCGCGAGTATACGGCGACGGCTCCTGACGAACTGACCACCTACGTGACGCTGAAGTCGACACCAGCCGGTCTTCCCGTTGTCTCCATCAGTCTGTGCTACTGTGGCCCGATGGCGCAGGGAGCGCGGTTCATCGAGCCGCTCAGGAAGCTGGGATCGCCTGTAGCTGATTTCATTCGTCCCAGGCCCTACCTCCAAACCATCTCAAACAATGCGGGAGCGCCAGACGGCTGTCACTACTACGAGAAGGCCTACTCCCTGTATTGGCTCAGTGACGAGGTGATCGAGATCATCGCCGCCTATGCTTCGATCCGTACCTCGCCCCTTTCAGAGGCGCTGATTCAACACGTGCATGGAGCCGCCGGCCGGGTCAGCCCGACCGCCACGGCTTTTGCCCTGCGCGAGGTGCCGTATGTCATGAACATCGTAGCCGGGTGGAATGCTGACGACGCCTATGAGGCTGAGAGGCACACGGAATGGGTGCGCGCGTTTCAGACTGCACTGCTCCCATTCACCATGAAAGGAGTGTATACGAACTTCCTGGGTGACGAAGGGGAAGAGCAGGTACAGGCTTCCTACGGTGTCAACTACGAGCGCCTGGTCGCCCTCAAGAACACGTACGATCCAACGAACGTCTTCCGATTCAACCAGAACATCAAACCAACCGTCTGGTCTGTGGTGGGTTGATCAACTGCAAAAGCGCACACAAGTGGAAGAACGCATACGACACAGCAATACGATACATCTGTGAGGACATGCAATCAATTCTTATCGGCAAGAGTTTGGAGCTTATGATGCAAGCGAAAGTGACACAGGCAAAACCGACTTCTTCTCGTGAAGGGAAAATAGAGACAGCTACAACCCCCATGATACCGCTGAAAACTCAGTTTGAGCAACTACAGAGCAGCGAACAGGGGATGACAGTCGAGGAAGCGCGTCAGCGGCTGGAAAAATACGGCCCGAACGATACAACAGGCACGAAGCACGTTTCAGGTCCGGTACAATTTTTACGCCTGTTCTTGAACCCATTGATCCTGATCCTGATCCTCGCCAGCCTTGTCTCGGCAGCCCTGGGCGACCGGGTCGATGCCAGCATTATCCTCATCATCGTGTTGCTCAGCAACATGCTCAATTTCGTGCAGACGTACCGCTCGCAGAAGGCTGTCGACAAATTGCGTTCAAGTGTGGCGCCAACTGCTACCGCGCTGCGCGACGGCAAATGGATTGAAATCCCACGCAGCAACCTTGTGCCCGGCGATATGATTCGTCTCAGCGCGGGAGACCTGGTGCCCGCCGATGCACACCTGGTGCAGGCAACCGATCTGCAAGTACAGCAGGCTGCACTGACCGGCGAATCGCAACCAGTCGAGAAAACCGCGGATGACGCTTCTGTCCCAACAGAGAGTCTCGCCGAAGTGCAGAATAGCGTCTTTCTTGGTACCTCGGTCATGAGTGGCTCGGCTACCGCACTGGTCACCGCCACGGGTCGCACGACCGCCTTTGGCGATATTGCCGCAAGTCTGGGAAGTCGTCCGCCACAGACCGAGTTCGAGCGCGGCATGCAAGGCTTTAGCTTGCTGATAGTGAGGACGGTTTTCTTCCTGGTTGTCTTCATCTTCCTGGTTGGCATCATCGGTCATCATCGACTGCTCGAGACGATCCTCTTCGCCATCTCGCTGGCTGTTGGTCTGACACCGGAGGGCTTACCCGCAATCACGACAGTGACGCTGGCAAAGGGCGCAGAGCGTATGGCCAAACAAAAGGTGATCGTCAAATACCTGGAATCGATCCAGAACTTCGGCAGCATCGATACCTTCTGCAGCGATAAGACGGGTACCTTAACCAGCGGCGTAACGCAACTGGAAGGACATCTCGATCTCTCCAATCAAACATCCGACCATGTTCTGCTCTTTGGCAACCTGAACAGCTCGTACGGGACTGGGATCAAAAGCCCTCTCGATCAAGCTCTTTTGCAGTATGGCAAAGTGGATAGCAGTGGATACAGCAAGGTCGGTGAGATCCCCTTCGATTTTGATCGACGTCGCCTCTCGGTGATCGTGCAGCACCAGGGCGAACTCATGCTGATCATAAAGGGGGCACCGGAGAGTGTGCTTCCTTTCTGTTCCACATACGAGATCAACAGGGCGAGCAAGCCCCTGGATGACGCAGCACGTGCAAATTTTGCAAAGATGTATCAGGCTCTGAATACGCAAGGGTATCGTGTCCTGGCTGTGGCATATCGCTCAGTTCCACAAGAAGCGCGCTATGGCGTAACGGACGAACAGAGCATGGTCCTGCTTGGCTTCTTGACCTTTGCTGATCCTCCCAAGCCGGATGCGGCCCAGGTGTTGCAAGCGCTGAAAAATGATGGCGTACAGGTCAAAATTCTGACGGGTGACAATGAGCTGGTCACCCGCCACGTGTGTGAACAGGTTGGATTGGAGAGCAGGAGGATTGTGCTGGGTAGCGAATTAGACAAAATGTCTGATGAAGCACTTGCCAAGATAGTCGAGCAGGTCACTGTGTTTGCCCGTGTCTCACCCAGACAGAAAAACCGTATCATTCTCGCACTCAAGAGCCGCAAGCACGTCGTGGGCTATATGGGCGATGGCATCAACGATGCCCCTTCGTTACATACGGCCGACGTTGGCATCTCGGTCTCCACAGGCGTCGATGTCGCCAAGGACGCGGCCTCTATTATCCTGCTGGAAAAGAGTTTACAGGTCTTACACAATGGTATTCTGGAGGGACGTAAAGCCTTCGGCAATGTGATGAAGTATCTGTTGATGGGCACCAGTTCCAACTTCGGCAATATGTTCAGTATGGCGGGCGCGTACGTCTTCCTGCCTTTCCTGCCCATGTTGCCCTCGCAGATCCTGCTCAACAACTTACTCTACGACACGTCCCAGCTAGCCATCCCGACCGATCATGTGGATCCGAGCTTCATGAAAAAGCCGCAGCACTGGGACATCAGTCTGATCAGCAAGTTTATGATCGTCATCGGACCAATTAGCTCGATCTTCGACTTCCTGACTTTCTTCATCCTGTTCCGTGTCTTCCATGCTGGACCGGTGCTCTTCCACACAGGCTGGTTTGTGGAGTCGCTCTCCACCCAGACGCTGGTCCTGTTTATCATTCGGACCGCGGGCAATCCACTGCGCAGTCTTCCGAGTCTTCCGCTCATGATCACTGTGCTACTGGTTGTGGCCATAGGCATCCTGCTTCCGTACACACCCCTTGCCGATCCGCTCGGCTTCACACCGCTACCAGGGCTGTACTTCCTCTTCCTGATTGCAATGACGGTGACCTACTTGCTACTCGTCGAACTCGTCAAGCGTCCCTTAATGAGACGATTTGCACAATAACCGAGGTGTATACATGAAAAAACCAGGTAGATATCAGTTTTCTGAGGTTGGGTCCCATCGCGCATATGCGTGGGGAGCTGGCGGGGGCTGGCACTTATCCATCTCGCCAACGCCGCTGCGCTGGCACTTATCCGTCTTGCCAACGCCGCTGGCGCAGCTACCGCTTCGCGGTCAAGCAAGACGCAAGGAGAGCTACTGCTTCGCAGTCAGGCGAGATGAAAGGAGAAGCCCCGCTACTACCTTTCACTTGTCACGGGAACGTTGACAGGCTACTAAACCGATAGGAGGAAATTACACATGTCAGTAGAGATTTCTACGTCCCAGCTGTCTTTCAGCAGTCCGAAGATTTCAGTAGAGCACATCCGCCAGGCTCACGGTGCAGAGCTGGATGCGCTTGCCCGGTACCGGCGCGTGACCAACTACCTTGCGGCTGCACAGATTTATCTCAAAAACAACGTGTTGCTTGAGGAACCGCTGAAACCTGAGCATATCAAAGACCGCCTGTTGGGCCACTGGGGCACCAGCCCTGGTATCAACCTGGTCTATGCTCACCTCAACCATCTGATCCTGCGCTACGACATCGATCTGTTTCTGGTCACGGGACCGGGGCACGGCGCTCCCGCGAACCTGGCAAACCTGTATGTAGAAGGCACGCTCCATGAGTTCTATCCAGATCTGACGCTCGATCGCGCAGGAGTTGAACACTTTGTGCGCAGCTTTTCCTGGCCCGGTGGATTTCCAAGCCACCTCTCTCCTGGTGTTCCAGGAACCATTCACGAGGGAGGGGAGTTGGGCTATGCGCTGGCGACCGCCTTTGGCGCTGCCATGGATAATCCCAACCTGATTGTGGCCTGCATCGTCGGCGATGGCGAGGCGGAGACCGGACCGACCGCTACCGCCTGGCATAGCTACAAGTTTCTTGATCCTGCCGAATCCGGCGCGGTTCTGCCCATCGTGCATTTGAATGGCTACAAAATCGCCAATCCCACCATCTACGGCACCATGACCGATGAAGAACTGCTGGCCCTGTTTACAGGGTACGGCTACCAGCCGATTTTCGCAGGAGGAGAAGATTTGGATGCCTCTCTCTACGGAGCTCTGGACTGGGCCTATAACGAAATCCGCAGCATTCAGCAGGCTGCACGTGCTGGCAAGCCACTTGTGAGACCGCGCTGGCCAGTGATTCTTATGCGATCTCCTAAGGGCATGTCAGGCATTAAAGAAATGGATGGAGAGCCGATCGAGGGTTCTTACCGTTCCCACCAGGTTCCTGTTCCTGATCCGAAGACGAATCCTGAACACCTGCGCCTGTTGGAGGGCTGGCTGCGTTCCTATCACATCGAGGAACTGTTCGATGAGCATGGCTGTCCCAGGCCAGATATTCTCGATCAGTGTCCAAAGGGGCACCGGCGCATGGGGAGTAACCCTCACACCTTTGGTGGACGCATACGGCGAGACCTCGATCTTCCTGACATCTTTGCGTTTGCAGTCCCCAGCGAGCAAGTTGCCGAAAACAAGACAGGACCGGTCAAAGGTAGCCTGATCAGCGGACCTGAGCAACTCGCCACCTATCTGGGGGAGGTCGTCCAGCGCAACCCACATGCCTTCCGCATCTTCAGCCCCGATGAGCTGGAATCCAACAAACTGACCGCGGTGCTCGATGGGACCAAACGCGACTACCAGTGGCCTGTTCCGCCTCACAATGCAAAGATCACAGCGCACGATGGGCGTGTGCTGGAAATCCTCAGTGAGCATACCCTCCAGGGGTGGCTGCAGGGCTATCTCCTCACCGGCCGTTATGGCCTCTTCCCCTCCTACGAGGCCTTTCTGAACATTGTCGTCTCGATGATGGACCAGTACTCCAAGTTCCTGAAGATGTCACTGGAACTTCCCTGGCGCTTGCCCGTCGCCTCACTGAACTACCTGGAGACCTCAACCTTGTGGCGGCAAGAACACAATGGGTTCTCGCATCAAAGCCCGGGGTTCATCAACGACATCTTGAACAGAAAAGCCCAGGTCTCGCGCGTCTACCTGCCGCCAGATGCCAACTGCTTGCTGAGTACGGTAGATCACTGCTTGCACAGCCTGGACTACGTCAACCTGGTCATTGCGAACAAGCCTCCCATGCCCCAGTGGCTCTGTATGAAAGATGCCATCGCCCACTGCCGGGCTGGCGCTTCGGTCTGGCCATGGGCTAGCATCGATGAGGGTATGAACCCGGATGTCGTGCTGGTGGGCATTGGCGATAACCCGACGCTGGAGGTGATGGCGGCCGCTCATATCTTGCGCACTGATCTGCCCGAGCTACGAGTTCGTGTGGTCAATGTCACCGACCTATTCATACTGGAGAAAGAAACAGCTCATCCCCACGGCCTGGATGACGAAATGTTTGAAGCCCTTTTCACGAGGGATGCACCTGTGATTGTCAACTTTCATGGGTATCCTTCGGCAGTGAAACAGTTACTCTTCGGGCGTAATCATACTCAACGCTTCCACATCCATGGGTACCAGGAGGAGGGCACAACCACGACGCCATTTGACATGAACGTGCGCAACGGGACCAGCCGGTACCACCTGATTACGCAGGCCATCCGGCTCGCAGCAGCGCGCAATCCACGTGTGGCCGTACGCGCAAGCGAACGCGTCCATCACTACGAGTATCTCCTCGTCGCTTTCCGCCGCTTCATTCAAGAGAACGGCGTAGATCCGGAGGAGATCTCCAACTGGCAGTGGAGCTCAATCTGATGAACATACTCGTTCTGAATGCAGGTTCAAGGAGTCAGAAGAGTCGCTTATACGAATTAGTTGGCTTCCTGCGCGGACTTGCGCCCACACCGCTCTGGTAGGCTGCTGCAGATTGGACACTTCTTCAAGGAATCACTGAACCGACAGGCCAACTACGAAGTTATCTTAGCTAGAAGGAACAGACATCATGATTGTTATTGAAACACATAGGCATAACTGGAAAAAATGGCGCCCGAGAGCCTTAACATTTCTCACCGTGTTTCTCTCAATCGTCTTGCTAGTTGCAGGAACATTTGAATTTATCCCTGCATGGATATTGAGAAACCCTCCCGACGCTATCCACCTCTGGCATATCGCCGAGCTGACAGCTTTATCAGCAATCCTATTGGGTGGCGTAATGTTCGGGCTGGTGCGCAAACCGGAGGAAAAGCCTCTCCTGGCGCAGTTCCTCGTAATGAGTGTAATAATCTTAGCCGTTGGTAACGCGCCTTTTATGTTGCAAGTTATTGGATTATTGGTCCTGGCAGGACTGCTTGTGCTGGCCTATCCTCAGCCTCGTGCTCTGCTGAGTTTCTCGCATAAGAGACGCGTGAGCGCAGCATTGCTGGCGATTACGGTGCTGTTCGCCGTAATTCTTGATCCGATCATTCAGCAAGAAATTCACTATCAGATCATTGGGATGGCTGAGAATGATGCGCATGCATTGCAGTTCCACTGGATTGGTTCAGCCTTACTCTATGTGCTACTGATCCTGGCTGGCGTCCTGGCGTCCACAAAGCGGCCCGGTTGGAAGAGGCTGGCGATCATCACCGGTATCACGTACATTTTCCTGGCTGGAATAGCTTTGCTTGTACCAGGTTACGCTGCTGGTGCCTGGAGTCAGGCCGGTGGACTGTTCGCAGGTTTCTTTGGGGCGCGCTACATTCTGGTTGCGCTGGCAGAAGCTGAAGGCACAAGACAGAACGTCTCCACTCCTGTTCCTGAGTCTGTGCTTACACCCGAAGTTTTGCCTGACACTGGAACGATAGCAACACCTGTCTCTGAATCGACCACTGTTTCCTCGTCACGAACTGCGTATCAAGCGGAAGAGCAGGTTGAAATGGGAGAGGTAGAACTCGCGGGTATGGATCAGAAATAAGCGAGTGCGACTTTATGCAAAGGAGATGAGCATGATGAAAATCGTGATTTTCGGTGCCGCAGGCGCTACTGGTCGTATTCTGGTCGAGCGAGCATTGGCGCAGGGATATGAAGTGACTGCGTTTGATCGACAGGCCACTGCACTTACCATACAACATCCAAAACTTGCCCTTGTTCAGGGGGACATTTTCAATCCATCACAGGTCGAGGAAGCGATAGCTGGCCAGGATGTCGTGATAAGCATACTTGGCGTGAGGCCTGGCGTTACTATACCAGTTTGCACTCAAGGCATGGAGCATATTATCGCAGCAATGCAGAAATTAGGAGTGAAACGCTTCATTTGCCAGTCAGGATTCGTCGTAGCAGTGTTGGATGGCGAATGGCGGGAAGTCCAGTACTTACCGATCATCTTGCCGTTCTTTCCAAAAGAGAGAGCCATGTTTGCAGACAAAGTGCTGCAGGAGCAAGAAATCCGGCAGAGTGATCTCGACTGGATCATTGTGCGTCCTGCAAGGCTGACCGATGGTCCAAGGACGGGAGATTATAAAGTTGGTGCTCCGCTCCCAATGGGCCCGAGAGCGAAGATTTCACGTGCCGATATTGCTGACTTCCTGCTCAAGCAGGTGCGTGCTGATACCTACGTACATCAGGTACCAAGATTGAGATACTAAGTCCCAAAAAAACTAACAGTAAGGAGACTGATATGGAAAGTAAAGTCAAATCTCTGGGGCATCCTCTTCACCCTATGCTTGTCAATTTCCCGCTCGGACTACTGATAACATCGGCAGTTTTCGATATCATCCACTGGATCACAGGGAATGGCTACTGGTCAGGAATCGCCTTTTGGATGATAGCCGCTGGAGTGATCACTGGGTTTTTGGCCGCAATTGTCGGTACAATTGATTGGTTAGCAATACCATCTGGCACGCGCGCCAAATCGGTTGGCTTGTGGCATGGCGCTGGCAACTACCTGATTCTCATGCTGTTCGTAGTGAGCTGGTTGCTTCGCTTAAGTGCGACGGGAAACCCACCCATCATCGCGTATGTTCTTTCTTTTCTTGGGGCGGCCCTATTGGGAATAACGGGCTGGCTTGGTGGCGAACTGATTCTCCGGCTAGGAATCGGGGTCGATGAGGGGGCCAATTTAAACGCTCCAAGTTCACTCTCAGGACTGCCAGCCAATCAGAATGTGACCGATAGTAGTGTAGAGTGAGTGATTGACCGATTGTTGGAAAGAGCAGCCAGGGCAAGTCAACGCCACGCATGCGCTGTATTCTCGCAGTATTGCCCTGAAGCGGGATCGGGCAATGCGAAATACCCTGTTGAAATATGCATTGTCATCTCCTAAATTCTCATAGCGAGAGAGGTGGAAGGAAGTGAGGGCCTATCGGTGTTTTGCTGATGCAAAGATGCAACAGGATCTGCTCAAACCTCTCGCGGAGGGCGCCTGGAGTGCAGGTTGAAAGCTGAAAGCCTCGATGCAAGACACGTTTCTTACCCTCTCTCAGCTGGCTTGCAGAGGCCTTTCGCCAAGATAGAGTATCTTTGCGTCAGCAAAACACCGACTGGCCAGAAGGCAGTCTTAGCGATACTCAGTGCGAAGCATACTTTACCATTCTAATAGGACCAGATGGAGGTGTTACATGCCTGTACACGAACACATGCCAGCAATGGAGCGACTGAAAGAGGAACAGACCCTCCCGGAGCTTTCTTCACAGATGGTTACGATGATCACAACGGAACATTACAATTTGCAAACGGGGCGATCGATGACCGTGGCAGACGCCAATGGCCGCTGCACGCTCTTCATTGGGGCCGTCTCCGGCGTCTTGATTGCCATTGCTTTTACTGGGCAAGTCTCCCGCATGAGCACGGCCTTCTTCGTCTTCAGCCTGGTGCTGGTTCCCTCGCTCTTGTTGATGGGGCTCATTACCTTTGAGCGCGTGCTGCAATCGGCCATTGAAGATCTCACGTACGCGCGCGGGATCACGCGCATCCGGCACCTCTACCTGGAGTATGCTCCCCAGCTGCGACTCTCCTTCCTCCTTGCAGCTGACGATGAGAGCAGACGACCAATGCTCAAGGTGGGGATCCACCCATCCTGGTGGCAGGTCTTCCTCACAACGGCGGGGATGATCGCTGCCATCAACAGTGTGCTGGTGGGGGTTTTTGTGGGTCTGCTGCTGTCTGCCCTGTTCACCTTCCCCTTGCCGGCCTGTACGAGCGCGGGAGTCGTCACCTTCCTGGTGAGCTTTGGCATCCATCAACGCTATCAATGGGGGCAATGGAGTCGCCTGGAGCAGAACCTGGTGACCCTCTTTCCAAGCTAGGAGAACGTCGTAGAACGAGCTGAGCCGTGACGAACCAGCTGGAAGAACGGCGTGCCAACAGACTGGCGGAGAAACCCGTGCAGGCGGAGGCGCGCCTGCTCGATCAAAGTTGTT
>WNFX01003483.1_pt1 | contig 15712 bp, 17 predicted proteins | sample 5400111 | NCBI WGS metagenome assembly WNFX01 (sample SAMN13153363, study PRJNA577476) | soil metagenome | isolation source: 40 cm soil or saprolite under grassland replicate 1 | place: USA:California | collected 2016-06-15 | reverse complement strand
AAGATTAGTGCGTTGGTGTTAGCTGTGATGGCTTTGCTATTTGCATTGGGTCTTTTCTGATACAATACGATACAAGTATAACGAATAATAATTGTACTTATTGCAGAATATTGTAAAATTCGTTGGGTGTGAAAAAATTAAATATTATGTAACAGGACCCTACTACATACAGTGTCCGAATCCCCTACATTCGAACCTAGAATTTTGAGCTATTGCAGTTGCGTTTTTGAATTTTTATGAAAAGTGAGCCGAAAAATCGTGTCAAAAATGGTTCACAAACCTCCGAGCCCGTTTTATCCTAATAATTCACTTGATTCTAACCATTCCAATACAATAATTACTAGCACAGAATCACTCTACTGCATTTGAAATTTGTTGATTGAAAATTTGATGGCCTGAGTATAGGGGAAAAGTACCAGGTTTTATTGCTATAGGATTTTTTATTGGCTTTCTTCTCGGGCTATCCTTTAATATTATTGATTGCATTTGAAATTATCTTGAAAGTTGGCGTCACACTACCTCAGCTTGGAAAACAAGCTACGAGAGAAAATTTAATTCAATATGCTAGTAAAGCTGAAGAATCGGGTTTTGACTCCGTTTGGGTACTAGAAAGACTTCTGTGGCCGATTAACCCACGTACGCCGTATGTGGCAACTCCTGACGGTAGCCTTCCTTTAGACTATCAAAACGTACTTGATCCGTTAGAAACTCTGTCATTTGTTGCTGCGCACACCCAACAAATATCATTAGGTACTTCCGTAATAGATATGCTATTCCATAATCCTATCGTTCTGGGCAGAGGAATTGCTACTCTAGATGTTCTATCGCAAGGAAGAGCTATATGTGGTCTTGGTATAGGCTGGTCAAAAGATGAATATCAAGCTTCTAACATACCTTTTAAGAATAGAGGTAAAAGAGCAGATGAATTCCTTGAAGCACTAAAAAGAGTATGGACCGATGATGTAGTAGAATTTAAGGGTGAGTACTACAATATACCCGCTTCAAAAATAGGCCCAAAACCTATACAAAAGCCTCATATACCAATTTACATGGGAGGGTTTAGTCCAGCTACACTTTCTAGAATTGTAAAATATGATGCAAACGGCTGGTTAGGCGTACCAGTAGGACCTCTGGAACAACTTCGAACTACTGTGAATACAATATATGATCTTGCCACCAAAGGAAATAAAGACCCAAATTCCTTCAAGGTCATTCTTTTAACTTATCCTAATATATCTGATTCAAAAAACGCAGGCGGAGATCAAAGGTTTCCAATGACAGGAACAATTGAAGAAGTAGGTAGCGATATAAGAGAATTTAAATCTATGGGCATAGAGCATATTGTATTTGGTTTGTTTTTCTCCCCCATATATCCAAATATAGATCAATCAATCGAAATCTCAAAACAGTTACTACAATACGCAAAGTAAGGTAGTATTCTATTTTCCAAGCTCTATTTTTTCAGGAAATCTATTTAGAAACAATTTTCACAAAAAATAATGATAGTTTATTATTCATCTCAATTGCAGAAACATCTGTGAACAAAAAGTTTTTAAAGTTGATTACTAGTGCAAGAATTGGACATCTAGCCACAGCATCTTCTAATCTACAACCTTATGTTACGCCGGTAGTATTTATTCTACAACAAAATAATATCTTTGTTCCATTAGACGATAAACCCAAAACAATAAGTGTGAAAGAGCTGAAAAGGGTAAAAAATATAGAAGAGAATCCAAAGGTCTCTTTTCTTGTTGATCATTACGAAGAAGACTGGACAAATCTCTGGTTTGTCATGATAATTGGATGTGCAACGTTAGTGGGAATGAATGGAAGAACAGAAAAATCAAGGAAAGAAATCAGGAAGATTCACACTAAGTTTCTGAAAAAGTATTCTCAATATACCAAACTTAGTATTGGAAAGATTTACATCAAAATAAAGATAGATAAAACGATATATTGGAAATATAATCAAATCAAATAAGGATTGGCTCTAATATTATGAAGGTAATACTGTAAAATATTTCAATCTTGAAGTTGAGGCAGATAAAGATAACAAGAACAAATACCCTGGGGAAGTAAAAAGATTTACTGAACTATTGGTTCTAAAATATTATCCGCCCTTGAAATACTGGCCACATACTAAATTTGTGACAGGTAAAGTGATAGATAAACTCGTGAGCCATACAAAAATCAATTACTATCTTGATGAAGATAGGAATCTTACCGCTATGGCATTCATTACCATAGATGAACTAATAAAGAAGAAGATTTTATGATTATGTTACCCAATTAGATTCTCATTCGTTTTAATAAGAATGATTTTAAAAAAGTTTGAGTAGATGACTGAGCTAAGTACTGACCTTGGGCTTTTAGGTTTAGTGGCGCAGTTGTTCTAGAACCATCAAAACTTTAGACCCATCTGAAAAATCAGACTAGTCCCTCCGGGCCCGATCCGATATCGGTGCTTTTATGTGGGTTTCACAAATAATATGGTGAAATAGAAAAAATTGGAAAACCCAAAATTATGTCAAATTTGATTCACAAACCACTGGCCCATATTTATTTTAAATAATATTTATTCATAAAATCATAACATTCGATATATCTTTTAACATCAAACTAATGTTTCTTTATCATAGAATCATTCAGCACAACACGTCAACTTTTTTACGTCCTGTCTAAATGACGTTGCGACCAATTTTATTGCTTCAGTCATGGTGGGAAAAACGTGAATAGTATCAATGATATCATCAGTAGTAAGCCTATACTTTACAGCTAGAACTGCTTCGTGAATGATGTCAGCCGCTAAATCTGCAAGAATATGGACACCCACAATAGTGTTATTTTGCTCAGGATTGACAACCATTTTTATTAATCCTTTGGTTTGATTCACTGTCAAAGCTTTAGGCACTTGCTCCATCTGTAGTGTCTTGGAAGAACAAAATCCAAACCTTTGTATCATCTGTGATTCAGTCAGTCCGACAGAGGCTACCTGTGGTGAGGTAAATATTGCAGAAGGAATGGAAAGAAAATCTATTCTCTTATGAGTCCCCGTAAGTGCATTTTCTGAGGCTATCGAACCTTCTTTTGCCGCAGCCGATTCAAGCATTGGCTCTCCTACCACATCTCCCGCCGCCCATATATTGTCTGTTGACGTACGCATCTCTGAATTAACTATGATTGCACCTTCATTTTCTCTTAATTTCACTCGGGCGTTTTCCAGATGCAAATCAGCAGTGTTTGGTCTCCTACCTGTAGCAATCAGCAACTGTTCTCCTTCAAATGTATGCTCGTTTCCGGTTGTTCCTAAAGCAGATTTGACAAACTTGGTTCCATTCTCTTGATTTACCTCTGTTATCTTTGCACCCGTGAAGATATCAATACCTTCATCTCTAAGATATCCCTCCAATTTTTCTGAAATCTCTGGCTCATGACTTGGAATGATTCTATCAGTTCTTTGTAATAGAGTCACTTTAGTTCCAAATCGGGAATACATTTGCGCAAATTCTAATCCTAAAGCCCTGCCGCCAATTACAATCATTGAAGATGGTTTCTGTTTCAATGATAAGGCTTCAACGCTAGTAAGATGGTGAACAGTATCTATCCCATTAATTGCGGGTATAACGGGCGAAGAACCTGTAGCAATGATAAATTTATCTGATTCTATTCTCCTTCCGTTAACCTTTACCACTTTATTTGATAGAAATGATGCCTCTCCTTCGATAAATTGAACATTTTCAAGTGCTGATAACACATTTTGATACTTCGTACTGCGAAGAAATATTACAAGATTATCTTTGTTCTGAATTACTTCAGTAAAATCAAAATCTGTGCTACATGAAGATATTGCTGAATAGGATGGATGCCTTGAAGAATGAAGAACTTCTCCAGCGCCAAGTAGATTCTTGCTAGGTATACAGCCAACATTCACACACGTGCCACCCAAAACATGCTTCTCAATCATTGCCGTCTTTACCCCATATGCCTCCGCTTTTATAGCAGCACTGAAGGCTGCTGCCCCTCCACCGATTATAACGAGGTCAAACTTACTATTGTTATGCGTCATACCTATCTACCAATACTATCAAATCTGTAGTATTTGAATTAGGAAGTTTATCTAATGATAGTAACTATTTCTGAAGATAGCATTGGAGAATTCACTTAGTGATTCAAATCGAATTATTAGTTGACCTCATCTTATAATCTTCCCCTTCTCTATCTTGCTACAAGAACAATGTGCCACTACTGTTCCTTTCTTTGATATTGCCCATCTAAGAAGGGGAATTATAGCATCTCTTAATTTGGCGCCTTGTTTGGTCAAGGTATAATCAACTCTGGGCGGAATTTCATTGAAAGTTTCTCTATTGATTAGTTTCTCCTTTTGTAACGCTTTTAAGGTGTCAGCTAGTGTCTTTGGACTTATATCATGTAATTCTTTTTGCAATTCGTTATAGCGTATTCTACCGTGGTTTCCAATCTCATTTATTATTAACAAAGCCCATTTTTTGCTTATTATGTCAATAATACCTTCTAGAGGACAGAGACAAATCAACTGACTGCTCATACCAATACTATTGTCAGACATAGTTACTATCATGCTATAAACTTTATAGTTTAAATGCTATTCTAAGTATAGTTATAATGATTTGAGCCAAAAAGATATCGAACCTGTGTTGCTAGTAGTTATGGTGATGTCCCTAATGCTCACAGTTCAGGGTAATTTCAGTAATCAATCGTATGCACAAACTTCACGGATGGAAGGGGAGGATAAAATGGAACATGAAGAAGGAAGTAACGTACAAAATGGGTTTTCGCCTGCAGGTCCACATGTGAATGTGACTCAGCCAGTGGAAAAGATTACAAATAATCTGTCGCTGTCAAGCTTGAGAGAAGAAGGTTCACCTGTCTTAGGAGAAACGTCAGCACCAATCACAATAGTGCAATTTGGAGATTTTCAATGTCGTTTCTGCGGCAGATTTGCAAGAGATACGGTATCACCAGTCAACCAGACATATATTCAAACAGGTAAAGTAGACTTGGTTTTCAAACATTTTGTAACTCATGGTCCAGATTCAATGACTGCTGCTATGGCGAGTCAATGTGCTAATGAACAAGGAAAGTTTTGGAGTTTCTACAAGATATTGTATGGCAACCAAGGAGAAGAAAATTCAGGATGGGCTAGTGCCAATAATTTGAAAAAATTTGCATCACAAATATACGGGCTCGACAGCCAAAAATTCAATTCCTGTCTTAATAGCCAAAAATACAAATCATTTGTTGAAAATGATACAGCCTTTGCGATTGCATCAGGATATCAAGGAACACCTACGTTTATAATAGAGAAGAGCGATGGTTCAAATCCCGAAGTGTTACTTGGGGCATACCCGTTCCCTTCATTTCAGGCTATAATTGACAAGAAAATCTCTGGGAGTTAATGCCATCTATGAGTGAGGAGAAAAAAACACCTATTCCATCATCATCACCCAAACCTCAAAACCTATTCATTCTTTCCTTCAAGATGGTTTTTTCAACATGGGTCTATATTACATTTGCAGCAACAACCGCAGTAACATTCTGGATTGTTTCCAGTATTTTTGACCAGTTGCTATTCTTTTATCCAATACTAATATTTTATCTTCCTGATGATGCAATAGTCGGCTTTATTCTTGCAAACATTACAGCTATACTCTTAGGTATAGTTGTAAGTATGAATATCTACGTATTTAGACACTCAAAAATGAGGATAAAGACTGCTTCATTCTTCTCTGGGTCATCACTAAGTGTGCTTTCAAGTACATGTGCTAGTTGCTCTTCGTTAGGATTTTTCCTTATTTCTACACTGGGTGCAGCGGGAGTAACTGCATCTGCTTTCCTGTCAAATTATCAGACTCCTTTACGGTTACTGTCAATAGCACTTCTGATGTGGGCGCTGTACTCCGTAAGCAACAGATTAATCAAGACTTGTGTAATCAAGAGGCACGAATAAACCATGTCTGTAATTGACTCAAAAGGTTTTCTCGACTTGAAATAGAAAAAAATCATAGGCAACTAATTTATTTTATGTTTAAATGAAACAGCATCACACCATAGAAATTTTCTCTTCCAACTGTCCGCTTTGCACACATGTTACTGATATTATAGAGATAGGAAGATGTCAAGGTTGCAAACAGATAGTTTATGATATAGACAATATGAGTAATGATACTAAGACCAAGATGAATGATTACGACATAAAGGCAGTTCCTACAACTATTATTGATGGTAGAATCAAGATTGTGGGTATTCCGGATTTTCCATGGATATGTGGTGATGACCTTTATAGGAAACTGGAACGAGAATATCCATTGAAGAAGGAATAGAAATTTAATAGCAGAAACTTTAAAGCTTAGTACTCTATTCTTAAATTAGGACCTACTTTTAGCACTAATATCGTCACGCATCCCTCCGGGCCCGAAAATCATGTCAAAAATGATTCACAAAGCTCCGGATCCATGAAATGAATTAAGAATACACTTTAGTTCCTGGATGAAATGCTGCCCATTCGAACCAATAACCCTCGTCAAATGGTAATCGCAAAAGTTGTTTCCCTTTCATTGGTCCTTCAATAGATTTCCCTTCAAAATCCCATTGACTGCCTGTCTGCTTATCTGTAAAGGTATTATTAGTAAAGTTATACTTGAATAATAACGTCTGTCCGTTCACTAAAGGATCAAATAACCTTGCCATTATGGGATGAAATGAAAAAATTGTTACTGATTTATTGTTAAATTGGTCATTGATTACTTTCAATTTCTCTATATCCTGCAATTTGTAAGCCTTGCTCCAATCCCTATTTTCAAGCCCAACTACAATCTCCTTTAATCCTAGTCTGTTATCTCTATTAGAAACTGGAAACAAAATATCTGGGGTGGTATAGTAATCCCCGTAAGGATCTGCACCATAGGGTCGAGCCGATCCAGTATCTTTTGAAAGAATCTTAGACTGGGGATAAATTTTCTTCCAATCTTTCCAGTATGCTACATCGAAGGGTAATTTTTCAAGTTTAATGCCTGCATACTTTCCTACAATTCCTTCGCCTAGAGCCTGACTCCAAAGTGACTTGCTTGATCTATCATACATCACGAGATTACTATTGTAGAGCTTTCCTGAAGTCCCAAATTCTAGTATAGTATTATTAATTGTTCTATCAAAAACTTGATTTGTGAAACAAAGCGGACAATAAGTGATTGCAACAGGAATGCCGCCAACATTATCGTTAACTATTTCATGCCACACTAAAATTTGAAGCGGATATGCCCTGATATCGCCATTAATGTTTATGCCAACTATTTTATCCGAGTCTCCAAGAAACTTATTTCCATCAATTACTGAATTGAATTTGGGCGAATCTATTGAGGGAATACCATCAGGCGGTGGTCCTCCACTAACTATCTGATCAAGAGGAACAATATGTTTTTCTTCTGCGATTACTGTTGTTATTGTGTTTAATGGTAAGTGGGTTGTGACCAATGCAATGGTCAATAGCAATAGCAGAACTCCAGGTAGCAATATCCGTTTCCTATTGCAAACTGTGTCAAGAATATTCAAACATCATCACGTCATGAATGATACTTTTTTCTGAGCTTTCCCTTTTTCAATCTTTTTCAAACCTTTTTGCAATTTGATAGCACTAAAGCCAGTGTAACCTATTACTATAAACAATCCTAAATATGAAAGTGGCTTTGAGTATTGTATCAGAATTACTGAGAATGCACTGCCGAAGACAGAAGGTAATAATGAAAGTATTAGAAGCCAACTTCCACAACAACCGAGTGGCACTAATGAGAAAAATGAAAAAAATGAACTCAGTGTAATGCTACTGGAACTTCCTACGATACCTTCTCTTTTATTGACGATGTTACACCCCAAGCTTTTCCCATAATTTGACATATAGATTTGGACTCCGATTGCGATTGCCAAACCCAATACTATTATTCCATTTACTTTAATTGCTGCGGTTAAAGCTGCTAAGTATGGAAGATTGGGTGTTGTAATTATTACTACCAAAAGATATGTAATTGCAGTAATAGATCCAGCAATCAATCCTCTTTTCAATGCATTCCTTTTAGCTGAAGAACTTGAGTTCATTTTCATCTCTTATCATATTATGATGTTCTAGTAAGCGTATTGCTACTTACAAGTAACTTGCCTAAAGTTGTCAGTCTAGCAGATATTTTTCCTCTATCACCTTTCTCCACTTCAACTAAACCAAGGTCTGCCAGTCCCTTTGAATCCTTTGCTCCTTGAACATGATAACTTAAGAGAGGTTTACCATAGCCAGAGATTTGTTCTAATTGTTCTAAACTTTGTATTACTCCTCCTGCAGTATTTATTGACTTTAGAATTTTTATCTTAGCTTCCGAAATTATTTCATTATAACTTAGCTTTAAGACGGGCATCAAAAGTGGGACAGTATGTGTATCATCCATCCCGAATGCCTGTATTCCATTTATGAATGCAGCAGAAAGTGCAGCACATCCAATGAGTTTGTCACCAGAGCTTACATTTAACAGAACTTGTTCAAATTCTTTAGCGTGAAGATTTAGAATTTCGTTAACACTTTCCATAGTATCTCTTACAACATTTTCTTTTGTGACAATTGTGATTGTGATAGGAACACCAAGAACAGATTTTATTTTTTTTGCAAAATCCTCAGCTCTATTCTTGTCAGAATTAAAACAGATTAAAGCAAGTTTATGAACAGAAAAGCTCCTTATACCCAAAGCTATCCCATCCTGACCATCAGAACCAAAAGTAGCAATTTGAAGTGTCTTCATATTTGCCATGATTATAATAGAGATTTCATCCTAATAAGACATGCCTCCAACGGTTAAAGATAGACTTTAATCGGTAAATAAAAAAGAGAGAAATTTAGAAATCATAGAACGATGTTCTATGTCTTACTCATGTGTTCCACTATTGTAGATTGATCGAAGAATGGACAGTTGACCACATGTTTTCCTCCCATGGCTGGAGTAATTGTAATCATACCACTTTTTTGCATGGCTACTACATCATCAAGATTTTCAAGAATTGTTGCTTTTGAGGGATCTTTCCACTCATTGAAAGATATTTTCCACATTGGACTATAGTTTTTGTCAGTCGGATTTGCTGCACCAATTCCAGCCTGAAATCCCATAGGACCCGTGCCGTTTATGCCATTTTTGAATTGAAATAGATCTACTGCCACAGGAGTTCCAACTAATTTTTCATCAAATGGCACCGAAGTTACACCCATCATAGTTGCTGGCATTTCAGGTGTTGCATCAGCTACTATATAGTATATTGTCCTGCCATCAGGACCAAATCCGCGATGGGCAACCATAGTAACTAGCATCTTATTGGTATCTATCTTCAGAACTTGTGCGGGACCATATGTAGAATCGTCCGTAATATTTTTGTCATCTCTAATTTTCATTTCTCCACCTTGCCATTTAATAGCCGGATGATTTACTACGATTCCCGTTTTGTTTATAGTCAAGCTCCCATTCTTTTCTCCATCCATTATCTCTTGGACAGATTTCAACTCCTTCACTGAAGAACTGTTCTTCCACGTAACTGTATTTACCTGTAGCAGAGGGCTGTATCCGGGATCACCTGGTTTTGCACTTAATACCGGTATTTGAAATCCAAATGGTCCTTTGCCCGGAACTCCATTGGTGAATGCATAAGCCTGACTAAGAGCTGATTCAGGTGTTTGTGATAACAATGGAGAAAAGTTGACCTTAAACCCTAGTAGTTTTGTTGCTTGTTGGGCTATTTTCTCATCAGAAGCGTCTGTTGCAATAAAGAAAATTTCATCCCCATTTTCATACCCTTTAGCTAGGGGAATATCTATTGGAATACTCGCCCTAGCTAACTTAAAGACAGAGCCTGGTGCTGCTTGTTCAGCTTTTGCCATTCCTTGGTTCATTGTTAGCAAAAGTGACGTAGCAATAATTACAACTAGAATTGAAGATGTTAATATCGCCGATTTAAAATTCGTGCCTTGGAAATAAGATTTTGTCATTATAAATAAGACATAAGAAGAGGTATAAATCTAAATCCTTTAATGGTTATAAAATAAATTTAATCGTTAAAGATCGACCAGTCTATCGAACCTCATTTGATAAAGATGTGTCATGATGTTTTTTGAGTGTCAGAAATTTCTCTTAAAATCCTATTCACTCTTATGTTTTGCCTGACGCTCTTTATCGCTTTCATCATTATTGGACAGACAGCCATTCCCAAGATCATGCCTGCAGTAATATTGATCATAGCATCACCTAACATACAGTTAATCTAGTAATAATGTAAAGTAAAGGTTTTGATTTAACCCAAGTTTTTTAATAGGTGTTCGAACATTCATTATAATGGCAATATGAAATGCTCAATTTGCAACTGCATGCCAAATGAATGTCAAACAAGTATTTCTGCGTATCAATGCCTTAATTGCACAGAGCCGGAATGTTGCTGTTGGTCTTGCCTAAACTCTCACCAATAGATTTAAGTCATTTAAGGGATAGGGTAAAGTTCATGTCTTTCGCTCTTATCTACTTATGTCTGCTCCCCAAGGGTTATCTATGACGATACGCCAAGTTCCATCTGACCGTTGCCGTAGAACGTCTGTAGCTTTTCCTCTAAGAGAAACGACTTCACCATCAGGTCCTAACCCACTGAATGACCACTCTGAAATTACCAGAGCGATATCACGTGTGTTATATACGTTTTTAACACTTGTTTCTAATTTGCCTTTCATATCAATGAATTTTTGTAGAATTTGACGTATGTTTTCTTGACCCTTGACAATTTCTCCTGACTGAGAAACAAAACATGCATCTGCTTCATATAGGGAGAGTAGGTAACTAAGATTCCCTTTATTGAGTTCATCTGCGAATGATTTCAGAAAGTTTTCAGGGGCTGGATTTTTTGACATGAACCAATTTGTAATAATCGGGATTATTTTAAAGTTGTTGACTCTAGCAAAAAGTATAAAGATTCTAAAAAATTAAATACTATGTAACAGAGCCCGTATACATGCACGGTCCGAATCCCACTGAATCCGGACATGTATTGCTTTTCCTGTTTTTAGTAAAATCATGGTCTATTTTGAACCTTTTTTTAGGGTCAAAAATGGTTCACAAACCTCCGGGCCCGTAAAATACACTAAAGAAAAAAAGTGGTCAACGTATAATAAATAACATAGTTCTTTCCGTTTTGTGATTTCATGAGATTATGAATACTATTACTGCTGACCTAACACCACCTGCAGGTCAGACCAATTAAAGGCAGGACGCCAATAAGTCCTATTCCCACAAGCATTCCAATCATACAGATTTTAAATTTGGTTACCCCGAACATATGATTATATTCACTTCTATGGTATTACAATGATTCTCAGCTGTAATTTTGATAAATCAACATATTTTCATATTAATTATCAATGTCTATGATGATGAAACCAATAATCATAGCGATATCTTGTATTTAGGATTTATTACTGCAGGTACCAGAATACAATTCTAAAGACAAAATTGTCATTAATCCGTCTGGGCCCGAAATTTACAATCACGTTAGTTATTAGGAATGTATTACAAAACTAGTAAACGCGAGAAAAATCACGAAATTCAATTTAGATCTCATGTAATGATCGGTACTTTTTGTCCCAATATATTTCCTGAATATGCAAATTCATTACTCATTATCTGCGTGTCGCGGTCATGTTTTATGTTTCGCGGCTAACATAACAAAAGCAGTAGATGGAGATAGCATAGATATTAATGATACTAGAATCAGACTGAGTCTAGTTGACACTCCTGAAATAGGACACAAAAACTATACCGAAGCCAAAAACTATACTTTGGAACTATGTCCTGTTGGAAGTATCGGATTAGTAGATCAGGATGATGATCAATCTGGTGGTAGTTATGGAAGAATGATTAGTTTGGTTTATTGCGAAGATCCTTCTGGAAATTTCACAAAAAGTTTGAATGAATTCATGCTAAAAAGAGGATATGCAAATATATTACCAAAAATTGGTACTAAAAGCGATTCTAGCGAATCATGGACGCAAGAATTTGGTTGCAAAGAATTTGTAAATGAGTAAAAAACAAGTATTATAACTAAATGATAATCCACACTTCATCTTGATCTACTTATAGTTACGATTTTTTCCATGATCCAGATTCTCTGTTTGTTTTAAGATGGTTTGAGGCCAATGATGAGTAAATTAAGAATTTTCATTTAAAACACGATTGATTCTTTAGAGAAAGATTACAATAATTTTTTAATGACTTTTATATTCATTTCAATTGTCATACTTAAAGGACCAAATTGCATTAATAAAATTAAATCATGAGAAGGAAATGCCAGATATAAGAAAGCAATTATGGGGATTGATTTCTTTAATTGGAACTATGACTTCTGCACGAAAACGCCATGTAGCCCATGTCTGTAAGATATATGTCAACTATGTTAGCAAATACAAGATCTAATAAAATGACGGACCCATGTAGTAAATTGTCGTATCGCTGATATTGCTATTGTGCTCTTAGGAAGAGGCTAGCACAGTACTGCAACTCGTTGTATATTTACTTGGCATTTCGATCATATTGGATAATACCAAACGAAATTCCTTCGGTGTCTTCACATATCGCTAAATATCCAACGCCTGGAATGGGCACTTTGGGGCTTAAAACTTTGCCTCCTTCCATAGAAATTTTGTTAGAGAATTCATCTATGGAAGGCACATCAATAGAATTTGTAATTCTGCCACCGGTATTACCACTACCTTGGTTCGTTTTAGGAGTAAGTCCGCCGTTTATACCTGGCTGGCTGTCTTCTCCCGTTTTTACAAGCCAGTAGTCTTGAGGACCTTCCCACTTATTGAACTCCCAACCAAAAACTTCCTTGTAGAATTTCATTGCTCTTTCCGGGTTATCTGCCACTATTTCAAAATGAATTACTCTTGGCATAATAAAGAAAATGAAGTCAATTATTTAAGTTTAATGATAATTGAAGAATATATCATGTGTCCGTGTTAAGGCATTATTCGTCTAGGTTTATGAACTGCCTAGGCTTTGCGATATGTTATTTCGATATAAAATTGAAGAAACGTTTCTGAAATAAATGAAAGAAATAAAGATAATGAATATATCATTAAAGGTAAATTAGAAGAGAAAGAAAAACAGATTGAGTAACTGACGAAGAAACAAAAACGTTTCGATGCGTTAATTCAATCATTAATAGATTCAGGTCAAGTAAAGCCTCTTAGTGAATCGTAAAAGTTCACTCATGACAAGTAATTATCATCGTTTAAATTACTCAGGCATAATAGTATAATGCACCCATAATATAGAGACTTGTGAAAAGTTCTTCATTTTTTTCATAATTTTGTAATATCAGTTTTGCCTCTCTATCCCCAATGCCTAATGAACCCCACTCCATTATGAATTCACCATTCTTGTCAAATTTTTGGACTCTGTTGTTATCTATATCCATAACATAAATGAATTCGCCTGACGGGTCAGATGCAATGTCTCCTGGACCACTGAATTGTCCGTCACCTTTGCCTAGTGTACTCCATTTAGTAACAAATTCTCCATCGCTATTCAATCCCTGAATACGATTGTTATCAAGGTCTGCTATGTAGATTCTTTGACCATTTGGATCATTTTCTATACTTGTTAAGAATCGTATTAATTCAAAAATTTTACATTATCTGACTTCTATTAGATCTTCCTTAATTCCTTTTGTAATGAGAAAGTCCTTGGCTGCACTTCTATGATCACCTTGCAATATGACAAATCCATCTTAATAAGCACCTCCAGCTCCGAGTTTGATTTTCAATTCTTTAGTGATTGAAGCAACATCAGTCATGTTATCAAGGCCTTTTTCTCCTGTTGTTGCTTGGTTTCACGATATTCATATTGCAATTCTACGTTGGGTCTAAAAATCCTATCAAAAATGGTTCACAAACCACTGGCCCCACTGTAATGGTATAGAATTTCAGTATTTGGATGTATCTGAATCCTCTTTTAGAGACAAATTTGTCCCTAATCCCTCCGGAGTTCATTGCATTTATCCAATGTAATCCCAAGAAATTTAGACAGTGGATTACAATTAGTTAAACAAACTATATTTGTATTTAGTACATGTAAATGGTAATTGTCAGTGCATATACGATGTTCTGGTTGGAGTTATTCTGATTCTGTTGACAATGGATGACGAACATGATTTTAAATGCTAAGACGGTAGTATGCAAATTAAGTTTTGGCAGAATGAAAGCTTTAATAGGTAACTTCCTTCCAATGAGTAATTGAAAATCTTGAAAGTCCTCTCTGTAATTGTTGTTCTAACAGTATCAACATTATCGTTGCTATCAATAAGCTCGTATGTTTTTCATTTACCTAATGCAAAGGCCCAAAATAATGATAATGCGATAAATTTTCAAAATCAGTCAGTAGCTGATAGAATTACAATTGTAAAAGTTTTGGCTGATAGCTTAGCTCAAAGTCTAAATAATTCAGCAGCACATCTGAAGGTAACGAGTATGATACCAGAAGTGAGTAATGCTCAGTATGCTGACAAAATCAATAGTAGTCTACATGGTATCGCCAATGATGTAGATATTGCAAAAAGAAATATTGCAGATGCTATTTTGAAGGCTGATGATGATTTTGCCGGAATCTCTTTCCTTCTTCCCAATGGAGATATGTACATGCAAGAGCCCTATTGGCGTCAACTTAATCTTACAGAAAATAATTTTGCATTTAGAGACTACTATAAAGGAGCGATCGAAACAAAAGATACATTCCTTGGAAATGTGATTGTGTCTAAGGCCACAGGAAAGAAGGTGGCAGTTATTGCAGTGCCACTATATTCTGACAAAAATGGATCTTTAATAGGTATATGGATGGGTGCACTAGACTTTAGCGTATTTGACAGATCACTTCAATCTCTTCACCCTTTAAACATTGAACGTATAGTATATGTTGATAATCTGGGTCAGAAAGTAGCCGATTCAAATTCACGGCTTTCAAAAATTCCAGAGTCATATGCTAATCTACAAAGTTTTAAAGATGCCACCTCTGGTAAGTCTGGATACAATATTGAAGTGGTTAATGATACAAAGATGTTTGTTTCATATTCTCCCGCAAAAATACTTTCCAACACCTGGACTGTTCTTCTACTCGAACCAGAATCTCCAGTCCGATAAATACACAACCCCGATTAATATAATCAATATAATCGAAAATATTCATCAATATATGACATACCACACCATTTATGATTTTTCAAATAGAGTTGTGTTTATTGCAGGAGGAACAGGTGCATTAGGAAGAACTGTGGTACAAAAGTTCATCACGTCAGGTGCAACTACGATTTCATCTTATATTATACATAAAGAAGCAGAAATTATAAAGGCTCACATTACTGCAGCTGAACTAATCAAGGCAAACTTAACAAGGGAGGATGAAATACTAAATATGATATCAATACTAGTTAAGAGATTTGGGCACATAGACATTCTAGTCAATGTTGTTGGAGGACATTTCAGAGGAAGAACCATTACAGAGCTAGATGAGACTGATTGGGATTATATGATGAGCTTGAATCTGAAGTCAAAATCGAATGACCCGCACTTAGGAACCAAAATCCAGCTAAGAAGCTAAACATTGCGATTGTTCTAACT
>WNFX01010815.1_pt1 | contig 15718 bp, 10 predicted proteins | sample 5400111 | NCBI WGS metagenome assembly WNFX01 (sample SAMN13153363, study PRJNA577476) | soil metagenome | isolation source: 40 cm soil or saprolite under grassland replicate 1 | place: USA:California | collected 2016-06-15 | reverse complement strand
ATGAAGTCACTTTTTCAGGGTTACCTGGGAGGAGTTGATGGTTTAGAAACAGCAACCATCAGAAAGTTGCAAATGCAGAAAAGAACGGATGGCACTTACACAGGAACATCATTTTATAGTGTTGGTAGTTGTGCAGCTATGTCAGGTTCTGCGCAAGTGTCAAAAACAGGAAACGTGATTACTCTTGTTTTTTCAAATAGCGCAGATTATAACTCATATAAAACCAATTATAATGCTGCTTTAGCAAACGCTAATATTTCCAACTATTCTTCCGATCCAGCGTCAATAAACTATTATAAATTTTGGCTTATTGATATTTCTATCGCAAATAGTTGTGGCGATGCCTTGAGCAGGTATCAAATATATTCACACATAAGCAACCCAATTAACTTCAACGATGGAGCGTTAACGATTACGACGAGCATCACCTCTATAACTGATGGATATACTCCAGCAAATAGCTGTGATTTTATTGGGCAAACAACGGCCTCTTTAGTTAACACTAATAACTATTTTGCTGGCAATAACTCAAATTTTTCAGGCACTACCTATGTGAAAGGTGGAATACAGTGCTATTATGTGTATCCCTTACCGCGGGATGAAACAGACAAGAGGTTTAAAATGTGGTATGTAGTGCCAAGTGCTGACATTTGCAGTCTAGGTAGCCAGGGATGGAACATACCGAGTCACAATTTTTGGCAGTGGGAGCTGGTTCTGGTAAATGACAGGGTTGTTATAACAAACAGCAATGATCCTATACATAATTTCAGGTTAGAAAGGTGGATGGATTTTAACGGAATTGAATTGACGTCGAATCCTTTAGTAATCTATGAAATCATAAACGGAGTTGTTACTGTAAACAGGGGATTTCCATTTTAAGTGTGTAGAAGATGAATCCCATCTTCCCCGACGGTTCACTCGAAGACTTGTGAGTACCTGAGGACTCGTTGGCGAAGAAAAATACGATTAGAAGAATAAAACAATTCTGTCTTCAGTATTCCATTAATTCTTTCGGCAATTGGATTTTTATAAGCTTGCTTTCTTCTATTTTTCGATAATATAAATCACCGAGCTGCATTTTCTCACGTCACTCGCTGCTTTAAGATTTGAAAGAAATCCAACCCAAGTTGCACCAAGCCATTTTGGCCGTTGATTCTTGTATTTAGCGCTGAGCAGACTCACATAAAAGCTATCAAACCACATAGGTTTGTAATCAATTACTTTCATTTCATTCTTTTCTATTAACAGGTTCATTGATAATGGCGAGAAATGATATAGATGCCTGGGCACATCATAAGCCGCCCAATACTCTTTGTAAACAGAAGCATCATAAGAAGTATAATTCGGTACTGCAATAATTAATCGTCCATCTTGCCTAAGTAGATTTTTTAAGTGGCGTAGATAATTTTGCAGATCATGCACATGTTCCAGTACATGCCAAAGTGTAATGACATCAAAAGAATTTGCAGGAAGTCGAAAGAGTTCATGCACATTTTTCAATTCACAATTAAAAACCTCTTGAGCAATTCTTCTTGCACCGGGATCTGGTTCCAGGCCAACTACCCGCCATCCATTTTCCTTCATTTCGTTCACAAAGGCACCGGTACCGCTACCCACATCTAAAAGTTCACCGCTTTTTTTGTGGGTTAGCTTAAAAATTAATTTCCTTTTTTGCCTTAAGGTTTTCTTTCTTATGACTTGATACAAACGGTTAATAATTCCTTTGGAAATATTACTGTGAGAAATGTAATTCTCAGATTTATAGTAATCGCCGATTTTATTTGCATCTGGAGCATCCTGGGTAAACCTTAACGAACAGTTATCACAGCGCCAAATAGCAAAATTTTGTCCCGAGACTGTATAATCTTTTGCCGTTAAAACAGGGTTAATTGACGAGGAACCGCATGCCGGGCAATAGCTATAGTGAGTAATTGAATTCATCTATTTTAAGATGCGCAAAATAAAATGAATTTAACAAAGAAGCGAATACTATTCCTATGGAGATGGAAGCGTAATTTTATGACTATTCCCCGTGGAAGTGCTGCTGATACCATGTTCCGAGAAATACCAGCCAAGAAATATTACTATCATGATTATTGCTACAAGCGGCCACAGCCACCAATGGGAGCGTTTTCGTTTTATGTCTGTATCGCCAGACAACATTTCGGTCATTTGAGTTGAGGTCTTCTCCACCTCACCTACAAGCATAGTGTGTTCTGCATTTTCCCTGATCACTTTTTTAGCGATAACCTCTCCAAGACCGGATGATTCTTTTTTCCTGCCTTCAAATTTTATTTCCCCTGTCGTTTCTTTTTTAAAAACCCCTACACCCTCCCAGGTAATCTTCTTTCCGGCTTCTAATTCTTTTTTCAGATCATACACAAAATCATTGAACCGATCTGCAGCTTCTGTTTCGCTGATGTGGTTAATTGCGGCAAGCCAGGAAAACAATTTTCCCAACCGAGTTTCTTTTCCCTGCCCGAATTTATTTTGATCGTTTGGCTCAGCATTAACGGTCAGGCGGGCTTTTTCGAAACTAAAAAAATATACGGGAGGTAGAAATGATCGACTGACAAACTCTGAGTGTGCGGATTGAGTTTGCAGAACAATAGCTCCTATATCAGGCAGATCAATCCTTTTGTATTTAATCAGGAATCTGTAGAGAGATTCATACATTCTCAGTTCTTTTGATCAAAGGCAAAGATAACACCAGCCACGAAGTTAAATCCATAGACAGGATATTGATTCCAGCGCTGGTATTGTTTGTTGAAAATATTATTGAACTGAGACCATACTTTTAAATTCTTTGTGATTTTAAAATCCAAACCGGCATTCAAATCAAAAGCCCCCTTCAGTTTGCCATTATCACCATTTTTCTTACGATACTGTTCCCCGTCCCACGCAAACAAATCAGTTGTCAGGTAAAGATCTTTTAATACCTGCACCCGCATGGCTGCATTCATCTCTAATGGCAATAAGCCCCACGCTTTATCATTATCTTTCAAATTCATGTAGTGGTTCAAGCTAATGCCTCCCTTGAAAGAGAATTTTTCCTGCACATTGTAACCAATCTCACCACCATAATGTAATACTTTCATCTGTGATTCATTCACCACAATAAATGATTTTCCGTCTGCGGAATCATTTATAAACAAGGGCTGATTGGTTAGTTTGTTAAACCCAACTTTTGTGCTGTAGGAGAAATGATCGCCCACTGACCCTTTAAATCCAATATATCGTTCCTCAATTCCCGTATTCTTCATTGTCGCCGGCGCCCAGATCCATGGATTAAACGAAGCGAGGTATTCGTAAGTGGTTTTGCGCAGGTAACCGACCCAGCCGGCAATTAAATTAAACCGCTTATCGGGTGTACCTATTTCCGCCATTATATTGGGATATATTTTTGAACTCTTATTATCCCATGTAGGACGAACACCAGCTTGCACGTTGATGTTCGGTGTTCTGAATAATACAGCCGGCGAAATATAATATGCGGTGTTATTGATAGCTGTCTTTCCATTCGGTTTGTATCTCGTCAAATCGAAAGTAAGCCCGAGATCTACAGCGAATGTTTTCCCAACAGTCTTTTCAAGTGGCAGGTTTACGTATGTGTTACTCTCTGTGTTTTTATGATTGTCGCTGAACACATCAATTTTTACTTCAGGTGCATATGATAACCCAAAACTTGTTGGCTCCAGGTTGTGAAATGAAACCCGACCATACCATGTCTGAAAACGCTGTTTCAATGAATCTGTATCAAACGACAGTGACTCAGGCATAAATCCATATTTATATGTCTGGTCACTTTTCATTCCCAGCTTTGCATCCCACTCGAGGCTTTTTGATGTTTGAAAAAATCCACTCAATGCTACATTAGTATGGCTAAAATCCTGGAAATCCTTTTTGCCATCCGATGCCACATGTTTTGCATAGATATTCAAACCCGCTGTTTTGCCATCGCCAAAAGAAATTCCTGCTTGCAAAAATGGTGTACGTTGACTACCAAAACCTGCCTTGATGTAACTATTGTTGTCCCACCTGCCGCCAGTATCAATTCCCAATGCCAGGGGTTTCAGATTGCCCGGTTGATAAGCGAACAATAAGTTCTGATCAGGAAGATTGTACTGCAAACGTGGTTTCGTAGTGTCAGTTACAGGTGGCGTCGCATTCATGTTGATCTTTGCCGTTTCGCGCAACGATGGTTTAAAGGTGGAACTAACTTCAACAACACGCTTTTTTGTTGTATCAATCTGGGCATTTATGTGAGCGCAGAAAAATAAAAAACAAACTCCGAAAAAGGTTTTCATGTAGCGGCGTCTTATCATTTCTAATTTTTTTTTATGTTGTCGGCTTTTATATTCTATTCATCGCCTGTTGTGTCACTCACTGGATCGTTCTGAATTCTACTCATCATTACCACATTATTCAATTTTGCCCAGTAGAATTGTTTCAGCTGAAGAGTGCCCTTCGACAGGCTCAGGGTGAACTGCAACAGAAGTTTCATAGTAGCCATATCGCCCGGCACAAAATATCACTCCCATTCGTCACTCACTGCCCCACCTTACTATTTTTACTTTCCTCATCTATCACCTTGCTCAATTTGGTTTGTGCTTCCGTTTTTAGTTCCATATTTATGCTATGGTCAACTATGCTCTGAAAAGTCGCTTTCGCATTGAAATAATCTTTTTGCTTAAAATAAATATCTCCCAGCAAAATGTATGATTTGGTGACCCAATAATCATATGAACCGGATTTATTGATCGTTTCGAAAGCAGCCTTCTCGGCTTCACTATAATGATCGACCGCAAACCAACTATTCGCAATTTCATAACGGGCCTCTGCCGCCAAAGCAGATTTATTAATTGTTACAACCGTTTTATAATTGGCAATGGCAAGGTCGTACTGTCCACTGACCTGGTACGATTTTGCAATGGCCATATTTGCAAGCGCCTTATCATCACTGCTGCTTCCTTTCTGATTCAGCAAATCTTTTGCATTGTTCATTGCGTCGTTCCATTTCTGTTGCTGATACTGGCTGCGAAGCAAACCACGCATTGCCTCCAGTTTATTCTCTTGTGAAGATGTTATCTGTTTTAGCTGCGCATAATAGCTTTCAGCTTTTGCATTATTCTTTAATTCAAAAAAATTAATACGCGCTGCAGCTAAAACAGCTTTCTCCGCATATTTATTTGGCGCTTCTGCCGCTACGGCTTCGTACCCGCTAAGAGCATTATTCCAATCACTCTTACTATTATAAATTTCGCCTCGATAGAAGTTGACATCGACGGTATAGGTTCCATCAGGGAATTTTTGAAGATAATTATTAAACGCATTGAGCGCTGCAGTTGTATTTCCATTTTCATATTGTATTTCAGCAGCGGAAAAAGTGAGAGAATCTTCTGTGTCTATAGAAAGAGGCTTCCCGGCCTGCTTCATGAAGTCGACATATTCATTTGGCTTACCGGTTTCTACGGAAATAGTCTTCACATCATCCAGCGCTGAAGCGGCTTCATCTGAATTTGGGTATTCTTTGATGAGTGTTTTGTATTGATTCAAAGCCTCACCGGTGTTGTTTAAATTATAATAACAAATGCCTAATCTCAAATAAGCTTGCGGCTTTTGTGAATTGTTCCCTTGTGCTTTTAATACATTGTTCAAATATGGAATGGCATCTTTAAAACGTTCGTCCGACATATAAGTTTTCGCGATCTCCATATTAGCATCAATCACCAATGAGGATGTAGGAAATTTCCTGTCCATCGTATTTAGGAAACTGATCTTGTCAGCCGGCTTTTTTATTCCCGCAATCATCGCTTGTTGGAAGGTTGCATAATCTTCAGCCGGCCAGGAGAATTTGATCACATTGGCATACATAGCATTTGCCTTGCTATAATCACGATTCATAAAATAACAATCTGCTGTGCGGAGGTAAGCATCCTGGGTTATCGCATCAGAACTCATCGAAGCATTTCTTCCAACCGGTTCAAAAAAACTTAAAGCTGCGGCATAATTTTCTTTTCGCAAATAACTATATCCCAGGTTATATTTTCCATTTGTAGGATTGGCTTCACCACTTGAAGGCGAGCCCGCTGCTACATATGCATTGTAGTAACGAATGGCATCATCCAGCCTATCACTGCGGTAAGCGATTTCACCCTTCCAAAAATTCACGTAAGGAAGAACGGCTGCATTGTTCGGATCCTTTAGCGCCTTATCCAGCAAGATGTCTGCCTCGGCCAATCTACCGTCATTAATAAATTCGGTGGCACGACCAAATAAAATTCGCGGATATAGCTTTTTCGCATTGTCCGATGGCTTATCTAATGTTTGCAAAAGATTCAGAGCATCTGCATAATTATTGGTGTTGGCAAGAACAGAAACCAATAATTCTTTTGCTTCTTTATTATAGGTTGAGTTGGGATACTCATCCAAAAACGATTGAAGACTACTCAATGACTCATCCTGGTAACCCAATTCATACGAGAGCTTTGCATAGTTGTATTTGGAAACTTCCTTTAAAGAGGGGCTGCTGCTGTTTGAAGCACAAAACAAAAAGGCATTTCTCGCATTTGCTTTTTGCCCCGTTTTTAAATAAGCATCTCCAAGCATATACATGGCATGCTGGCTAAGCGTATCTTCCTTGCCGCTTAATTGTTTAAATCCTTCAATTGCTTTGGGGTATTGCTTGGCCTGGTAATAACAATAAGAAAGTTCATACAGGTCTTCCCGCCGAACCTTTTTTGCTTTGTTTACATAAGCTTCGAGATAGGGCAAGGCACTATCGAATTCACCTCTTTCAAAATGCGCATGGCCAAGTAACTGGTTCATCTCGACATCATAATAACCGCCGCCCTTTTTTAATTTCTGACCTGCGTAAGCTATGGCCTCATCTTTCTTACCCTGGATATAATATATCTGCGCTATATAATAAGGAACGATCGTTTCATAGTTCTTCTCATTCTCCACGATCTTAAAACTTTCCAGGGCTTCACTATAGTTTTTATCCCTGAAGGCAAGAAAGCCGTAGTAATAGTTAGCATCAATGTAATTTGGATCATCCTTTATTTGCCGGATGCTATTGAACAAAGGTTTTGCTTCAGCAAAACGCTGCAATGTGAAGTACGAATAACCCTGGTGAAATTGCATATCGGCGATTTCGCGGTTACTAAGGTTGGCAATGTTAGCCTGCTCATATAACTGCACGGCCTCCGCAAACTTTTCCTTACGATAATAATATTCTCCTAAATGAAAGTTTAATTGCTGAACCCTTGCGTTGTTCTTTTCCAGGTCAATATAATTTCTTGCCATTTCTTCAGCACGACCTTCATTTTGCTTCAATGCACAGGCTATCGTGTAATAATTTATTTCCTGCACTGTCGTGGCATTGTTTATTTTGTCCGTTTCTTGAACAGATTGTTGTAATTCCTTTAACAATGGATAAGCAAGACTGTATTGCTCTTTCTGGTAATACTCTTTGGCCTCTTTAAACTTTTCCTCGGGGTCAGAATAAAAACGTGTCTGTTGCGCTGTTGCTGAAATACTGAATAAGATGGCGAGGAGTGCGATGCATTGATTCTTCATGTTGGAATGTCCTTTAAACCGGTTGGGGGATTAACGTTGTAAAGATTCAAATTATTTCAAGGCTGACCAAACATCATTCCAAACAACTGTGAATAACTGCGAGCGTCGTTAATGTTTTAACAATTTGTTCAGTACTATTAAGAGTGACGTGCCGGAGGAGCAGGGTAATAAAAAAGATATTTCAAATGCCGGGCATTTATTGCAATCGGCATATATACCTCTTAACGCATGAACAGTAACTCACAACATTTTCTTAACATTGCATCTCAAATTCATAATCATGAGAATTGCAAATACCAAATACTCTGATGCCGCATTCTATTTACAAGGTTGGCATGCATTCCATTGATCTTTGAAATGGCGTTCGCATTTGTTAATGTGCATCACATGAATTGGGGTGCAGGCCAGGGTGGCGGTGAGCCGGCACTCCTGTTTGCAACTTGCTTTCTGACCTTATTGTTCATCGGACCGGGGAAAGCAAGTGTAGACAGACTGATTGGAAAATAACTACCGTAATAGAGGGAATAAGACGCTAACGAAATCATATTACATGGAGAACGATTCACTTTTTTCATCTCAACCCGGTTCTGAAAATCAAGAGAAAAATGCCGATGAACAATCTTCTTCAGTCTCATTTATTTATCCCTCCAAACCTGGACAGGAAAATAAAAAAGGAAATGTTTGGCTCCGCTCTTTTACAAGTCTTGCTTTATATCTTTTAATAGGCTATTATTTTTTCAGCGCCAACTGGTTGCTGTTACTGATTCTTACTGCTATTGTAATCTTCCATGAATTTGGGCATTTCCTGGCCATGAAAACGTATCACTATAAAGATCTCGGGATTTTTTTTATTCCCTTGTTAGGCGCTTATGCAAGCGGAACAAAAAGAGAAGTGTCACAAAGGCAATCCGCCGTCATTTTATTGGCCGGTCCGATGCCCGGGATTATTATCGGGATTGTTTTATTTCTCATCACCAATAATCGTCAGGACGAAATTTCTTATGAAACTTTTAGTCTTCTGAGGACCACAGCCGGTTTATTGATCTTTTTGAATGTTTTGAACCTGCTGCCCATTTATCCATTGGATGGCGGTCAACTTTTGAACCGTTTATTCCTTGATGAATCAAAATTGATCGGAAAAATATTTGTTATTATTTCCGCCGGGGTATTGACATGGTTAGCATTATTTGGGTTAGGCCGGCCTTTTTACCCTTTACTTCTTTTTCCTGCCATGATGCTTCTGCGATTAAGAACTGATACCAGATTTGACGAACTCACAAAAAAAATTGAGGAAAAAGGAATAAACCTGGAAAAAACGTATGAAGAGCTTACAGATGAAGAATACTGGACCATCCGTAATATTTTAATTGAAAGCAATTACCCAACATTAAGAAATATTAACCCTGCTCCACCTTATGAATATTCGGCCAGCGAAGATAAAGTAGTGACTGCTATCGAAAATATCTTACAAAGAACAATTATACAGGATCTTTCCTGGCCGGGAAAGTTATTGATTATCTTAATCTGGGCAGGCAGTTTTGCTGCACCGTTTCTTCTACATCTTGACCTTCCTTTCTCACATTATCATTCCTGAGTTTATATCTGATCGTTTATCCGTTCGAGTTATTATTATTTCAGCACATCAAGCACTTTATACATTTTTTGAACAACGGAAGATGAGGAGCCACTATAGTTATTGATGATAAAAGAAAAAACATATTGAGTTCCGTTGCCTGAAGTATGATAGCCGCAAAAACTTTTTACATCGCTGATAGTACCGCTTTTCATTTTCATATTGTTGAATTCTGGCAGGGCGTCAAAGAAATTCGGAAACCAGGGTTGCTTTTTTGCATATTTCAATATTTCTACTTGTGCGTGAGTAGTAACACGGTTTTGTGGCGACAGGCCTGACCCATCTTTTATGTTTAGTTCGTCAGGATCGAGTCCCTTTTGTTTCCAGAAATTTTTTACAATCACAACACCACTATCCGTAGAACCAAATCCTTTTTTTTCATAAGCAAGCGTTTTTATCAATGCTTCACCATAGAGGTTGATGCTTTTTTTAAGGAACCAGTAGACGATGGAATCAAGCGGAGGGGAAAAATGAGAAAGTAAAATCGTGGTATCGGGAAAATGATCTTCGTAGTGCACTTGCCTCATTTCCAATTTAGTCTGCAAATTTCCCCTGAATAGATAAGCGAACTGGTTTAAGGAATATGGATTTGCAGCAGATATCACAAATGCGTTTTCATTAATTGGAATAGTACCTCGTACAACAACATTTTGATTGTTTAAAGGATAGTATGCATAAGCATTATCTCCTGTTCCTTTAGCTTCAGATTCAGCGTAAGAAATTACTGGAAGAAAAGATTTAGGATTTGTCTTTATTACATTGACCGGATCACCAATTTTTTGGCCCGATTTTAAAATAATATCAAATTGGTTTTCTCTCCAATTGAATGCTCCGGCACCGGCACCATAATAATTGCCTATATCCTGCCAGATCCAACCGTCAGGAATGATCTCTGAGTTCCATTCTTTATTATCAACAACAATATCATTGTATCCAGTGATTCTTAATTTTTTAACCGCACCAAGCATTTTATCCAGAACAGCACTATCCTTTGTGCTTTCCCAACGCCAGCTTCCCAATGTTGGATCGCCTGATGGTTTTATAAGAAAATTACCTTGCAGAGACTTCCCCTTGACTTTACCAACATAGCCGAATTTAGTTTCATATCTGAATGCTTTTCCGAGCAATTCAAATGCGGTAGCTGCCGTAATAATTTTTTGAGTTGATGCCGGCGCTAGTCCAATTTGGGAATTTTTGTCAAATATAATCTCATTGGTCTTTGCATTAATGACATACAATGAACTGATAGCATGTTTGAGCTGTGTGTCGGATTCAAATTGCAGATAGGCTTTCTGCAATTTCTCTTTAATTGGTTGTGCTGAAGAGATAAAAGCAAAAAGAGTAAAGATAAAAGCAAACGGTATCCTATGCATTGAAAATTGAACGTTGACCATCGGATGATATTTAAAAATCAAATTTACTCATCTCCTACCTTTGCCGTTATGCAAACAATTAATGCCTCTATAATTACCATCGGTGATGAATTATTGATTGGTCAAACTATTGACACCAACAGTGCGTGGATGGCAGAAGAGCTCAATAAGATCGGGGTGTGGGTAAAACGTCGGGTAGCTGTTGGCGATGTGTGGGATGATATCTGGAACGCATTGGATGATGAAAGTAAAAATGCCGAGATCATTTTAATAACCGGGGGACTCGGCCCTACTGCTGATGATATTACAAAACCGCTTCTATGTAAATATTTTGGTGGAAAGCTGGTAGTGAATGAGCAGGTTCTGGCACATGTAAAATATTTGTTCGAGAAGGTTTTTCGAAGGCCGGGACCGATTTTGGAAAGAAATCTGAAACAAGCCGAAGTACCGGATGTTTGTACCGTGTTAATGAATGAACGAGGTACGGCGCCGGGCATGTGGTTTGAAAGTAAGAAGGTGGTCCAGACAAGTGGGGATCGGAGCGGAGTTGTTTTTGTCTCCTTGCCAGGAGTACCGCACGAGATGAAAGGATTGATGAAAAAAGAAGTGCTCCCCAGGCTTCAGCAACATTTTGAATTACCATTTATACTTCATCAGACTTTTCTTACTTATGGGATGGGTGAGTCATTTTTGGCCGAGAAAATAAAGGATTGGGAAAAGCAACTTCCAAATCATATCAAACTCGCATACCTGCCGCATTATGGAAATGTTCGACTTCGCTTAACCGGCATCGGCAATAATAAAAGCAACTTAGAAAGGGAATTGGAAGAGCAATCAAAGGTTTTAAAACCACTGGTCCAGGAATGGCTAGTCATTGATGATGATATGACCATTCAACAAGTGGTCGCAAAAATTTTGAAATCAAAAAAACAAACTGTTGGAACGGCAGAGAGTTGTACCGGTGGGTATATTGCTCATTTACTTACAATTGATCCCGGCGCGTCAAGCAATTTTAAAGGAACTGTTGTGGCTTATGACAACAAGGTCAAAGAAAATATTCTTGGCGTATCTCATAACACCCTTGAATCTGTGGGCGCAGTAAGCGAAGAAACAGTGAAGGAAATGGTTAAAGGGGTTCTCGAAAAACTGAAATCAGATTATGCCCTGGCCACTTCCGGAATTATGGGACCCGATGGTGGTACTGATGAAAAGCCCGTAGGCACTGTGTGGATAGCTGTTGGCAGTGATAAAAAAATTCAGACCGAGCAATTTCATTTCAGGTTTGACAGATTGCGGAACATTGAACAAACGGCGCACACTGCATTGAATATGCTACGGAAATTTATTCAGAACCAGGATTCGTCCGATTAAATGAGATTAAGAGGAAAACGGGTATTTTTGTTGCAACGATTAGCTTGTTCGGCTAGCAGAGTAGAATTGGTAGAGTAGAAGAGGGCGGCGCAACAGGCGATGAGCAAGGCACTGTTGCCGGGACATAAAAATCTTAAATCAAAACTAAAATCCAAAATCGAAATGGCTACTGTTGACCTGGTAATGCCAAAGATGGGCGAAAGTATAATGGAAGCTACTATTCTGAAATGGCATAAACAGCCCGGCGATCATGTAAAAATGGATGAGACGGTGCTTGAAATTGCCACCGATAAAGTGGATACAGAAGTGCCAAGCACTACCGAAGGGATAGTGGAAGAAATTTTATATAATGTAAATGATGTAGTGCCTGTGGGAAAGGTGATTGCAAAAATTAAGACAACTGTGGAAGAGGAATCAGAACAGAAAGCACAGGGTACAAAGCACAAGGAGCAACAATCTCCAGAGTTTGAATCTGCTTCTCACACAACATCGAATTTCAAACCTCTCGATCGAGAATCTGTCGGACAAACCTCGAATGGCAATGGTCGTTTTTATTCGCCGCTTGTTTTAAATATTGCAGCCAGTGAAGGAGTGAGCATGTCCGAACTTGAAAATATTTCGGGAACAGGTAACGATGGACGAGTAACAAAGAAAGACATTTTGCAGTATGTAAGCCAGAGGAAGTCGGGAGCCAGGAGAGGGGAAGCAGGATTTGTTTCTTCGAAAAAGTCAGCCTCCGTTTATGAAGCTCCGCAACTCACGGCTCAGCCCTCTGAGCCTGATAATTACCGCGTCACAACCTATACGGGCAATGTTGAGATCATCGAAATGGACAGGATGCGAAAGATGATCGCTGAGCATATGGTACGAAGCAAGCAAACGAGTGCGCATGTAACAAGTTTTACTGAAGCGGATGTAACCAATATTGTAATGTGGCGTGAGAAAATAAAAAAAGAATTTGAGAAAAGAGAAGGAACAAAAATCACATTTACTCCGCTTTTCATTGAAGCGATTGTACGCTGTATAAAAAAGTTTCCGCTGATAAATAGTTCAGTTGAAGGAGACAGAATTCTTGTAAAGAAAGATATTAATATCGGGATGGCGACTGCTTTGCCAAATGGAAATCTGATAGTGCCTATCATAAAAAATGCGGATCAATTAAATTTAGTTGGATTGGCACGGCAGGTAAACAATCTTGCCGATAATGCGAGAAATGGAAGGCTGAGACCTGACGATACACAAGGTGGAACGTTCACTCTTACTAATGTGGGGAGCTTTGGAAGCCTGATGGGAACACCGATCATCAACCAGCCACAAGTTGCCATTCTTGCAGTTGGTGTAATAAAAAAGAGACCAGTCGTAATTGAAACTCCTCATGGTGACAGTATAGCTATTCGCCAAATGATGTATTTAAGCCTGAGCTATGATCATCGCATTATTGATGGAAGCCTTGGTGCCACGTTCTTAACTTCAGTGGCAAATGAACTGGAAAACTTTAATGCGAACAGAGATTTCTGACCGTCGACTACCCTGGTCAAGTGATTTACCCGGTGATATAAGAGCCTGACCTTTTTTGAACTTCATTCATTTTAATCAAATTAATCATCGTACTGATTGGTCAAGGGTTAGACGGATAACCATATTTGCGACGATTGAAAACAGTTTTTTTACCTCTGAGCCTTACAACAAATAAATTATCATATTCCGGGTCTTTCAGATCAGCAGCAATTTTAGTTTGGCCGCATAATTTATTTACGATGTCATCTACTGTATTTGAATGACCAACTACGAGGACATTTCCTCTAATTGATTTTACAAGATTGACCAGCGAATCAATATTATTGTATCGGTCAACGCTGATTTTAATCGCCTCGCTCAGAGGTTCAGCCGTCGACATGGTTCGGATAGTGTTGGTTGAATAAATATGCCGGATGTGTTTATCATCTAATTCATCTCTTAATACGATTGCCCTCACTTTGCCTGCTTCTGATAAAGGCGGGTCATTGGACATCATTTTGGCGGCACTGTCAGTAGCGGTAATCTTTTCCGCATGACGAACCACATATATCGTTCGTGAACATGACAGAAAACTCAAACAAATAATCGTATATAACAGAAAGCCCTTTATTCGCATGCTTTTATAATTGCGCACCCAGGCATTATTTGGGGAATTAACAACTTAAAGTTAAACCCCTATTCCATTAATGAAGTCTTTTTTTTAAATTTAAAGATTAAAACAAGCCCACTATGAAAAGTTTGTCCGAAACCTGGTTTGCCGAGGGATATATTGATTTTGAACTCAAGAAATATACCCTTCTCGCCTACCTGCAACAGGTAAACAAATATTTTAATGAGAACAAGTTGTACCCTCAACTTGCTGATGTGATTTTTCACTACAACAACCTCGTTGCTTTCAAAGAAAACAAAAAGTTCTTGCAGGAGCATTTTCCCAAAAAGCTTACTGGTATGCAAATGGAAAAACTCCAGGGATTATATCAGCAAATGGTGGAAGATGACGAACTAATGAAGGAGCTTGAAGAGATTATAAATTATTCCACTTCTACTATAAAACGCACAATCAGGAGTGGCACGGAAATCTATGAATTTGTAGAAGACAAGCTGGTCATTACTCCTATTGGCCTGGTGCCCCTTGATACGAATGAAGGTTATTTCTTTTTAAGCAGTGGCAAAAAAAATATAAGAACCTATTATTACCGGCTATCTTTTTTTGAAAAGCACGATGAAAAATATCGCAGCATTAAAACTTCATATATTGACAACCACCGCCGTAGCATGAGCAATACCTATGAAAGCATAAAGGCTAGTCTTATTCGCCACAGAAATGAACTGCCTAATCCTGCCGTATATGCGGTTGAAATAGATCTTGGTTTTCCTTTTGACGAAACTTTATTGCCGATAGCAAAAAGAAGTTTGGTGAAATACATTTCTCAGCAAGCAGCTTAGGAGTTTGAGCTATAAGTTCATAGCTATGGTCCCTGAAACCGGGATTCAAAAACCAAGCCCCCAATCTTTTCCTTTCATTACAGCAGGCACTCCGTCGGTTATCCATTTGGGCTTGTATACAATTAAAAAAAGGAAATTAAGAAAACAATAGTTATGAAATTACTTTAACATCAGAAAATTTTGATTGCCTCCAGACTCTCCACATCTGCAAACAGAGAGCTAATATGATCAACCCAAGTCCTGTAAAAAAACTCCAGCCGAGTTCTTTGTTTTCATGATAAATAACGAAGGCAAGTAAGATTCCATAAACAGGCTCCAGGTTAAAAGAAAGGTTTACTGTAAATGCAGTCAGTTTCTTTAAAGCATTAACAGAAAATTGAAAGGCAAGCACTGAACAAAACCATGCAAGCACCAGCAGCCACATCCAATCACTGAAATTGGGAATAATATAAGAAGTGGGAAATCGGTTTAAATAAAATGGCATGAACAACGATAAGGTGATTAACCCACCACTCAATTGATAAGTGAGTATCGTCTGGGAATTTATCTTTTGCACAAACTGCCGTATTAGTATCATAACAATGGCGAGTAAGACCGCACAGATAACCCCGAGAATTATTCCTGTTTTATACTTTGGGTCGAAATGAAAAATGACATAGATGCCTGCGATCACGATTAAACCGAGCAGCACTTCGGCCGGGTTTATTTTTTTACGAACGAACAATGGCTCAAACAGGGCGGTAAAAAAACCAGTAGCTGAAAAGCAAACCAACGCGACAGAAACATTGGCATATTT
>WNFX01003478.1_pt1 | contig 15718 bp, 16 predicted proteins | sample 5400111 | NCBI WGS metagenome assembly WNFX01 (sample SAMN13153363, study PRJNA577476) | soil metagenome | isolation source: 40 cm soil or saprolite under grassland replicate 1 | place: USA:California | collected 2016-06-15 | reverse complement strand
CGTCCCGCCGCGGCACACGGGCCCCCGGCCGAAGACAACGGCTAATACTCCAGCCAGCTGAAAGGTGGCGCGCAGAGCAGGATGATCTGTATTCGTCGCGCGAACACACACGGCGCGGCTGGAGCAGCAAATATTCGGCAGGGAGCAATTATATGGGATAGACACCCGGCGGGTGCTCACCTTCCGTGAGTGTCTGGCCTGCGTGATAGCTGCTGCTAGGCGGGTGAGTCAGCAGCCGGGATGTTCACCGGGCTGTCGCCACAGGCAAGGGCGCGTTTCGGTTCCGGTCAATCCATCAGGAGTGACGCGTTTTCTCTGGGAGGCCGGACTGGTCTGAACCGGACGTCCTCACGATTCCAGCAGGTCAGCGATTGATCAAGATCGGGTAGTCACGCCACAGGTGTTGCATGACGCAGCCAGTCCGAAGACAGCGGGCGTTAGAGCAGCAGCGACAACGAGCACCACACCAACGGAGACGTGTTGCAAAAGCTCTCCGCGGAGCATCTGGTGCAACGTCGTGCTACAGGCTGGCGACCCCTGGAGAATGCGCAACACCGCGCCCTCTCGCTGACCGGCTGACCGTTCACGTGCCCGGCCCGGCCCGGCCCGCCGGGGCGGCAGCGGCCCGCCGCGAGAACGCGGGCCCGACGCGGCCGGGGCGGCAGCCGCAGCACGGCGCGGCTGGGGTGGCGCCGGGAAGTCCCTTCCGGCAATCCGCGCCGCGGCCGCGGCCTGGCCGGGGTGCGGTGCGCGCGCCCGGGCTGCGGATGGTCCCGGTGGCCGGTTCTGGCCGCGGGCGACGTGCAGGTGCCCGGCGGCGGCGCGGGCCGCTGCTGCCTGGGCGGCGTGCCGCTGCGCCTCGCGCAGCTCGGCGACCGCGACGACCAGGGCCACCAAGTTCGCGGCCAGCGCGGCCGCGGCCAGCGTGGTCCCGCCGGCCACTCCCCCGGCCAGCGCCAGCAGCCGGGCCGCCGCGCGCAGCTGGCTCCCCTCCCGGGTCCGGCAAGGGATCCGCCCGTAACCGGCGCGGGCGGCCCGGTCATAACCATCGGCTGCCCGGCGCAGCGCCGGGCTGCCTGTCGCCCGCGCCGCCGCATGCAGCGTGTCGGCGGCCGCCCACGCCGCGTCGGCGGCCTGACCCGGATCACCGGCGGCGCACCGGCGGATATGCTCCGCCGCGGCCCGGGCCTGCCCGGCCGAGTGCTGGTAAATCGCGTCCCGTTCCGGGCCGGTGAACCGGAACGCCCCGCACCGATCCGCGAACGGGTCACGGCCGGAGGTCCAGCGGCGGCGCAGCCGCGGCAGGGTCAGCTGTTCCGATAGCCGCCCGCCGCCGTACCAGCGGGGCGTCCCGTCCGCGGCGGTGTGGCCGGGCAGGCTGACGGCGTAGCCGGTGACCTGACCCGGATCCAGGTCGCTGAACCGCAGCCGAACCAGCACCCCGCCCTCGCGCAGCCCGGCGAAGAACCCGGCCTCATCCCGAACCCGGTCCGCCGCCCCGGTCACCAGCCGCCGCAGCACCGCTCGCGCCGCCGCCGGGCTGAGGCCCTGGCCGGGCAGCGGATCGTGGTCGCCGCCGGGCGCGGCCCAGCGGGCCCGCAGCTTCGGCAGCGTCAGGTCAGCGGCGAGCTTCCCGCCGCCATACCAGATGACCCCGCCGTCCCGCGCCGTGTGGCCGGGCAGGCCGACCGCGTACCCGGTCACCACGCCCGGCTCGGTGGTGCTGTACCGCAGCCGGGTCAGCACCCCCGCCCCGGCCAGGCGGGCGAAGAACTCCCGCTCCGTCCCCGCCCCGGCCACCGCCGCCAGCACCTCCCGGCGCAGCCGGACCCGGGGCGGCTCGCCCCAGCCCCGCCGCGCCGCCTGCTCCGTCTCGGCGCGGGACGGCCGCCGCGCCGCGGTACGGTCCGCCGCCGCGGTCGCCGTCAGAGCGAACTGTTCCTCGGCCTGCCGGCAGGCCTCCCGCACCCGGTAAAAGTCATTCCAGATCCGGGGCCGGCTGCCGTCCTGCCGGGCCAGGGTCGCCACGATGTGGATGTGGTCATCGGCGTGCCGGACCGCGACCCACGGCACCCCCGCCTCATCCCCCGCTGGCGCCAAACCGGTCTGGTCCATGATCCCCGCCGCGACCTGCCCCCACTCGCCATCCGACAGCACCCGATCACCCGGCGCGGCGCGGACCGCGCAATGCCACACCGGCTTGTCATACCCCGGCCCGGCCAGCGCGGCCAGCGGCTGAGCCAGCAACCCGGCCAGCCGCCGCAGGTCCGGCGATCGGCCGGGACGCCGTTCCGGCTCCAGCTCGGCCGGATCAGCGAACCCGGCCACCAGGCGCGGATCAATATGCTCGTTCGCTTTCCCCGGGCCGTACAGGTAATACAGCAGCCGGCCCGCATTGGTGCCCCGGAGCACTTTCCCGATCACCGGGAACACCTCGCCAATCTCACGGAATGCTCCGCCGCAACTGCTCCGCGGTCTCATCCAGCCGGCGGATCACCCGCACGCAAAACCGCGCCGCCGGAACCAGATCCGCGCCACGCTGCCCCGTCGCATTCAGCCGCGCCACCGCCTGATTCAGATTCGTGCCCGCCCGCCGCACCAATCCGGCCGCCGACATCAGCTCGACCAGCGCCTCCCGCAACGGCGATCCAGTCGTGGCCGGAACTCCCCGCGCCGCCGCCAGCGTCACCTCCGCCGCGAACGCCTCCCGCGCCAGCCCTGACCGGACCGCCGCCGCGCTGACCTCGCCGAACTCCACCTCAGTCAGCGAGAACTGCACCACCCTCGGCCGCGGCACCGCCTGCCGCGACCGGCGCCGGACACTGCCGCCTGCCACCACGACAACCTCCGATTGCTCGCTGACGTTCCTCCCAGGCTCGGACCGCGCCCGGTCCCAGCCGACAGCACCAGCCAGGCCGCAGAAGACTGCGACGCAACGGGGCTCACTCCATTGTTTATCTCTGGACCGCGCCCGGTCCAGAGATAAACAATGGATAAGAATATCTTGCTGTGCTAGTAGCTTGTGTGTCGAATTGCATCCGATGACAATTCGACACGGGCCGCTATTATTGCACCGAGCTTGGCCTGGGGAATCACCTGGCGGCATTCGTTGACAGTATTGACTGCCCGGGCGGCGTTGTGGCCTGCTGCGCTGACCAGGTGACCGAGCCTGAGCAGTTCGCCCTGGATCCTCTTGTATCCCCAGGCGTTGTTCTTGGTGGCGAGCCGTTCGATGAGCGCGGCGATCTCAGCGCTGACCGGCGGCCGTCCCGCTCGGTTCGGGTAGGTCCACGTGCGGCTGACCAGGCGGCGGTACCACCGCAGGACGGTGCCGGGCGTGACCCAGCCGGCGCGCTCGCATCCTTGCGGGCGGCAGCCGGATCAGCGCGGCAAGGATGGCGCGGTCGGCCGAGTCGAGCTGAGGCCGCGGATGCACCCGGCGTAGCACGGCAACCTCGTGCCGGAGGACGAGCAGCTCCGCGTTCTTGGAGGCCGATGACCGGCCGAGAAGGATTAGCCAGCCGCGGAGCCGGGCGAAAATGAGAGAGCAGGCGGAAGGACACGGATGATCATGATGCCCTATGGCCGGCCCGGCCATCAGCGCAGCTCTAAGCCCAGGCAGACTTCTGGCCAGGCCCGCTCGGCACTTAAAATGCCCTTGTTCTGACAGGGTGCTGCTCACGGCGGTCCACTTCCTTCGTCGGATGACTTGGCGGTTGCCCGACACCTACCACCTGGCCGACCACGGGCCGGGGACCGCCACTTTAAGGCTCTACGAAGGCCGGGACATCCTGTCGATCATCTCGTGGGGACGTCGGGATCGAATGCCGCGGCCACCAGTACAGCTTCCAGTTCCCGCAGACTGGCCTCGGCTTGTGTCCGGCCGAGGTAGTGCGTGTCGATCACCATAAGTGCGTTGATGGTACCGGGGCAGTTATCGAACTCGATGCCACACTGCATCTGCGGGTCGTACTCGTCCTGCCAGGTGATCGTGGTGAGCGGCAACGCGGCTTGGACCTCGCGCGGGAGGGGAGGTTCGGATGCAGTCTCGCGCTGAGTGTTGATCCTGATGTCGTTATACATGAGGGACAGGTCGATCGGCGTGCCACGCTGGTCGCTGATCGCGCCGACCAGCTCCCTGATCCTGGCCGGCTCGAAGTACGCGTGCTTATAAGCGACGAGTGATGAGCGATGAGCCCGGCGGACGGCCTCATCGAAGCTCGCGCCAGCGATGTCGATGACGCACGGGGCGCTCTGCGCGATCGGGCTGACGGTGGCGGCTAGCCTGGGCCTGAACCTGTTGCTGACCTGCAGCCGGGGGACCAAAGGATGGACGCCGGTCGCCCGGGTCATGCCAACGGCCGTCGCGGTGAGCAACACGGCGGAGGTCGACATGCTGGTACGCGCGGCGATGGCCTTGACCGCCAAGTGCGCCGCGCGGGACTGGAAGCTCAGCCGCCCGTAGCGGGACCGCACCTGGCCGACCGGCTGCCGCGCGGGCTGGCCGAATCGCTCGGCCGGGATGACGCGCAGCAGCCGCTCCCAGTACCGCTCGGACATCTGGCTGCACCGCCTCCCCGCCGGGCCGGCCTGCCATTGCGCCTGCTCGAGCGGTTCCATCGAGGCTATGGGACCGCTCGGCCCGCCTGTGACCGGATCGCGCGCGCGGACGTCGTTGAATAAGGCGAAGGCGCCATAGGCGTCGGTCACGATATGACTTGTTGCCAGCAGCTTGTAAGCGGCCTTGCCGTGCTGCCGGATGAGAGCCATCCGCACCGGCCAGTCATTGGCATAGTCGTAGGCCAGCTCGTCCTCTGTCCACCTTTTCTTGAGATCCTTGGCTACCTGCCATGCATCATCCTGGTCCGCCGCGTCGATGACCTGCAGGTGGATTTCCCCGGAATCGCAGACCGTCTGCCATACCGGCCGGTCGCTGCTCACGGCCAGCCTGGTGCGCATCGACTGGTTCCGGCTCATGATGAATGCCAGTTCGGCGGCGGCGTCCTCCACGGCCCAGTCCGGGCGCGTCGCTTGGAGGCCGGAGAGCCATACGGGTGCTCCGCGAGCCTCGAATTGCCGCCAGATCGTCTGCTGGCCCCAGCTCAGCGGGCCGCTGCCCGTTCCCTCGCCTGCGAATCGGACGAGGACGCGGTCTGCCACGTAAATCATCCAATCGCCGCATTAGCGGCAGTCCAGGCACTTATCGGCGTACCACATCTAGAAACGTACCGGGCGTCGCCCGCGGAGGTCAATAGAAGCGGCTCTGACCTTACAAGAACAGCAGCGGGAGAACGTTAATTAACTTCCGCACCACTCTCATCATCTTGCTGAATCGAGGAGCGGAGGATTTGCAGGCGATGCGCCGCGAATGCCTTGACGGCGGCTAGAGGCCGGCTTAGCGTCACAGTAGAAGAGCCCATTGACTCTCTGAGAAGAGGTGAAAGTCATGCGCATGCTGGCCCCCACGCTGTAACCACCAGCTTCTGTTTGAGCCATGCCAGTGGTGGTGACGCTCCCCCCTGGCATGGCTCAGCATTGCAGGATTGGCCGCATAATATCCAGGCGCAACGCGCTGGCCTGGGCCACCCAGCCTCGCGGGACGCGAGCTGGCATGCGCACCGGCTGTCGGCGGCCTGCGGCTTCGCCACCTACCTGCGCATGATCGACCGAGCCGCCGAGATGCCGCCCGCAGGCCTGATCCCGGCCATGGAGGGTTCATGACCCCGCCACAGTCGTTGACCTGCGACTTCGCGGCTGGCCGACGGTGGTCATGCTGCCCGTTGGTACTCGTGGATCAGCCTGCCAAGGATCTTGTGACGTCCGATCCGCGCGGTCGCCAGATCGGTGACCGGGCCCGTGATGATGTCATCGCAGTCCGTCGGGCGCAGGTTCCTGGCCCGGTGCGGGAGATGCCGGTTATAGTGCGCGACGTACTCGTCCAGGACCGCGTACATTTGCCGTGGCCCGGCGATCAGCATCCGGTCGGTGACCTCGGACCGTGCTGTTCGTACCCATCTCGCGGCGTGGGCGTTCGCCCTCGGACTCTGCGGCGGGATCTTCAGCACTTCGATCCCCGCGCTGGCGCGCACTGCGTCGAATGCCGCGGTGAACTGCCCGGCCCGGGCGCGGACCAGGAACTGGAACCGGTTCGCGCGCTCCCCCGGTTCCATCAGCAGGTTCCGCGCCTGCTGCACGGTTCGCGCGCCGTCCGGGTGCGCGGTCACGCCCAGCAGATGGACATGGCGGCTGCGCACCTCGACCACGGTGGTACAGCCAGCCCTCCCAGGTACCGATGTAGGTGATGTCGCCGCACCAGCGCGAGTTGAGCTTCGACGCGTCGGCGGTGAAGTCGCGGCGGATCGCATCCGCCCGCGCCGCAGCGGCCGGGTCAGCGATGGTGGTCTTCTTCCACCGCCTGGCGGCCCGGCTGCATCAGCCGTGCCACACGCTTGCGGCCGTGCCGGCGCAGCTCCGCGTGCACCCACGGGGCGCCGTAACGGCCCTTCGATTCGTCATGCACGGCCCGGATCTGCCCGGTGAGCTCGGCGTCGCCGCGCTCGTGCCGCGACGGGCCGGCCAGGTGCTGGTAGAAGGCGGCGCGGGAGACCTTCAGCAGCGCGCACGCCCGCGAGGCGTTGCACCTGTCAGCCTTCTCCGCCTCGATGAACAGATAGCAGTTCACCGGGTCTCCTTGGCGAAGAAAGCCGTCGCCCGCTTGAGGATCTCCACATCTTCCCGGAGCCTGCGATTCTCGCGGCGCAGATCGGCCAGCTCTCGCCGCTCCTCAGTCGTCAAGCCGCCGTCGTGGCGAGTCCCAGCGTCGCGTTCGGCCTGCTTGACCCACTCCCGCACCGCGGTCTCGGTCAGGTCGAAGCCCCTGGAAACCTGGCCCACCGAACGGTCGCCGCGCTGGCACAGATCCACGATCTCGGCCTTGAACCCGGGGTGAATGAACGGCGGCGCCGGGGCTTCGTCCCCATGCTCTCCATAGTCGGACATCCTTCCGGGGCGAACCCCTGATGATCGATATCCGTCAAAGCGGGCCAGGCCCACTGCTGCGCCTGGCCTAAGCGAGCTAAGCGATCTCAATGAGACAGCTGACCAGCGCGTACTGGTTACGTCGAGGCGCGCCAATGACGGTACCTACGATCTGACCTGAGCGCAGTTACGCCTTGAGGCGCCGGATCATCTTCCCCTCGAAGCCCAGGTACTGGTGCGGCAAGGTGCCCAGCATGGCCCGGACGTTCGATTCTGGTTCGCTCGTCGCGAAGATCACCTGCTGTCCCGACTGAGCGGCCTGCGCCGCCCGCCCGAAGAGCGCGCTGAAGCTCAGGGGATCGGTGCTCTGCTGACGAGGCTCGTCGAGGACAAGGAGCTGCGCATGGTTCCCTTCGAACCGGCGTGCTACCTCAAGCATTCCCATCCGATGCGCCCAGATCGTTCGCACCATGTCACTCGCAGATAGATCAAAGCCGAGATCGAAGCCTTCGTACACCGGCAGGTAGGTGTCCTCGGAGATCGTGAGCTGCGAGATGGGCAGGCTCGTGAAGCCATACGCGGTTAGCTGATCGAGGAAGCTCGCTTGCAGAGCGGATAGCTTGACCTGATCCGAGCCGGTCGTGCCTTGGTCTCGAAGGCGCGCCTGATCCTGCCGCAATTGTGCCCACGCTGGAGCCATCTCCGCCAGCGTGTTGTTCAGTGTGACCAACCTGCTCACTACCGACGTCAGCATCTCGATCCGGTCCCGCAGATGAACGCGGCGTTCGATGTCCTCGATCGACGGCGTCTCGCTTGCGGACACTAGCGTCTCCCGTTGGGCTCGGACCGTCTGCTGCAAGGCATGGGCGCGCTGGTCGAAAGCGACCAGCCGCTGCCGCTTGGCCGCGATGGCTGACTCGAGATCGGTTCGCATTGCCTGGAATAGATCGATCTGTTCCTTGAGGAGCTGGATGTTGCGTTCGATCGGCATAGGGACGATCGCTGCAGCCGGATCGAGAATGGTCGAGGGCAGCTCCTGATGACACGTCGGGCAGTCCGGTGGGGTAACCGCGCTAACGGGCGCGCCCATCTTGCGCAGGACCACAGCGTCCTGGCTACGCCGGACATCGTCGTTCAGAGCCGCGATCCGACTGTCGAGACTGCGGACCTGGTCCGCCTCGATCTCAAGCTCGCGGTGAAGCGCCTCCGACAGGTCGGTCATCTCGTGGAGGTCTCGCAGGGTTGCCTGCAAGTCAACTGAGATGTTCGGCGCGGCATCCTCGGCTCGGGGAAGGACTCGCTCCGTGAGGGCGGACAGCTCGGCCGTTAGGCGATGGATCTCAGCGTCGAGCGGACGCCACTCGTCAGTTCCCGCGATCCAGAGGGCCGGACGTGGGTCAACGGGCCACTCCGTGGCCGGATGCTCAGGTACACCTCGGACCCCGATCCCTCGCTCATTGGCCCCAGCTCGAAACGCGGTAACCGCCGTGACCCACTGCTGCCGGAGCGCGGCGATCCTCTCCTGAACGAGCTGGCGCTCGGCGACGACGTCCCCGCCGGACAGAGCCAGGACGAACTCGACGTTGCGCCCGACCCACGTCGCGAATGCGCATGTACGTCGGCGTCTGGGCCTGGATCCCCGCCCACCCTCGCTTCTGCTCCACGAAGAAGAGCGGGAAGATCGTCTCCAGATACAGCGGTGAGACGCCGCCGTCGTATCGTGCGACCTCGGGTAGCCGCCAGCCAACGAAGTCGGTGAGCCAGCGGTGGACCCTGCCTCGCGCTGAGCGGCCCCTGGCCTTCGCACGAAGTAGGCGGTCTCCCGCAACCGATTGGCAGGCTGGGTCAAGGCGGGTCCATCCCACGCGGTGATCAGTTGCGTGTCGGTCGAGCCGTGCTTGGCATACCGCCGCACCGTCGCGATCCGGCCCGCCTCGCTCTCGAACTCCAACGTGACGTGGCTTTCCAGGACGGCCAGCTCACGACCGTCCGCGTCGTCGGTTAGCGACGATGTTGCGACGTGAGGTAGGGGACGGCTCGGCTCGCACTCAGCATCCTTTCGAGCCCCAGGGCGTAGACGATCCCTTGTAGGCAGGTCGACTTGCCGCTTGAGTTGTCCGCTCTCAGCACCACTAGGCCGGGAGAGAACGGCAAGGAGACGCCGAACGGCCCGGCTCCCGTGATAGCCCGCAGCTCGAACTGCCGCAGCCGCAGCTTCATGACACCCGCCTTTGGGCGAGAGCCTTTCGGACGGCCGATTGGGAGAGCGAACTCGGTAGCTCTGCCAGCAGCTGGCGTTCTGACGCGAACAGGCTCGGGTTGGACTCGACAGCACTCACGACACCCTGACCCAGCGCCGTCAACTGCAACCGGCCTTGCTGGTTGAGAGCCATCAGCCCCAGTCCGAGGCCGCGGTCGATGGCTCGGTCGAAGGCAGGCTCGAACTGCAACGCAGGCGACCGGGGAGCGAATTGCCCGCGGATCGCCGCCAGCAGCGCTTGGCGTGATCCTGCACTGAGCACAGCGGAGTTCAGCACATGCAATTGCTCACGGCTGGCAGCCTGCCCGCGGCACTGGCGCACCATGAGCAGCATCAGTGGGATCCGCCACTCGGGCCGGATGTCTGGCGGAACCGACGCCGGCCGCCGTCTGAACGTCAGACCAGCGGTGGCTCCGCCGGATGGGCGGTCCGACGCGCCGGGGCCAGTCACTATGTGCTCACAGTGCGGAAGTCAAGGGGGCACTCGGCGAGCCAGTCTGTGGCGGTTCCCCATGCCAGGTCAGATGCGTCGCCGTCGCTCAGGAACACCAGGCTCCCTTTCAGAGTGTCTCGGTAGACGTTTGCTGTCTGCTGGAGCAGATCCCGTGGGTCTGCCGTGCTCAGCAGGCATTCGATCTCCAGCACGCCTTCCCTCTCAGCCCTGAGTTCCTGCACGCGCTCCCAGGCTGCAGCGTGGTGGCCACGAATCTCAACTAGTTTGTTGTCCGCCATCAACTTCTGCCGGAGCAGGCGCGTACGGAGCTTCGCGCGGTGTGCAGCGTTCATTCCCGGCAGATGGGCGAGCTTTCGGTCGATAGAGGCGATGAGATCAGGGTTGGACGCCACGTAGCTGTGCACGGCCGCCTCGGGCACCACCATGGGGCCGAGGTTCAGCTTGTGAAGGCCGAGGTCCAGCAGTTCATGCCGCTCGACGGCATAGTCCGCCTCAGTCTGGACCACGATGTCGAAGTCAGCCGCGCAGTGAGGCAGACCCAGCGCCCGGATCTCGGCAGCTTTGGTCTTCGCATGCTGGCTAAGCCGCCGACTGTCGTGAATTGGGGTCATGAACACCCAGACCCGGATGAGCATCCCGCCGAGGACAGCGAGAAGTTCGGCCTGGCGGGTCACCAGCTTGCCGACGTCTTCGGTGAGCTTATCCCGCTGCTTCTCATATCGGTCCTTTAGCGGCAGTGGCTCCTTGGGCGCGTAGCACTGGTACGCGCAGCCGTCATGCGAGAACCCCTCGATCCCGAGGTCGCCCTGGTCCGACGCTGGGACGTGCTGGAACTGACGCGGCACCTTGTACCGCAGGCGCAGGAGTTGGAGACAGTGCTCTTCCCAGTCGTCACCGTCCCAATCAAGTGTTGTTTGCGGCACGCTCGGTTTCCACCTACCGAGGCGCTTGCAGCGCGGTCGCATGGGGCATGGCAAGATGAGGCGCGAGCCACCGGCGACAGGTATGGTTCTGCCCGGGGCTCCACGCCGACGGGGAAGCCGAAGGCTGGCACCCACCTATGCGCGCAGGCATTTCGAATGCCGACTCGCACCAGCGCGACGGTGGCACAACGCTTCCATACTGCCTCCCGCGACGCGCCCGAAGTCTCCAGCCTTCCTGCGGAGACCGGCGATCTGGCCGTGGCCGATTGCAGTGCGTTTCTGTCCGCGAGCAGTCTGCCATGTTCCAGAGCCTACGGTGGGATCACCTTCCGAAACAATGGTAACGTCGCCGAATTGTTCTGGCGCAGCCCTTCCGCACCGAACTCATGCTGATCGACAGGCACGAACCATCACCAACCGCAGATCCGGCCGTCGCTTGAGCGTCTTGCTCGCCAAGGAATGCCGAAGCCCGTCCGGATGCCTTCGGCACCGTAGTTCAAACTGCCTCCACATTCGCTTGCCTCGCCTGCCAACAGCGGTCGATCCGCAGCGCGGGATATCGCCGCTGATAGCTACTCTGCCCACATTCTGCCCTACAAATGATCTGTGAGGCTTTGATCGGCCCGGAAACTGGGCTGGTGCCAGGATTGGTGCCGGTGATCTTGGGTTGACCCTCAAATGATCTGGCCGCCCTTGGCGGGGTGTGCCTTGCTCTTGACATGTCGCCTGGGATCGTCGGCACCGGCCTGGCTCACCTTGCTGGCCTGATCAGAAGCCTGTCCGCGCCTGCTGCTGCGGGGCGTGACTCATCACAGATGTGCCGCTGGGTGTGTGCCCCCAGGCCGGTGCCGGGGTCAGGTAGTGGTCAGCCTCGACCTGCGCGCTGTGGTTGGGGTCGATCAGCGACCGGCCCGAACCGTGCCAGGTATCCCGATCCCGGAACGACTGATTCGTCGTCCGGACGCGCCGCCGGTCCACCAGGATGCCGTGATGTTCACCCCACAGGCGTTGCCGCTCAGAGTCGACCGCGGTCTGCCAGCGGTAGTCGCTGCGGCCGCTGCAGTGCAGCCGCAACTGGCCGGCCAGCTGTGGGGGCGCGTGGCCGCGGGTAATGGCCGAATGCTCCAGCCACTGCTCCAGCAGCCGCACCGCCCGCCGCGGCAACGTCACCGACCCGGCCGCGGTCCGCCCCTTGATATAGGTCAGCAGCACCGCCGCGTCGCCGGCCCAGTCGACATCGCCGACGCCCAGGTCAGCGATCCCGTCCGGGACGACCCCGCAATAACACCCCAGCAGCAGCTGATAGGCCAGCACGACGTCGCCGTCAGGGAACAGTTCGGCGAAGACCGTGCCGACACCGCCGCGGCGGTAGACGTGGCTGGGCGGCACCCCGAGATACCCGGCGACCTGCACGGCACTGGAGGGGCCCGCGCTGCAGCAGCAGCTACCGCAGGTTGTGGTCCGACCACTGGCCGCCGGCAGGGTCGTGGCCGTGGCCGGCGGCCCGCCACCGCCCGCTGATGGACGGCGAACGACTCGTCGGCGATCCGCCGGCAGGTGGCTTGCAGATGAGCCCATTGCTCTTGCTCATAGGGCGCCAGCGGATCACGTCCGGGCCCAGGCGAGAATCGCCGCCCGCCCACCAGGGCGGCAACCCGCAGGCCCAGAGTGCCGCCGCCATCGGCGAAACCCTTCAGCATCCGGCGTGTCGCCGCTCGCGCCCGCGAGAGCAGACGAACACGCCGGGCTGCCCGAGTTCCCGACGGCAGCCGCCTCCACAATTCACCGGTGTGGCTTCTGCAACCGGCAATGCCGTGACTGCCAGCCAGCTGCCGGCCTCCAACCGCGACAGCCATCGCTGTTGACATTGTCACAGCAGGCCGTACCTTGCGTCCCATGACGGCACTCGTGGACACCGCCGCAGCCCCGCAAGATCGGCAGGCGGCTGCCGCCCAGACCGGCCGAGACCGCCACCCCGGACCAGCGAACCGTCCGCCCCGGGCCCGGGCCCACCCTGGCAACGTCCGAGCGACCGCTGCATGTTCAAACACATCAGGCCCGGAACACCTCCAGACGGCCATCGTGGATGAGCCCAAGCGTCCATTGCCCCACGCTCGACGATCATGTCGGGCGTCGACCAGTGCCGGCCGATCGTCCTGTAGTGTCGTCCGTTATTGCTGGCGCCAGCCGGCAGAGGGCGGGTGCGTCGCTGCCAATCCGGGCCGATGGTGCCTAAAGATCCGGTGGCGGCCTGCCATGCCACAGCAGGGAGGCCCTCCGAGATCGCACTCCGCTAGAGTTAGCTGTCTTTGGTCACTAACGGCGGCCGGTCTTGTATTTGCTCCCTGCAGGCTCGCAGCTGATCAAAGCGGCTGATTAGGTGGATTAATATGGATAACGTCTTAAAGGCGGCGATCATAGGAGGATGCGCTGCCATCGTGGCGGCCTTCATCCCCATAGCCTTCGCCAACCATTGGTTTAGTTCACCTCCCAGCCCGCCTACGCCGAGCCCAACGATCACCTCATTTAGCCCCACGAGTACCAGCCCAGGCACTGTTTCGCCGTCAGTGTTCTACAGGGGGAAGCACACTCTCTCCAACGGCTACTACGCCAATCTGGACAATCCGAGCTGGGCTGTTTCGAGTTCTGACTCCGCCGGTGCGACCTTCGATCTGGGCGCTTATGTGACCGGCCGCTTCGAGCACGATTCCGGCGACTGGGGCTTTCTGAACACCCCAGGAGCCTCCGGCTATGCCGCGTGTGCCAGCTTTACGGCTTTCAGTGTTGGCCTCATTCCGGCCAGTGACTTTCCGCCCGGCACAAAGCTTTGCGTAAGGACGAGCGAGGGCCGTATTGGCCTACTAAAGGTACTGAACAACTCGGACCTCAATAGTCTTCCGAGCATAACCTTCCAAGTTACGGTATGGAATACCCAATAGGCACTCCGGCGGGTATGATGGTGTGGACTTAACGGCGTAGCATCGCTGTCGCGGTCCAAAAACTTAGGCTAAGTGGCATTGAGTCTAGGGTCGGCGAAGCCGATCGCATACAACGGCCCGAGGGCAGCCCTAGACGCGGTGGTCGCGAGTTGGACAATCGGGAGCGAGAAGACGGCAACGTGCCGTATCAGCCTTCATGGCGTTTGAGCCAGCATGGTCTGCTTCAGCCCCGGGTGTGGCCCCGGGTGTGGCCCGGCGTGCGCCGGGCGGGCCTCCCCAAGGCTGAGCCCGGCGCTGGCGCCGGGCCAGCGGCGCCGCGCGGCGGCTCCTTGATCTCAGTACGGCGCAATTCGGCAACGCGCAGACCTAGCTTCGAGGCACGGGCTCGGTGCCGCTGGCCAGGCGCTCGGTCTCGTCCAGTGCGATCTGCCAGGGGAAGGTGTCGAGGCGTTCTCCGCCAGTGCCCGGCGGGTGCGGCTCGAACTCGCCTGGGCCGAGGACTATGCGGACGCCTTCGTCGCGGAGCTGGCTGACGGCGCATCGAAACGGGCGGCGGCTAGCGAGAGCGGAGTTGACGAACGGCAGGACGACAACCGGGATGGGCAGGCTGACGGCTTCGGCCAGGAGGCCCAAGGCATAGGTGTCGCTGATCCCGAGCGCGCATTTGCAGATCGTGTTGTAGGTGGCCGGGGCAACGATCACCGCGTCGGCGTGCTGGGATCTCGGTTCGCCTGGTGACCGGTAGCTGTGGCGGACTGGCGCGCCGGTGAGGGCTTCCAGGGCAGGGATGTCGAGGAAGCCGAGCGCGGCGGGTGTGGCGATGAGCTGGACGGTCCAGCCGCGCTGCTGGGCGAGCTTGACCAAGATGCCGACCTGGGAGGCAGGCCCGGCACCACAGACGATCACCGACAGGGCGCGGCCGGGATGCGTCACCGGGTGACTCCGAGCTGGCTGGCGAACTCGTCGGCCTGGCGGCGCACGCTCGGCGGGGCTACGGCGATCAGGTCGCGGAGCAGCTGGTGCACCGCGGGGCGATCAGCTATCTCTTGCGGTGCGATGTCCTGTCCGGCGCGGAGCGCGAAGTAGGCGCTCTCGTGCTTGCCGCAGTGCAGGAACGCGCGGGCGGTGTCGATCAGCATGCTGGCCTTGCGCTCGGTGACTTCGACGCGATCAAGGTCGATGGTGCGCGCGGTGTCAATGGCAGTTCCGGCGTCTCCGAGCGTGACTGCGATGTGCACCCGGTGCATCTTGACGTTGGTGGGGCCGAACGCGGTCCAGCGCAGGTTGGCGTCCTTGCCGAGTCGGCGGCCCGTGTCGTCGGCTTCGTGAAGCAGGCCGTGGGCGGCCTGGCGGTCGTTGCGCTGGGCAGCTGCGATCGCGCCGCGCAGCAGCAGCGATCCGTACACGGACAGCGAGTCAGGACTGTGCGCCGTGACATTGCTGTCCAGGTCGGCGGCCAGTGAGCTGGCCGTGGTTGTCGCGGCGTCCAGGTGACCGCTGTTCATCAGGGCGTGGGTGATGTTCGCGATCGTGCTGCGGCTGTAACCAGATAACGGAGCCAGCTGCTCCTGGCTCAACCCCGCCGCCCGCCGGCTGCCTGCCAGCTGCCGGCCAAGCGCCGCCCGCGCCCCGGCCAGCACATCCGAGTCGCCCACCACCAGCCTCCAACCGCCACAGCCACCACCTGCCATTGTCGCAGCGGCCAGCACCGCACATTCCTAGACGGCACCCACACAGCCCCAGCCATACAAGATCGACGATGGCCGCGACGCACCGGCCACCGCGGCGATTCTCCCCGTCTAGCCCGGGCTGTCCTTTCCGCCTCAAGGCGAGGCAAGCGCAAGCTCCTGACCTGCGTGTCTCAGATCGAGGGGGATTCCGCGAGGCCGGTTTGTCCCGTTGATCATGAGGCATCCTGAGACCAACCTGCCGCCTATGGCGACGCTGCTGCTTCACACAAACCGCAGGTGGTGTCTGCGGCGTCGTCCCCGTCGTGCATCAGGTCAAGCGGGACAAAGCACCGGATGGGTTTCCCCTCGTAGCGTGGACACATCGCCTTAAAGGAGGACGGCGATGCCAGAGACACGCAGGAAGTTCGACCGGGACTTCAAGGAGGGCGCGGTGCGGCTGGTCCGGGAGACCGGCAAGCCGATCGCGCAGGTGG
>WNFX01003477.1_pt1 | contig 15719 bp, 15 predicted proteins | sample 5400111 | NCBI WGS metagenome assembly WNFX01 (sample SAMN13153363, study PRJNA577476) | soil metagenome | isolation source: 40 cm soil or saprolite under grassland replicate 1 | place: USA:California | collected 2016-06-15 | reverse complement strand
AACTGTGATTCGCAACATTGGGGCTTCATCGTCGACGTGTCGACGGAAAACTCGATCGGCGTGCGGCAGGACCCGTGGCAGGGGCCGATGGTGCTCTCGACGCTGTGGGTCAATCCGCAGTCGGGCGAGAAATACCCGCCGCGTGGCAACTACTGCCTGCGCGGCCAGCGCTTCGGCACGCATTCGGTCGAAGAAAACTTTCGCAATCCGTACTACGGCAGGTTGACGTTCACCGCTTACTTCAACGCCGGTGTGCGCGCGTGGGACATCACCGACCCGCAGGGAGCCGTGGAGGCGGGGTTCTATGTGCCGGCCGCTCCCAACGGCACCTACATGACCAACAACGTCGAAGTCGACAACCGCGGCTGCATCATCATCGTCGACCGCATCGGCAATGGGATGGACATCCTGGAGCTGAGCGGCAAGGCGAAGAAGTTCGGCCTTGGGGAGTGCACGGGCCACCACAGCGATGACGACGACGACGATCACGGCCATCGCGACTGATACTTAGACTTAGCCTGTCTTAACGGAAAGGCGGCCTCACGGCCGCCTTTCCTTTTATCTGAAGGAAAAAATCGGCCAGAATTCTTCGCCGCTCGGCAGTATGATGCGGGCTCTCAACCTGTCCCCCGGAAGCGGCGTGAGGTCCTTCGCTGTGAGCTTGTTGTTCCCCGCCGGTATAGGCGCGCGTAAGGCGCTACCGCCTGTAGTCATCCAGGGTGTACGATAGCCGGCTGCTGCTGGACTGACCAGGGAGAAGAAGACATGACTTTCCATCCGGCCGCGCTCGTCCCGGCCCTGCTGTGCCTCTTCGCCGTGAACTCCATCGCCCAAACACCAGCCGCCGCACCGCTCGCCGTTCCAGCCGACGTCAGCCCGCTCTACGTCGTCACCTATGTGGAGACCAAGCCGACTGCGAGAGACGAGACCGCGGCGCTCCTCAAGTCCTACCGCGGCGCAACCCGTGCCGCGCCCGGCAACCTTCGCTCGATCGTGGTGCAGCGTCCGCGCCGCCCGGGCCAGTTCGTCGTGGTCGCGGCGTGGAAGGACAAGGCGGCGTGGGACGCGCACATGGCGACCGCGGGCACGAAAGAGTTTCGCGACAAGCTCAACGCCGTGCGCAACGCACCGGCCGACGACCGCTTCCACAATGCGCTCTCGGTCGGCCCCATGGAGGACGCGCCCGGCGCAGTCTACGGCGTGACCCACGTCGACGTGATCCCGCCGCAGAAAGACAACGCCATCGTCGCGCTCAAGGTCCTGGGCGAGGCAAACCGCGCCGCGGCCGGCAACGTGCGCTTCGAGATCGTGCAGCAGACCAACCGTCCGAATCACTTCACGGTGTTCGAGATCTGGCGCTCGCGCGAGGCCTTCGACGCGAACGGCATGTCCGCGCACCAGCGCGAGTTCCGCGACAAGCTCGCCGGGATGGCGGGCGCGCTCTACGACGAACGTCTGTACGAAATTCTCAATTAGGGGGACAACATGAAACGCAGCGCGATCGCAATCACTCTCCTTGCCGCTCCCGTGCTCGCTTTTGCGCAATGGAACGTGCCCACCGAAAGCCAGCGCTGCCCGTCGAAATGGGGCGCGGGCGACGAGCGCGGCTCGGGCAACCACATGAAGAATCACGAGGTCGTGCTGCGCGGCGCGCGGCTCATCAAGACCGGCGAGGTGATCGAGCTCGGCCACGTCCTCGGACCCGGCATGGCGTTCTTCGGCACGCGCATTTTCAATCTGCACACCAAGCGCACCTTCATGAATACGGGGAGGAACACACGCGGCAGCAACGAGGAGGTCGTGACCTCCGAGATCGGCCAGGTCGGAACGCAGTTCGACGGCTTCGCGCACCAGACGCACGGCGATTCGCTCTACAACTGCTTCAAGGTGAGCGAAGCGGGGACGCGCTCAGGCTTCACCAAGCTCGGCGTGCAGAACGCGCCGACGTTCTTCGCGCGCGGCGTGATGCTCGACGTCGCGGCGCTCAAAGGCGTGGAGATGCTCGGCGACACCTACGAGATCACCGTGGCCGATCTGCAGCAGGCGCTCGAGCGGCAGAGGCTGAAGCTCCTGCCGGGCGATGCGGTCATCATCCACACCGGCTGGGGGAAGCTCTACGGAAAGGACAACGCGCGCTTCGTGAAATCGACCCCGGGCGTGGGGGTCGCGGCGGCCGAATGGCTCGCGAAGCAGGATCCGCTGCTCGTCGGCTCGGACAACTGGCCGGTGGAAGTGGCGCCCAATCCCGACAAGGACCTGAGCCTGCCGGTGCACCAGATCTTCCTGGTGGTGAACGGCATCCACATTCTGGAGAACCTGAAGCTCGACGAGCTGGCCGCGAAGCGCGTGTACGAGTTCGCGTTTACCATGCAGCCGCTCAAGATCTACGGCGCTTCGGGGTCGACGGTGGCCCCCGCGGCCATCCGCTGATGAGGGGCGCCGCTAGGCCAGGTTTTGCGGCCCGCCGATGATGAGTCCTTGGGCGAAATCCACCTCGATCAGGCGCAGCTGGTCGAGCACCTCATGGCTCTCGACGAATTCCGCGATGGTCTTGATCCCCATGGCGTGACACTTCTGGTTGATGGTTTCGACCTTCTCGGAAGCCGCGAGGCCCCGCCCCACGTCTTTCACCGTGCCGTAGGTGAGCTTCACGAAATCGGGCTTGAGCACTTTGAGGAAGCTGAACGAGCCCTCGCTGCCGTCGAAGCCGGCGAAAGTGAAGCGGCAGCCAAGGGGCCCGAGCTGCGCCTGGATATTCTTCAACTGCTCGGCCTGCAGCAGCGCCGTGTCCCAGCCGAGCTCGAAAGTGAAGAATCCCTCCGGCAGCTTCGCGCCCTGGATGTTCTTGGCGACGAATTCCGCGAATTTGGGTTCGCGCAGCGTGTCTTCCGAAAGGTTGACGCCGTTTGCGGGTACGGGCGAGCCGGGCGTCGTCCGGGCCCGGGATTCCTGACTCCAGCTGGCAAGGCGGCTCACGACCCAGCGGTCGACGTACGGCAGCAGGCGGTACTCCTGCAGCATGGGAAAGAACGTTCCCGGGGGGAGGAGCTTCTCCTCTTCCTCGCGAAAGCGCACCAGGATCTCCTGGAACGGACGCTCGCCTCCGGCGAGCGGCAGGATTTTCTGGGCATAGAGCACGAAACCACCCGTCTTCAACGCCGCAATCAGCTTGTCGGCGATGTTCTTCTGTATCGTGCTCTCGTCTTCCATCTGCAGTGTCATGTTGCGCCGTCGAGTCCCGATTCGGAGGTTTCCCGAGGGACAGAAAGACGCAAGAATTGTTCCTGAACGGGATCGCTCAGATGCGCGCCGCCTCGCGCGGAGCCTCCTTCGCCGGGCCGCCGATCGCCTTGTTGACCCGCGGCATCACTTCGTTCGCCATCAGCTCCATCGAGCGGCGCGCGAGCCCCCGGTCCACCCAGTCCATCCCGGCGTAGACGATCTCGCCGAAGTCGCCCGAGCGCTCGCGCAGCGCGAGCAGCTGGTCCACGACCTTGTTGACCGTCCCGCAGAGTACGAGCTCTGCCAGCAGCCGCTCGAGCGTCACCGCGCCGTCGTCCTCGGTCTCGCGCAGCTTGAAGATGACCTGACGCCCGGCGCGCATCATCTTCTCGCGCAGCTGCTTCCAGTAGAAGCGGTAGGGGCTGGCGGGATCCTCGCGCGCGTAGCGCTCGGCGACCCGGTCGTCGTCGGAGACGAAAATCGTGCGCGCAATGCGCCACTCCGCGGGATCGGGACTCTTCCCGGCGCGGCGCTTGCCTACGGCGTAGTTCTCCCAATGGCTGGGCAGCCAATGCGGAAGAAGAAAATTTGCCGAGAGCGGATGAAAATCGCGCTCGCCCATGGCGATCACGCCCTTGGAATGCGGCGCCACCACCGTGCCGACGATCTCGGGACGCGGCTTCTGCCAGGGCTTGTACATGATCCCCCGGCCGAGTCCTGGCACGAAGGTCTTCCCGGTCGTCACTTTGTAGCGGTTTCCGGGCAGATCGATTCCATAGGGTGCGTCGCGCTCCCAGATCGCGAGGATCACGTCGATCGCCTCGGCGAACATCCGGTTACGGTCCTCGGCGAGGATGCCGAGCGCCTCGGCGTCGGAGGAGAGCGCTCCCGGGCTGACGCCGAATATGAAGCGTCCCCTCGCGAGGTGGTCGAACATCGCCGCCTGCGCGGCGATCACGACCGGGTGCGATTGCGAGAGGTTGGAGGTCCCGGTCGCGAGCTTGATCGTCCTGGTCTCGCCGATCAGCGTGGCGAGGAAAATGAAGCTGTTGGTGACGTTCTCGCAGCGGTCGGTGAGGTGCTCACCGACGAAGGCGTCGTGGAATCCCAGCCTGTCCGCGAGGACGATCGCCTCGCGGTCCTCCTGCAGCGTTTGCGCCGGATCGCGGTGCGGCGGATGCAGCGGCATCGTGAAATAGCCCAATTGCATGGGCGGAATGTGCCGCATCGGGGCGCGGCAGTCAAACGCGTTTGCCTGTCCTGCCGCCCGTTACGTTAGAATCCCGCGAGCCTTTCAACAGAGCAGGCCTCGGCACATCAGGGAGACCATGCCCTTTTTCAGACGCAGGGACACGCGATATGCGGGTTACCCGGCGCAGCCGGCGGGGGCGCTTCCGGCGCGGGCAGGACGAGGGTTCTCCCGGGATCCGGGCCGGAACGAGCTTCGCCCCGCTCGAGTCAGGCCAGGCATACGACTCGATGAATCGACCGTGATCAAGTACTTGTCCTTGGCGGGAGGGGATCCCGAGCAGGCGGAGCGGCTGCGCCGCTTCATGCTCGCCTCGTCCGCCTATGCGATCTGCGTTCCCCTGGTTTGGCTCGCCGGTAAATTCAACCTGATCGCGCGGGAGCCCGCGTGGATCCTCGTCGCGATGATGGTCGTGGTGAACCTCGGGCTCTACACGGTGTTTCGTGCCGGCCTGAATCGGAAATTCGCCGACCCGAACCTGACCTGGGCGCAGGTCTTCGTCGGCAACGTCGTGGTGATGTACGCCGTCTACAGCTTCGACCAGGGGCGCGCCGTCGTGCTCAACCTGAGCCTGGTCGTGCTGACTTTCGGCGTGTTTCACTTCACCACCCGCGAATTCGTCAAGACCGCCCTGCAGATACTCGCCGGCTACGCGGCGGTGATCAACCTGCTCATGTATTTCAAACCGCAGACGGTAAACGTCTATCACGAATGGTTCCAGTGGGCGGGGCTCGCCGCCGTGCTGCCCCTCTTCGCGGTCATCGGCGGCAGAATCAGCGGTCTTCGCCAACGCCTGCGCACGAGCAACGAGGAGCTCCGCTCGGCTCTCGGCAGCGTGCGTCAGATCGCCACGCACGACCATCTCACAGGCCTGCCCAACCGGGTATTGTTCAACGAGGAGCTCCAGCGCGCGCTCGCCAGGGCGGAGCGTCACGCGAGGCCGGTCGCGCTCTTCTTCATGGACCTGGACCGTTTCAAGAACATCAACGACACGCTCGGCCACCAGTTCGGCGACCGGGTGCTGCAGGAAGCCGCCAAGCGCCTGGCAAACTGCGTGCGCGAGGGCGACATCATCGCGCGCCTCGGCGGAGACGAATTCGTGCTGCTGGTCGAAGAGCTGGGCGACCCGGCCGCGCTGACCGAGATCGCGCGAAAGCTGCTCGCGGCCGTGTCCGATCTCCGCAAGATCGACGGGCAGGAGCTCAACGTCACGCTGAGCATCGGGATCTGCACCTATCCTGCCGACGGCCGTGACTCGAAGACGCTGCTGTCAGGAGCGGACATCGCCATGTACCGCGCCAAGGACCGGGGCCGCAACGGATTCTGCTTCTACTCCGCCGAGCTGCAATCGCACACGCCGGAGAAGCTCGCCCTGGAGGCCGGCCTGCGGCACGGCCTGGAGCGGGGCGAGTTCCGCGTGTACTACCAGCCCAAGATCGACATGACCACAGGCGCGATCACGGGGGTCGAAGCGCTGCTGCGCTGGCAGCACCCCGAGAGGGGCCTGCTGCTCCCGGAGAAATTCATCCATCTCGCCGAGGAAACGGGTTTGATCGTTCCGATCGGCCTGTGGACGCTGCGCGAGGTCTGCACGCGCGCCCAAGCCTGGAAGGATGCCGGCCTGCCGCGGATGCCGATCGCGGTCAACCTTTCGGCCATCCAGTTCCGCGAGGAGCAGCTCGTATCCCAGCTCGCGGAAATCCTCAAGTCCACCGGGACCGAAGCCGGCATCCTCGAGCTCGAAATCACCGAAAGCATGGTGATGCGGGATCCGGACGAGGCGGTGAAGCTCATGCGCAATCTGCGCGCGATGGGCGTGCACCTCACCATCGACGACTTCGGCACCGGCTATTCGTCGCTCGGCTACCTCAAGCTCTTTCCGATCAACAACCTGAAGGTGGACAGGAGTTTCGTGCGCGACCTGCCGCATTCCAAGGACGACGTCGCCATCACGCGGGCGGTCATCGCGATGGCCCACAGCCTGGAGATGAACGTGATCGCCGAGGGCGTCGAGCTGCGCGAGCAGTTCGACGTGCTGCGCAAAGAGGGTTGCGACGAATTCCAGGGCTATCTGTGCCGGCCGCCGCTCGCGGAGGAGGAACTCCTCCGCTTCATCCGGGAAGGCGGCACGCGCGGCACGCTGAGCTAGCGCGCGGAAACCCCGACCCGTCGGGGCCGGGGCTTGCGCGAGAAACCTGCTGCGACTCTAGGCCGGAACGGGTTCCTTGGGCTTCACTTCCGGGGCTACCGGCTTCGCGGGCGCCGAGGGCTTGGGTTTGCTGTCCTCGGCCGTCTTCTTTCTGCGTGCTTCCTCGGCCTGGCGCGCTTTCCAGTACATCTCGTCCATTTCGTAGCACATGACGAACTCCTTTCGCATCAAGTGACCGGCAAGTCTCCCCTGTTACGCTTGGAGTTACGCGATCCATGCTACTCCCGCCGTCCACGAAGTTCAACGGGAACGATTATGAAGCGTCCCCGGCGCGAGAACCTGTGCTACCGTTACAGCAAAATCGATCCCCTCCCAGCGCCATGAAAGAGAACCCGATTGGCGCCGTCCGGCTCGCCGTGCCTCTCGCCGGCGCGCTCATTCTCGGCGCCGCCCTCGCGCAGTCCCCGGGGTATCCCGCGAGGACGATTCGCCTGGTGGCGGGCACCGCCCCGGGCGGCATCACCGACTACCTCGCGCGCTTGTCGGCCGAAGGCCTGACGGTCCAGCTCGGAGCGCAAGTCGTAGTCGAGAACAAGGCGGGCGCCACCGGCAATCTCGCGATCGAGCACGTGGCGAAATCGGCGCCCGACGGCTACACGCTGCTGCTCGTGGCGGGCGGAAACGTCGTTATCACGCCTTTCCTGTACGGTTCCCTGCCGTTCGATCCTCTGCGCGACATCGTGCCGGTTTTCAACGTCGCCGGCGCGCCGCAGCTCCTGGTCGTGCCCGGGGCCCTTCCGGTGAACGATCTGCGGGAATTCATCGCGCTCGCCAAAGCGAATCCGGGAAAGATGAACTACGCATCGGCGGGTCCCGGAAGCACCACACACCTGGCCGCCGATCACTTCGCGCGGCTCGCGGGCGTGCAGCTCGTGCACGTCCCCTACAAAGGCACGGGGCCGGCGCTCACCGATCTCGTCGCGGGCCGCGTGCAGATGCTCTCGGTGGGCCTCGCGCCGGTGCAGGCGCACCTGAAGAGCGGCGCGCTCAAGGCGCTCGCGGCGGCCGCGAAGACGCGTCTTGCCGCTTTGCCCGACGTGCCGACCTCCGCCGAGGCCGGGCTGCCCGGCTGGGAGATGACCACCTGGTTCGGAATTTTCGCGCCCAGGGGCACGAGCCCCGGGATCGTGAGGCTCGTCAATTCAAAGATGCAGGCGGTGATCGACGATCCGAAGGCGAGGCAACGCCTGCTCGAATCCGGCATCGAGCCCATCGGCGGCTCCGTGGAGGCGTTTGCGGAGCTGGTGCGCTCCGACACTCGCGCCTGGGAGCGGGTCGTCAGGGCCTCGGGCGTGAAGCTCGACTGAGCTTGTCTTCGGAATCGGGGGAGAAGGCGATGAAGATCTGCCATTACAACGAGGGCCTCGCGGGGGCCGTGGTCGGGGAAAAGCTGTATCCGATAGGCGACGCGCTCATGAAAGCGGGCCATCTGAAGCCGGGCCACACCATGCTCGAAGTGATCGAGCGGCTCGCGAACGAGCCTGCGGCGACGAAGTGCGCGCGCTTCGCGTCGCAGACCGGGTCGTCCGTGCCGCTCGCGCAGGTGAAATTGCTCGCGCCGCTCCTCGATCCGCCCGCGATCTGGGCCGCGGCCGCGAACTACACGGCGCACCAGGCGGAGATGCGGGAAAAAATGGGCTCGTCCGACCGTTCGGGCCTCTCCAAGGACGAGCTGATGGCGGAGTTTTTTCTCAAACCCGCGTCCTCGATCATCGGCCCGGGCGGGACCGTGATCCTTCCGAGAATATCCAAGGACGTGGATTTCGAATGCGAACTGTGCGCGGTGATCGGAAAGACGGCGCGCCACGTCAGCGAAGACCGGGCGCTCGACCACGTGTTCGGCTACACGATTTGTTGGGACTTCAGCCAGCGCGATCCCTGGGGGCGGGGCAGGCAGAACACGCGCAACATCCGCAAAGGCTTCGATACCTTCACCGGCCTCGGGCCGTGGATCGTGACGCGCGACGAGATCGACGATCCGCAGAACCTCGCGATCCGCGTCGAGCAGAACGGCAAGCTCGCCATGAGCGCGCACACCGGCGACATGATCTGCGGACTTCGCGAGCACATTCGCTTTCTCTCGGACGTGATGACGCTCAAGCCCGGGGTCCTGATCACGACGGGAACGCCGGCGGGCGTCGCGAAGCTCGCCGACGGCGATCACCTGAGAGGCAGCATCGAGGGGATCGGCGAGATGGAAGTGGCGGTGCGGGCCGAACGCTAGCGCGATCGGCGGCTCGCGATCGGAGCGATGACCCGGGCGCGGGCAATGGCGTAGACTTGCGATCGACATCCGAGAAACGGAATGAAAACGTTTTGTGCCGTGCGAACGCGCAGGATCGCCGCCGGAATCCTTTTCGGTCTGTGCGCCGCGTCCGCGTCCGCACAGATCGGCTATCCGAACAGGCCGATCCGGCTCGTCGTGCCCTGGCCTCCGGGGCAGGCCACGGATCTCTCGGCGCGGCTGGTCGCGCAGAAGCTCTCTGAATCGCTCGGGCAGCCCCTGGTGGTCGACAACCGCCCGGGCGCGGGCGGGGTGATCGGCTCCGACACGGTTGCGAAATCCGCCCCAGACGGCTATACGCTCCTTGCGGGCTCCTCCGGTCCGATCTCGATCAACCCGATCGTCCAGAAGGTGCCCTACGATCCGGAGCAGGCGTTCGCGCCGGTGAGCCTCATCGCGACAGTTCCTTACGTCCTCGTCGCGAACCCCGCGTTTCCCGCGGCGGGCATCCGCGAATTCATCGCAAACGCGCGCGCGAATCCGGACAAGTACACGTTTGCGTCCTCGGGAACCGGGGCGACCGGACATCTGGTGGCGGAGCTTTTCAACTCGATGGCGGGTATACGCGCGAGGCACGTCCCCTACAAGGGCAGCATTCCGGCGATCACCGATCTGTTGAACGGCAATGTGACCTACGCTTTCGAGACGCTCGCAGCGACGGCCGGTCACGTGAAATCCGGGCGTCTCAAGGCGTACGGCATCTCGAGCGCCCGGCGCAACGACGCGCTGCCGGAGGTCGTGCCGGTCCACGAATCTGCCGAGCTGCCCGGGTTCGAAGTGGTTGCTTGGATCGGCTATCTCGCTCCGGCCGGCACGCCTGCCGAGACGCGCGCGCGTCTCGCGGCCGAAGTGCGCAAGGCGGTGCAGGCGGGCGACCTGCGCGAGCGCTACGCCGCGCTCGGGATGGATCCGGTGTCGAGCTCGCCCGAGGATCTCGGCGCGCTCTTGAAGCGCGAGCACGAGCGCTACGCGGCCATCGTAAAAAAAGCGAATATCCGGACCGATTAGGGGAACGATGCGCTTCCCGACGCGCAATTTCCGCCGGATCGCAGCCGCGTGCATTATCGGCTTCGCTCTGGGCGCAGGCGCCGCGCCCTCCGCCGGGCAGAACGCCTATCCGAACCGCGCGATCCGGATGGTCGTGGATACCTCCCCGGGCGGGCTCACCGATATCCTCGGGCGCGTGGCGGCCGAGGGCCTCGCGCAGCAACTGGGCCGGCAGGTCGTGGTCGAGAACAAGGCGGGAGCCTCGGGCAACGTCGCCATCGAGTACGTGGTGAAATCGCCCGCCGACGGCCACACGCTGCTGATCGGCGCCGGCGGGAACCTCGTCATCAAGCCGTTTCTCGAGCACTCCCTTCCTTTCGACCCGCTCGTCGACCTCGTCCCGGTGTTCAACGTCGCCGAGGCGCCGCACATTCTGGTCGTCCCGAACTCGCTCGCGGCGAAGGATCTTGCGGAGTTCATCGCGTACGCCAGAGCGAACTCGGGCAGGGTCTACTACGGTTCGGCAGGGACCGGCAGTCCTCCGCACCTTGCCGCCGATCAATTCGCGCGCCTCGCGGGCTTGCAGCTCGTGCACGTGCCCTACAAGGGCGTCGGGCCGGCGCTCCCCGATCTCATCGCGGGCCGCCTGCAGATCATGTCGATGAGCTACGGGTCGGCGCGGCCGCATCTCAAGAGCGGCGCGCTGCGCGCGCTCGCGGCCGGATCGAAGCGGCGCCTCGCCGGGCTGCCCGAAGTGCCGACCTCCGCCGAGGCGGGGCTGCCGGGCTGGGAGATGAGCGCGTGGTTCGGCATCTTCGCGCCGAAAGACACGAGCCTCGAAATCGTGCGCCTGGTGAACGAGAAGCTCCAGGCGGTGATCGAGGAGCCCAAGGCGAGACAACGGCTGCTCGAGGTCGGCGCCGAGCCGCTCGGCGGTCCGGCACCGGCGTTTGCCGAGCGCGTGCGCTCCGACTATCGGATGTGGGGGCAGGTCATCAAGGAATCGGGAATCAAGCTGGAGTAGCGCTATGACTCGTTCGGTGCTCAAGACGAAATTCATCTCGCACGGCACGCTCGGCTCGAAGGATCTCGAGGCGACGCGCCGTTTCTACGAGGAGTTCCTCGGCCTGGAGGTGGTGCGAACCAGCCCCGTGTCCCTCATGATCCGCCTCGGCGGCAACCACGTCTACGCCGTGGTGTACACGAAGAAGAAGGAGCGCATGCCGCGCGTCTACCACAACGGCCTGGACGTCGACACCGACGCCGAGGTGGACGAAGCCTGGCGGGCGTGCCACTCGCACGCTGCCCAATGGGGTCTGCACGACATCGACAAGCCCTCGGCCCGCCACGGAACCTACAGCTTCCTTTTCTGGGACGCCGACGACAATGCCTGGGAAATCCTCTCCAATCCCAAAGGGGGCTACACCTGGATCTTCGAGCAGGGCGATCTCGAAGGCCGGGGGCATTTCGAGCGCGGCTTCCGTCACAAACGCCCGGACGCGAAGAAGGAAACCGCGTGAGGGCGACCTACTACGAGCGCAAGGGACCTGCGCCGAAAGTCCTCGTGCTGGGCGAGCTGCCCGATCCGCAGCCGGCGCCGGGCGAGGTGCGCATAAAAATCCGTTTCTCCGGGATCAATCCGACAGACACGAAATTGCGCGTAGGCTGGGATGGCAACATGGAGATGCCGTTTCCGCGCGTGATCCCGCATCAGGACGGCGCGGGTGTGATCGACAAGGTGGGTGCGGGCGTACCGCAGGCAAGAGTGGGCGAGCGCGTTTGGGTCTACGAGGCGCAGCGCGGCCGCGCCTTCGGCACCGCCGCCGAGTACGTCGCCATCCCTTCGGAGAATGCAGTCGCGCTTCCAGAGGGCGCGAGCTTCGAGACCGGGGCCTGCCTCGGCATCGCCGGGATGACCGCGCACCGCTGCCTTTTCCAGGACGGCGGCATCCAGGGACAGACCGTGCTCGTCGCGGGCGGCGCGGGCGCGGTGGGCCATGCAGCGATCCAGCTCGCGAAATGGGGCGGAGCGCGGGTCGCCTCCACCGTGAGCCGCCCCGAGCAGGAGAAGGTCGCGCGCGAGGCGGGCGCCGATCTCGTCGTCAACCGCAAGACGGAGGATGCCGCCGCGAAAATCAAGGCGTTCACGCGGGGACTGGGTCTCGACCGCGTGGTGGAAGTCGCCTTCGAGGCGAACCTCGATCTCGACCGTGCGGTGCTGAAAGCCAACGGCGTGATCTCCACCTACTCCTCCGGTCCGCCCGAGAGCGCGCCGCGCATCCCGTTCACGGCTATCATGCGCCAGGGGATAAGCGTGCATTTCATCCTCGTCTACGTGATGCCCCGCGAAGCGCATCAGTTGGCGGCGCGCGACCTGAACGCAGCGATCGAGGCGGGGCGCTACCGCCCCCGCGTCGCGCGCATCTTCAAGCTCGATGAAACGGCCAAGGCACACGAAGCGCAGGAAAGCGGCGGCACGGTCGGCAAGCTCCTCATCGGTGTCTGAGGCCATGCAGACCGGCAAAGCGAACCCAGCCGCGAAGAAGCCCCGCGCCTACGCGCAGGCGATGGGGTCCTATGCCGTCAGGCTGCGTTCCTACGTCGACAAAGTTTCTCTACACGCCAACAAGCTGCGTCCCTACGTCGACAAACTGCGTCCCTACGTCAACAAGCTGCGGCCCTACGTCGGCAAGCTGCGCCCCTACGTCGACAAACTCCGCCCCTACCTCGACAAGCTGCACCGGCACGCCGTAGAAGCGGTTGATGCTGTCGGGAGCTGGCTGCATTGGGGGACCGTTCAGGTAGGCAAGGTGAGCCCGCGCACGGCGAAGCGACTCGAAGCCGTCGAGGCCTGGGTTTGTCACAGCGACAGGCGCAAACTTAGTGTAGCGGCGCTCGTTGCCGTCGTGGTGCTCGGGACCGGTTTCGCGGCGATTTTTCCCGAAGCGGCCGGGCGCTATGGCCGCGTGATATTCACTTCGAACCGGATCGTGCCGCTTCCGGATGAAACGCGCCGGACCGTCCGCGAAAAGGCGAAACAGCTCGCCGTGGCGCTCGACAAGCGCCTCGACAGGAAAAGAAAGCTCGCCGGCGAGACCTGGATCTCCGCGCAAATCCTCGTCGCGCTCAGGGAAGGCGATCCGGCCACCGCGAGCCGGATCGACGTCAAGCTGATCGAGCAGTATTTCCGCTCCGTGGCCGGACCCGAATGCGCCTGCTGGCGCCGGTTTCCCCAGGGGAAGCATCCGAATCACCTCGGCGTCACATCGTGGGTGCTGTGGACCTTCGCGCAGTACGGAATCCCGGCCCACAAGAGCGAGCTCGAGTTTCTCCTCTCGGCCCAGGGCAGTGACGGCGGCTGGCCCCTGTTCGCGGGCGCGCGGGAGGAAAAGTTCGCCTCGAGCTACGGGACGGCCGCCGCCATACTCGCGCTGCACGAGCAAGCGGCTCTTCAACCCGACCGCGGGCAGAGGAAGCGGCTCGCCGCCGCGGTGGACCGCGGAGCGGACTGGCTGAAGAGCCGCGCCGTCGCCGGCCGGGCGCGCTGGGTGGACTATCCGGCTTGGCCGGATGCCCGGGAAGACTTTCTGGGGGTCTCGGGTTTTGCGCTTTTCGCGCTGCACCGCGTGGGCGCCTGGTGGCTCGGTTCGCTCGACAGCGACTGGCTGCGCGAACTTCCGGCGCAAGCGCCCGCCGCGCTGCGCGGCAAAACCTCGGCGAAGGCGGTGCAGGTTGGCAACCGGTCCTTCCCGGACGAGACGCGCTACTACGAGCTCCCTTGGACGATTCTCGCGACGGAGGAGGTCTACCGGAGCGCCGGGATTTTCCGGAAAGTCCGCGCGGTGCAGTGGCTCGAGCGCGCCCTCGCGCCCGGGGCTTCGATCTACGCGCTCACCGGACGCGAAAAGAGCGCGACGATCGTCGCCGAAGCGCTGCTCGCCTTGCGGAACGAAGTGAAGCATGAGTAGCGCGAAGAGTCGTCGCGGCGCCGAACCCACGCTCAAGCGCGACGTGGCGCTCGCCAACCTCGTCATCGAGCGTTTCGGTCTCTCCGGTGCCTTCGGGCACGCGAGCGCCCGCATCCCGGGCACCGACACCTTCTTCATGCCCACGCGGCGCAGCCCCGGCCTCGCCAGCGCGAGCACGCTGCTGGTTCTGGACAGCGAAGGCAAGATTCTCTCGGGGAGGGGGACCCCGAACAGCGAGCTCTGGATCCACGCGCGCATCTACGCCGCCCGACCCGACGTGGGCGGCATCGTGCACGCGCATCCTCCGGCCTGCGTCTGCCTCACGCAGATCGGGCAAGCGCATCGCGTCGTGCACAACCAGGGCGGGGCGTTCTACGCGGGCGTGCCCGAGTACGAGCGCATCGGCCTTATCCGCACCCGGGAACTCGGAGACCTGCTCGCGCGCAAGCTGGGCTCGGGCCTCGCCGTGATGATGCGCGGCCACGGCATCACCACCGCGCTCCCCGACGTGCGCGCCGCCACCGTGGCCGCATGCATGCTGGAGGAGAGCGCCGCGATGCAGCTGCGCATGCTCGCCGCCGCGGGCGGGGACGCAGCGCGCCTGCGCGCCTACAGCCGCGAGGAAGCCGGGAGCGTGAGCGACCAGATCAGCCCGAGAGTAGTGGAGCGCGCCTGGGAGTACTACGCGCTCGCGGCGGAGCAAAGACCGCTGGGCGGCTAGGGGAACTCTCGTGGTGACGGAAAGAACCATTCCGGGACGTCCGTCCCGCGCGGGGTTCCTTCTGGTCGCGATGTCGACCGTGCTCGCGCCGGCCTTCGGAGCGGATGGAGCGCTGGAAAGGTGTCGTGATATTCCCGAACGAGAAGCGCGTCTCGATTGCTTCGACTCCGTGACGCAGGACGGGCGCGGCCCCGGCCATTACCTCTCGAACCTCTGGAAGCTCGGTCCCGGCCAGGAGCGCATCGGCATCGACCAGGTGCAGCCGCACCGCCCCGTTTACGTTCTGGTGGACCGCTGGACGAGCAGTGTCAACCAGGGGCCGTCGAGCCCCGCGCCCGGACACAACGTCGCGTCGCCGTTCGACTGGAATGCTCAGGAATTGAAATTTCAGCTGAGTTTCAAGGCGGAGCTGATTTCGCGCCATGATTTCGGCGGCGACTTCCTCGGTCTCAACAGCGTGCGTCTCTGGTTCGCCTATACGCAGCAGTCCCACTGGCAGCTGTATACGCCGAGCATCTCGCGGCCTTTCCGCGAGACGAACTACGAGCCGGAGGCGATCCTGACGCTCGGCACCGCGAACCGGGGAGACGGCTGGAAGCTGCTCAACATCGGATTCGTGCACCAGTCGAACGGCAGCTCGCTGCCCGAATCGCGCAGCTGGAACCGCGTCTACGTGCAAGGCGGTTGGGAGTGGTACCGGGTTTCCGTCCTCGCGCGCGCATGGCAACGCGTCCCGGAAAAAACCGAGCGCGACGACAACCCCGACATCAAGGATTACCTAGGGCGGGGCGATGCCCTCATCCGCTGGGACATGGGCGGAGACTACGCCGCTTCGCTGCTCGCGCGCCACACGCTCAGGGCCCGCCCGAGCCGCGGTTTCCTGCAATTGGATCTGACCACGCCCCGGCTGCTTGGCCCTGCGCGGGGCTACATCCAGATCACCTCGGGCTACGGCGAGAGCATGATCGACTACAACTTCCAGCAGCGCACGCTAGGCCTGGGTTTCGTGTACCGCGAGTGGTGAGCCTGGGCACCCGCGGTACCTTGATCGTCGTCGACGTACCGGCTCACTTCCGCCC
>WNFX01004512.1_pt1 | contig 15721 bp, 13 predicted proteins | sample 5400111 | NCBI WGS metagenome assembly WNFX01 (sample SAMN13153363, study PRJNA577476) | soil metagenome | isolation source: 40 cm soil or saprolite under grassland replicate 1 | place: USA:California | collected 2016-06-15 | reverse complement strand
CGTTCATCTAGGTACTGTTTCGCTTCGACTGAAATCCAGACATTCAATTGTACCGTTCCATTCGTTGACTGCTTTCTCGGCATCGAGCCCTCCTTTCTGTCCTGCTGGTTCGGTCATGCGTTCTCGATCGTCGGTTCCAGTATAGCAAATACTTGTACATAAATGCTATGTAGTGCCAAAAGAAGATGTAGATGAAATACATATCGTGCCAGCCCGTGACAGGCGGGGTGAGTGGGGTAGTACATATCCTCTCTACAAAAATGGGGATGTCTTTATCTTGCATTACCCCGGCACACTGTCGCACATTCGGGAGGAGATGCGGAGGTGGTTTATCTTGGTCGCGGGCAATACACCCTACGTTGAGGTACTGTCTCCAAAAGTGCTGATCAGTGTCTGTTGTTGAATGCCTGATGTTCAGGTATATCATTAGCCAGTCCTCTCTCCTACAAAGAGTGACCTAGGCGCCACAATTACCATGTTTACTCTCGCACACGGAAGATAAGATCACCTCTCTTAATAGTCGCCTTAACGGCATCAATGTATGTCATAATCACGGTCTGCGACGATACAAGATGATGTCTGTTAATACAATGTCAGCTAATATTTCTATCTTGGTTGTGCACGGCAATGCCATCACAGAAAAAGTTCGCTCATCATTGCGATGCTGCACCTATTTGAGTGAAAAACATTCAGGTTAGTAGCAACTCTTTGATAGATTTATATCCTCGTCGAAAAATCTGCCTTTCCCATAGACACTCTCGTGCATTTTAAGTAAAAGAGCATATTAGAGGTTTTAACGAATCAAGGGGTTCTTTCATTTTTCTTTCCACTCTAATGAAGCATGCTCTCTCAACCCCTCACGAGAAATCTGTTGAACGTGTCAATCAACCTCGGTTAGTAAGGTCAGATCAATAGAACCAGACCTGAATCGACAGCATGTGTTCTTGGTGAGACACCTCCTCTTAAAACAGCCAGGAAAGGATTGTATTGAAAGCGGAACCCCTTAACGCCACCAATGCTAACCTCGTATTTCAAGCTCGGTATTTCTTTCCAATAAAAATCGGTCACACTGTGGGATGCCACCCCCGCGTTGTGACCGCCGAACTTGATCGCTGGCGAATACATATTCGATTGTTCTCGCTTCCTTCCCAATTATGTAGGTCGGAAATGAGCGGCGCCAGAAATGCAGAAGGACACGCAAATTTTTCATTTCGTGTCCCAATTTCTATTCCTAAGCTCAAATATACCATAAAATTGGCAATTTGTCAAGGGGAGATGATCGCTCAATTGGCTCTACAGGCCGCTATAAGCATTTTCCCTTGGACAGTTTGATTAATTAAATGGATACCATCTCGATTTGTGTGTAAAGGTGTCGTGTAAACAAGCGGGCAGAGATGTGAGATATGCAAATTTGATCAACATGATCCCACATACCGCGGTTTACTTGTGTATGTTTCGCTACATCGCTCGCTCTACATCCTATCACAAAGCTCGATCCTTCAGAGAAACGCTGTACTGGTAGTTTGTTGACTCAGGAAATACCGTGTCCTTGCTCGTATTCTGACGGCTCATGACACCTGAATTCATCACTCTAAGAAGTTTCAGACTGATTGCTCTGAATCGAGGAAAAATATCAAGTCAACAAACTACCGGTACGTGATTCGACTCACACTCTTCCAACGACGCTCTCTGGCAGCGAGCTTGGAGCCTACTGTGTTTATCAGATTTACTAGTGTAAGCACACGAGGGAAGCCGACCCCCGCGAGTGTTGTTGATGCGAACAACAGAGTGCTTTTCATGGTTGTGTTTTCGTTCATTCGCCAGTATACTTGAGCATGGAGATGACGGAAATTTGCGTACGAAGCGAGCGGTGTGAAGCCACGTCATATGAGCGGGCAAGATACACATCTTCCTGCCTGGTTTCTGTGTGCAACAACAGGAAACCGGTATTCCGTATTTTGAAACTGTCTATTGTAGTTCAACGATGTACTATCAATGAAAGGAGAACGTACTTTGACCAAATCATTTAAAGGTATCGTCAACCTGGATATTCGCGACTCCAAGCCCGATTGGGGGCTTTGCTGCCATGGAGCCGTGGGGCGGCTTGATCGAGACCCCCACCATGAACCGCCTGGCCAAAGAAGGTCTCACCTACACCAACATGCACACCACAGCGCTGTGCTCGCCGACGCGTTCCTGCTTGCTGACTGGACGCAATCACACCTCCAACGGCATGGCCTGCATCACCGAGGGAGCAAGCGGCTTTCCCAACGCCAACGGCCACATCCCATTCGAGAACGCGACCATCGCCGAGGTGCTCAACGAGAACGGCTTCAACACCTATATGCTCGGCAAGTGGCATCTGTGCGCCGAGGATGAGATGAACATGGCCTCCAGCAAGCGTAACTGGCCAGTGGGACGTGGCTTCGAGCGCTTCTACGGCTTCTTGGGTGCCGAGACCAACCAGTGGTATCCAGACTTGATCCATGATAATCACCCGGTCGACCAGCCCAGCATTCCGACAGAGGATGGATCGGAAAAAGGCTACCACCTCTCGCGAGACCTGACAGATAAAGCCCTGGAGTTCATCAAGGATGCGAAAGCCGTGGCTCCAGATAGACCCTTTTTCATGTACTTCTGCCCTGGCGCTGCCCACGCGCCGCATCACGCGCCCAAGGAGTGGGCTGACAAGTACAAGGGCAAATTTGACATGGGCTACGAGCGCTACCGCGAGATCGTGCTCGAGCGCCAGAAACAGATGGGCCTTGTGCCAGAGAGCACTACGCTGCCGCCGATCAACCCGATTGGTACCTCTGCCGATACGAAAAGCCCCACCGGTCTGCCATTCCCTCCATTGGATTACGTCAAGCCGTGGGACGCGCTGCCTGAAGAGGAAAAGCAGTTGTATCGGCGCATGGCCGAAGTCTATGCGGGCTTCTTAAGCTACACCGACCACCAGATCGGACGGATTATCGACTTTCTGGAAGAGTCGGGTCAACTCGACAACACACTCGTCATCGTGATCTCCGATAATGGCGCCAGTGGTGAGGGAGGCCCCACCGGCTCGGTCAACGAGAACAAAATAGCCAACGGTGTTCCTGATAGCCTGGAACAGAACCTCAAGTTCCTGGATGTGCTGGGTAGCCCCCGAACGTACAACCATTACCCCACCGGCTGGGCGATGGCTTTCAATACGCCGTTCAAGATGTGGAAGCGTTATAGCTACAACGGCGGCATCTGCGACCCATTTCTGATTCACTGGCCCAAGGGAATCAAGAGTCGTGGCGAGGTACGTCACCAGTACCATCATGCCATCGACATCGTGCCGACGATCCTCGATGTCGTGGGTGTCGAAGCGCCCGAGGTTGTCGTGGGTTATACCCAGCACCCCATCGAGGGTGTAAGCATGCGCTCTAGCTTTGACGACGCGCAGGCGCCCTCGACCAGGCAGACCCAATTCTACTCGATGTTAGGGTCGCGTGGCCTTTGGCACCAGGGCTGGAAGGCAGTTACCACGCACCCGACGATCGCAGGCTGGGGCAACTACGAGAAGGATACCTGGGAGCTTTACAATACAGCCGAGGATCGCTCCGAATGCCACAATCTCGCCGCACAGTATCCAGAGAAGCTCCAGGAACTGATCAATTTGTGGTTCTTCGAAGCAGGCAAATACCAGGGCTTTCCACTGGATGACCGCTTGCCACTCGAAATTTTCCTCACACCTCGTCCGCAAATGACGAAGCCGCGCGAGCGCTATGTCTACTACCCGGACACGGCCGAGATACCCGAGTCACAGGCAGTCAATATCCGCAACCGCTCCTATTCCATCAGAGCCGAGGTCGAGATTCCGTCCGATGATGCCGAAGGGGTGGTGTTCGCACAGGGGAGCCGTTTTGGTGGGCATGCCATCTATATGAAGGATGGCAAGATGCACTACATCTACAACTGGCTCGGCGATATCAAGCAACAGGTCGTTTCGAACAAAACCGTGCCGACCGGAGCCTCGACTCTCTCAGCCATCTTCACTAAAGAGGGAGAGAACCCACCACACGTTGCCAACGGCATGCTGGCCATCTACATGAACGACGAGAAGGTGGGCGAGATGAAGATCATGACCCAGCCAGGCAAGTTCTCGATTGCTGGCGAGGGGCTAAACGTGGGACGCGACGGTGGCGAGCCTGTCACGGGGGACTATCCGGGCAAGTATCCCTGGCCGTTCACCGGCACAGTCAAGCGGGTGGTCGTGGATGTCAGCGGTGATTTGAACATTAATCACGAAGTCGAAGCGCAAGCAATGCTCATGCGTGAGTAACGTTCCAGCAAGTTGACTTCTCGTGATCGCATTCACGGGGTTCTACCAACTATCCCTGGTGTAGGGACAGGGGTTGTGTGGATGCGTGTGGGGGCGCTTGCGCTGTCCTGGTCTCTTTTCCCTTTCAGCACCCGATAGTTGGTAGGACCTACACGGGCAGGAGTTGACCCCTCAGCGAAGAGACTATCTTCTGCCCGTTTGACTTGAAAAGACAAGCTGATGCGTTCGCATCAGCTGGCACGACTAACGTAGCATTCCTTTCTAACAGTCGCCGTGCCAGTGTTGTACTACCTGTTTGCCGGGCAGTCAGCGGAAAAAATGCTCAACAGTTGGAAGACGTGGTTGGTCGCCAATAACGCAACAGTGATGTTTATCTTGTTGTTGGTATTAGGCATGTTATTATTAGGCCAGGGCCTGGGTGGATTGATCGGCTAAGCTTGTGTAGGCAAAGGAACTCTAAAAGCAACTGGAGTGTATGGCCTGAGGAACAATCTCCTGTTGACTGCATTGATACTTGCAAACATAGTACGTTTTAAGGATGTGTTTTCGTTCTCCAGGTCGTATACTATGAACAATGATATATAAACTTTCGTACACAGCAACAGAAATTGGAGGAATCTTATGACTACCACAATCAATCCATCTGGTATACCAACTGAATGGACTCGCGATTTGACAACACGAGCTGAACGCTATGCCGCTGGGAAGGCGCGGCGGAGCGAGACGCCTCGTTCCAGCCATGCAGAGTGGGCGCCAGACCCCGAGCGTCCCGACCCGATCAGTCTTTTGGAAGAGGCAAATAAGACGCGACTGGAACACCTGGTGCCTATCCGCTTTGGGCGTATGTCGATGTCAGCTTTCGCATTCTATCGAGGAACAGCAGATATCATGGCGTACGACCTGGCCAAGACACCGGTCTCAGGCATCCAGGCGCAGATCTGTGGTGATGCGCATATGAGCAACTTCGGTGTCTATGCCTCCCCCGAGCGCAGGCAGGTCTTTGATGTGAACGACTTCGACGAGACACTCGCCGGTCCTTGGGAATGGGATGTCAAACGACTTGCAGCCAGCGTGGTCATCGGAGGTCGACAGAATGGCTACACCGCTCAGGAGAGCAGGCAGGCTGCAATGAGGTGTGTGCAGCGCTACCGTGAGAGTATGCAGCAGTTTGCCTTGATGAACCACCTGGATGTCTGGTACTACCACCTCGATGTGGATGCTATTCTCGCTATGGCACGGGGCATGGCAGGCCGCAAAGAACTCGAAAAACGCGTGGAACGTGCCTCAGCACGAGCAAGCAAACGCACCCGCTTCGAAACATTCCCGAAGCTGGCCGAGGCCGTGAATGGGCAGTATCGTATCAAGGATGAGCCACCCTTAATCTATCACTACGACCCGCTGGACACCAGCAAGGACAATCTGGATACCGAACAGTGGAGAGAGATGGTCAAAGAATACCTGGCGAGTTTGCCGGAGGAACGGCGCGTGATCCTCTGGAAGTATCGCTCGGTTGACCTCGCGCAGAAAGTCGTGGGGGTAGGCAGCGTGGGCACGCGCTGCACCATTGTATTGGCCTTGGGGGGAGCAGAGGGCGATGACCCATTGTTCATGCAGATCAAAGAAGCTGGTCCATCGGTGCTCGAGCAGTTCCTGGGAGCGAGTCCTCATAAAAACCATGGGGAGCGAGTAGTGGTAGGTCAGCGTATGATGCAGGCAGCCAGCGATATCTTCCTGGGCTGGACGACATTTAATGGCATGGACTTCTATGCACGGCAGTTGCGTGACATGAAGTTCTCGGCGGAGGTAGAGGGGATGGATCCAGTCCTGTTTACCGCGTACGTCGAATTATGCGCGACAGCCCTGGCACGAGCACATGCGCGTACCAGTGACCCGGCACAGATCAGCGGCTACCTGGGCAGCAAGGATAGCTTTGATCGTGCCATTGCCTCGTTCGCCGAGACATATGCAGACCAGGCCGAACGTGACCATGCAGCTCTCCTCGCAGCCATCAAAGAGGGGCGCGTGCAAGCCCAAACCGGCGTGTGATACCTACAAGGGCGACCGTAAGGGTACGCCAATAGGCATCACCCTCAGAAAAAGCCCGTCAGCATCCGTAGGGGCGACCTTCATGGTCGCCCGCTGGGGTGGGGATGGGAGGTAGTTCTTACTACTCAATAGGCTCCTGTGGCCTTGAAATCGTTATGCGCAGTAGCAGCTTAATGAGATAGAAAAGCAACGCGTAGACCGCCATACCTATCAGCGTAGACCATTCAATGACTCCATTTCCATTCGGTCCAATCTTAGTACTGGGCACAATACCGAGGAACGGATAGAGAAAGAACCCGGTAAAATTATAGAGGGCCTGTGCGAATGCGTTATTGGGGTCCGCTCCAAGCAACTTCAAAACAAAACGCAACAGGAATAGCATCTCCAGAGCGAAAAGCACCCATTGAAGATAGTCCATAACCTTAGCGACGCCATATTTACGTTTCTGTTCCTTTTCCATAGCTGGGTTCGGGACATATTTTGCAGGAGGAACTCCATATTGATTGGGAGGAGTCCCATACGGCACTCCTGGCTGAACCTGGTAAGGAGAAACACCCGGTTGGCCCTGATATGGCGGCTCCCCTGGCTGGTAAGGAGGAACACCTTGAGGGTTCTCCTGGCTGGGTGGCATGTAATTTGGATCATTTGGATACGGATTAGATTGCATCTTCTTCTCCTTTGTCGCTAAGATACTCGATAACTGTTGTTGTATTTCGTGACTATGGTAACAGTTCTTACATAATTTTTCAATGCAATCGGCGGAGTTCACCTGATTTGGCTCGCTTGCGAGCCTGTTACGTGAGAGTGTGTAAGGTTTTTCCGCGCCGCAAGCGCGGAAAAACCTTACACACTCTCACACGAGCGCGCCGCAGGCGCGCAAAAACAGAAGGAAAAACATCATGCAACGCCAAAACATCTCCACAGGCACCCCCTGGGAACCCATCGTCGGCTACTCGCGAGCCGTCCGTGTAGGCAACACCGTACACGTAGCTGGCACAACCGCCACCGGCGCGAACGGCCAGATCGTCGGCATCGGAGATCCATACGTGCAAACCAGACAAATTCTCAAAAATATCGAATCAGTGCTCCAAAGGGCTGGCGCCAGCCTCAAAGATGTTGTTCGCACACGCATGTACGTCACAAACATCGACCACTGGCAGCAAATCGGCAAAGCCCACGGCGAATTCTTTAGCGAGATTCGACCTGCCGCAACGATGGTAGAGGTCAGGCGCCTGATCTCTCCTGACATCCTGGTGGAGATCGAGGCAGAGGCAATCATAGTCTAGTTGAGGCTACAATATCAGCATCGCATCCCCAAAACTATAGAAGCGGTAGCGCTCGCGAATAGCCTCCTGATAAGCTTTCTCGATCAACGCTTTGCTGGCGAATGCGCTCACAAGTAGCAGCAGCGTCGAACGTGGCAAATGGAAATTGGTAATCATCGCATCCACGACCTGAAAGCGATAATCAGGCGTGATAAACAAACGCGTGGCTCCATGATATGGCTCGATACGACCCTCGTGGAAACTGGCAACGCTCTCCAGCACACGTACCGCCGTTGTGCCAACTGCCACGACACGTCCACCAGCGCAACGCGTCTCATGAATCAACTCGGCAGTTGTCGCATCCAGGTCAATCTCCTCGCTATGCATCTTATGATCGCGCACATCCTCACACTCGATAGGCCGGAAAGTATCAAGCCCCACGTGCAGTGTCACAAAACCAACCCGCACTCCCTGCCGGCGTAGTTGCTCTAACAGGTGTGGAGAAAAGTGCAGCCCGGCCGTTGGAGCGGCTGCCGAACCAGCGATACGCGCATACACCGTTTGATAACGCTCGGGGTCTTGCAATGTCTCGTGAATATAAGGAGGTAACGGCATAAGCCCCAACATCTCAATCAGTTCTCGCACCCTCACGTTGGGTACGTCGGTCCGCGCTTCATCCGTAGGGGCGGGGTTTACCCCCGCCCGCGTCCCGGTGCTTTGATCGACTATAGGGTTTACCTCCGCCCTTGTCCCTTGATCGACCATATATTGACGCATGTAGGAGCGCGATTTATCGCGCACTCGTCCCCGTTCCACCGTTGTCGATGACATATTCTCAACTGTAAACCGCACAATCCTCCCACCTGCATCTGTACGCTCAAGCACTTCCGCTTGCAAGTACACCCCTTGCTGTATCTCATGGTCATTGGCGTTCTCATTCCCAAACACAATACGAGACCCCTCACGCAACCGGCGGCCAGGACGCACGAGCGTTTCCCAATAATCGGAACCAAGATCGGGACGTTCCACCAGCAACAAAACTTCTACTGCTCCTCCTGTCTCGACTCGGTGTCCCAACAGTCGAGCTGGCAGTACACGGCTCTGATTCGCGATCAGCAGATCCCCAGGGCGTAAGTATTCACCTATATCCCGAAAATTCCTGTGCACGAAAATCCCGGTATCACGATGAACCACAAGTAAACGCGAGGCATCCCTTGGCTCAATCGGTGTCTGAGCAATCAGTGCCTGGGGGAGATCATAATCAAAATCACTAATCTTGTAAGTAGTATTATCTAGCATTGTTATCTGTTCTTATATACATGTCATCCTGAGCGCAGCGAAGCATCTCCCTCCCTGGGCCAGGATGCTGCGCTCTGCTCAGCATGACAATGTGCTGAACCTTCCTCTTTCCCAACGTTTATACTATGTCCTCTACAACTTCACTCACTGTACAAAGAAAGTATTCAATTGTCAATCTTGCTTTTTCGTGCAAATATGATACCCTATGCACAGTAATCCCAACTTTTATTCACACAAAGGGAACAACCATGGATGACCAGACATATCAAATTGCACTCTCACCCGACCTCCGCATCACTCTAGAAGAATTCGCAAACGCCTGGAACGAAGACGACATAGCCCGAACCTTCGCCGAAGCCCACCTCTCCCAGGCCAAAGGCACACAATTTTTTGACCCGATGCTAGTAACAGTACTCCTCACCGTAGGCACAGGAGTTGCCAGCGACCTGCTCTCTGACCTCATCAAAGGAGTCATCCAACTGCTAACCGACAAAAAGAACACCCAGAGCAGCCAGGGCACACCGAACCACAAACATATACACATCGAACAAATCAAAAAGCCCGACGGCTCCGAAATGCTGATCGTAGACATCGACGAATCCTGACCATTCGCTAATTGGGGCCGATTATGCTGATTAACACATGAATCTGGACTTTTGTAGGTGCCGATTTATCGCGCACACCGCCGATTGATCGGCCCTGCTGGCCGATTGTCATCCTGAGCGAAGCGAAGGATCTCTCGCGATGGGCAGCTAAATGCTTCGTTTCACTCAGCATACAAGGGGTGCGACAAACGAAAAAACAAACAAACAACGGGGAATCATCTAGGAGGCAAGCACATGCAACTAATACGCATCCAGGAACGTCCCGGAGTACCCGATGGCTCAAATGCCATCGTGAGCTTCAATAATGGGCCAGAATACCCCATTGCTATCAACGACCCGTTCGAGGAGAAAGAAGAGCAGGAGCTTGAATGGTACTTTGAAGAACACCTGGAATTCCCTTTCACCAAAAAAGTACGCGCTCAAAACGCAGCCGCCAGCATTAAGACATATGGCGAGGATCTTTTCAAACAAGTTTTTGGCGATCCAGATATCTATGCCGAGTATCGCGACCTGCTGAAAGCTGGCCTGAATAATCTACAAATTGAAATTGCAGGCGTACCAAAGTTTCATGTACCCCACTGGGAATCCATCAAAGATCCGAAGCTAGCACACCCCTAGCGCTACAAGCGGCAATGGTGCGCAAAAACCTGAAACCCCAAGCATTACCGGCTTCCGTGCGTTCTTCTCCCGTGATTAACCTGCTAATAGTCACTGCTCGTCCCTCTGGCATTCGTGATGTTGGCTATCGCACTATCTCCCGACCCTTAGTCGAGGCACTGCGCAATGCAAACTTGCGTGTCCAGGTCGAAATCTTGCGCCCTGGCACCTACAAGGCTTTAGAAAATCACCTGCGCGACGTAACCGCGAAACACGGAGAGGGCTACTACCATGTCATCCACTTCGACGTACATGGCGCAGTTCTAACCTATCAGCAATTCCAGCACATTCAAAAAGAACCCGCAGGCAATCCCTTCCAATATAAGCGCTATGCTCGCGAAGAGATCCCTCCCTTTGAAGGTGTCAAGGCGTTTCTGTCATTTGAAGCGGAAGCAGATAACGAGGAGAAAGATAAAAAATCAGATCTTGTTGAGGCTTCAGAACTGGCTAACCTGCTTGTCAAACACCACATCCCAATAACTATCCTGAATGCTTGCCAATCCGGCAAACAGATTGGTGAGCGCGAGACCAGCCTGGGTAGCCATCTCATACAGGCTGGTCTACAGCTTGTACTGGCAATGGGCTATTCTGTCACCGTCAGCGCCGCTGAATTACTTATGAGCGCCCTCTACCAGCACCTCTTCGCCGGTGATGATCTCGCTATTGCTATCCGTCACGCACGCACTGAACTCTACAACAACAAAGAGCGACGAGCCTACTTTGACCAGAAAATCGACCTTGAAGACTGGCTACTCCCCGTTATCTACCAGAATCAGCCAGTTACCTTGCAACCACGCGAGTTCACCCCAGAGGAGAGAACCGCCTGGTTTGAACACAAGGCAGAAGAGAAACGCTATACCCCACCTGATCCGCAATACGGTTTTGTCGGTAGAGACATCGACATCCTCCAGATCGAGAAACGCTTACTTACCAAACGCAACATCCTGCTGGTACGAGGTATGGGCGGCGCAGGCAAAACCACCCTGCTGCGCCACCTTGCTGCCTGGTGGCATACCACCGGCTTCATCCAGCGCGTCTTCTACTTTGGTTACGACGAGAAAGCCTGGACGCTCCAGCAAATCATGACCAACATTGCGCAAAACCTGTACGGCCCGAAATTCTACACCGATTTCCAGCCTCTCCCTCTAGTGTCGCAACAGGCTATGCTCTCCCAGGACCTGCGAGGAAAGAACCACCTCTTGATCCTGGACAACCTGGAATCAATCACCGGAGCGCACCTTGCCATCCAGCACACCTTGCCCCCCGACGAGCAATCTGCCTTACATAGTTTCTTGACCGACCTTACCAAAGGTCACTCCATTGTCTTGCTAGGCTCGCGCAGTGGAGAAGACTGGCTGGCAAAAGGCACCTTTGACGACAACATCTACGAACTACCTGGCCTTGATCCCGAAGCAGCTTCCACCCTTGCCGACCGCATCCTTAAAAGAAATAATGCTACCAAATATCGCCAGGATGATGATCTAAGAAAACTCATCAAGGTGCTGGATGGCTTTCCTTTAGCTTTGGAAGTCGTACTCGCCAATCTCGCGCATCAGGCACCACCCGAGGTGTTGGCAGCATTACAGGCTGGTGATGTGAGCATCGATCCGAAAAGTGACAATCAGGATAAGACAGCGAGCATCCTGCGCTGTATCGACTACTCCCACAGTAATCTCTCACCTGAAGCGCAGCAACTGCTCCTCTGCCTGGCTCCCTTTACCTCGGTCATTGATACTGGCACGCTCGACAACTACACTAAGCACCTAGGGCAACAACACGTTTTAGCAACATTGCCGTTTGAACACTGGCCGGAGGTATTACAAGAGGCCGCAAATTGGGGACTGCTCAGCCCTGATCCTAAGATTCCAGATTTCCTGCGTCTGCAACCTATTTTCCCATATTTTCTGCGTAACCGATTGTATGCACCGGAAAAGAGAGAAGTGCGAAGTGCAGTAGAGACAGCGTTCCGTGAGCATTATGATCAGCTAGGAGTTACACTATATAAGTTGCTCGAATCCAAAGATCCACAGGAGCGACAGGTGGCTCAGGTGATAACAGGGTTGGAATATGAAAACCTTATGAATGGCTTGGACTTGGCGCTGGAAGCTCAGATTTCGTTCGAAAATTTCTACTTTCCTCTCTCGAGCTACCTGGACATCCAACAAGACCAGCATCGTGGTCTGGAATTAGGGCAGGCTGTGTTGAGTCGCCTGGAAAAGTACCCGCTGGATCAACTGTCTGGAGCGTTAGGCTATGAGTTTGCCCGCATTATCGACGACATTGCACTTCGACAGTTGAAACTTAAGCAGTATGTAATAGCTGAAGCATCATATCAGAAGGTATTATCCCTCTTGTCCAACAACCAACAACTTGATGCAGATTCCATCAAGAAGCTAAGTGCCACCTTCTACCACCAGTTGGGTAACGTAGCCTTTGAGCAGCAGCAGTGGCAACAAGCGGAAGCCTACTACTTGCAAGCCTTGCAGATCTACATCGAGCATAATGACCGCTACGAACAGGCCGGAACCTACCACCATTTAGGTGCAGTGGCCCAGAAACAGCGGCAATGGAAAGTGGCGGAGCAGTACTACCAGCAGGCTTTGCAGATCTACATCGAGTACAATAACCGCTACGAACAGGCCAAAACTTACCATGATTTAGGCAATACAGCCATGGAACAGCAGCAGTGGCAGCAGGCGGAGCAGTACTACCAGCAGGCTTTGCAGATCTTCATCGAGTATCACGACCCCTACGCGCAAGCCACCATCTACGGCCAGTTAGGAATGCTAGCTGAGGAACAGCAGCAGTGGATGCAGGCTCGTGATTGCTACCTGTTAGCAATAAAGATATTTGCATCCTACAAGGATAACTATAGCATCACCAAAGCTTTGAAGCTTTTAGCTCGGCTGTGGCAGAGCAGTGGTGATGCTAACCTACCCTCCGCTGTTGCAACCATCTTGAGTTACAGCGTAGAGGAGACAGAGAAGTTGTTGCGCGAAATGTTGGGGAAGGAATAGGTGTAGATGGATGGCGCTTGCGCCATCCATGATTCGTAGGGACGGGGGTGTGGATGATGGGTGGTGGGGGCGCTTGCGCCGTCCTGGTGCTCCTCGCAACAAATCCGTTGCGGGTTAGGAACGCAAACGCTTCCCCATTCATACATATGAGGTACGATGATGAGAATACGAAAGCGGTGATTGATGCAAAGCGAAAGGCCACAGGGTGGTTCAAGCATCATAATCCACGCACAGGTTAGACATTCGATGGCCCAGGACGGCGCAAGCGCCCCCACCCAGCATCCACACAACCCCCGTCCCTACAGATGTTGCGATTTTCCGCATTTCGTATTTTGATAGGTATAGGAACACATAAACGTACCTATACATCTCCATACCATGTAAAGGAGCAACAAACCTGTGGGTTACGATCCCGAAAAGCACCACCGGCGTTCCATTCGTCTCAAAGGCTATGATTATAGCAAACCGGGAGCCTATTTCGTGACTCTGTGCCTGCAAGGACGCGAGCCATATCTTGACATGCCCGGGGTGCGCGATATCGCCGAAAACCTATGGAAAGCGCTTCCCCAACGTTTCCCCACCATTGAACTGGACGAATTTATTGTAATGTCCGATCACATCCATTTCATCCTCCATCTACACCCTGACCACAAACACCGTCCAACGCTATCAAACATCGTCTGTGTCTACAAATCCTTAACCGCCCGTGCCGTCCTCAACCACCTCAGAACACTGGGTGATATCGTCGGAAACCAATTCTGGCAACAACATTTTTACGATCACATTATTTGCAACAAAACCGAACTGCTTGCAATTCGAAAATACATCCGCAATAACCCTCTAAAAGCTGATCTTCTATAGGGGGCTGGCGTGGTCGGAACGTTGGGGATGGCGCTTGCGCCATCCATGACCTGTAGGGACGGGGGTGTGGCTGATGGGCGGTGGGGGCGCTTGCGCCGTCCTGGGCCGATCGACTATCTACCAAATAAACGCTCATACAAGGCCTGCGCTAACCCTTGCCCTGCATCCCCCCATCATGCCTTGTGGCAACCCCATGCGCCGCCCTGGTGTCAATCGACTGACCTACACATGGTTGGGAAATGCCTCATTGCGCCGTCCTGGTGCGCTGCAACCCTCTATCGGGACTTGTGGTAACCAATGCACCTCCTCTGCTGCCAACCTATCGACAAATGCATTATTGGAAAACGACCCATGCGCCCCCTTTTCACTCCATCCCCCCTGGCATCGACCATAACCCCGGCCCCAGCCCATTCCCCCCACCCGGCGCGGCCAACCCCAAATGTTGGTAAGCAAAACGCGTCACAATACGCCCTCGCGGAGTACGCGCAATGAAGCCAAGCTGCAGCAGGTATGGCTCGTACACATCCTCGATTGTCTCCGTGTCCTCACTGGTGCTCGCGGCCAGCGTATCAAGCCCGACCGGGCCACCATCGAACTTCTGGATGATCGTGAGCAGCAGGTTGCGATCGGTCTGATCGAGGCCGATATGGTCAATCTCTAGCGCATCCAGAGCCGCCTGAGCAACGTTCCGCGTAATCACGCCGTCGGCTCTTACCTGTGCATAGTCACGCACTCGCTTGAGCAGGCGATTTACGATACGCGGCGTGCCACGTGCGCGTCCGGAAATTTCATCGATGCCCTCTTCGTCGGCAGGTACTTTAAGGATACGCGCCGAGCGGATCAAAATCAGTTTCAGCGCCTCCGGATCATAGTATTCCATGCGGTAAATGGCGCCGAAACGATCTCGCAATGGTGCTGTCAGTGAACCTACGCGCGTTGTAGCTCCCACGACTGTGAACGGTGGCAGAGAGAGACGCAGGGACCTGGCGCCAGGGCCCTTGCCGATCACCACGTCTATCGCGAAGTCCTCCATAGCGGAATACAGGCGTTCCTCGACTGCGCGTGGCAGGCGGTGTATCTCATCGATGAAGAGTACCTCGCCCTCTTGCAGGGATGTGAGTATGGAAGCCAGGTCGCCTGCGTGTTCAATCGCCGGACCAGAGGTGGTTCTCAGGTTGACCCCCATCTCGACGGCGATGATGTTACAGAGAGTAGTTTTACCCAATCCGGGAGGTCCGTATAGGAGTACGTGATCGACCGATTCGTTACGATGGCGCGCAGCTTCTAACAGGATGCTCAGGTTCTCCTTGATTTTCTCCTGCCCGATGTATTCTGACAGGCGGCGAGGTCGCAGACTGCCCTCGATGAACTCTTCTTCTTCCGTCATTTTTGGTGAGACGAGTCGGTCGCTCATGATGATCTCCTGCTACTTGAAACTATTGTTCTATGTCTTCTTGCACACATTATATCAAACTTGGGCGCTGGCGTCGAGTGCAAACTTTGCTATTTCGTAACGCTTTTCGTAACGATTTTGGGATGTTTCATCCGTATCATTTGAAATGAAGATAGATAAACATGGAACGTTTCTTTTCACATTCACGAAAGGAGAGGAGCAAATGTCTTCCTCAACAAAATCTCAAGGCGAGGTCAAACGATGGC
>WNFX01010861.1_pt1 | contig 15733 bp, 12 predicted proteins | sample 5400111 | NCBI WGS metagenome assembly WNFX01 (sample SAMN13153363, study PRJNA577476) | soil metagenome | isolation source: 40 cm soil or saprolite under grassland replicate 1 | place: USA:California | collected 2016-06-15 | reverse complement strand
GCGCAGGAGGACGTGCGGACATGTTTTGCGCTCCTCGGGGATGCGAACATGAATTGGGCCGCGCGGTTGTCCGAGGAAGGATGCCGCATGGTCTATGTCCGGCACGAGCATTGCGCGCTCGCGGCCGCCATGGCGTACGCGCGAAAGAACCGGGACGTGGGCGTGGCGACCGTCACGTGCGGGCCGGGTGTGACGCAATTGATCACGGCGCTCCCGGCGGCGGTGCGTGCCCATCTGCCGCTGGTGGTGTTCGCCGGGGAAGCGCCGCTGAAAAGCGGTTGGTACAACCAGGAGATCGACCAGGCGCCGCTCATCGCCGCGACGGGTGCCGCCTATCACCGCTTGCACATGCCCGAGCGCATGCCTGTTGCGGTACGCGACGCATTCCTGCAGGCGCGCCGCGAACGCCGGCCCGTGGTGATCGGTGTTCCGTTCGATCTGCAGGCCCGGCCCTGGGACGGACCGGCGGATCTGCCCAGGCCCTCGCACAAATTGTTGCCGCGCCCTTCACCGATTCCGCCGCATCCCGACGACGTGGCCGGCGCCGCGCAGCTGGTCGCCGGCGCCGAACGGGTCGTCGTGCTCGCCGGCCTGGGTGCGGTCGAAGCCGGAGCGGGGGCCGCTTGCCGGGCGTTGGCCGCCAAGACGGGTGGACTGCTGTCGACGACGCTTCCAGCGAGAGGACTGTTCCACGCCGATCCTTTTTGCATCGGCATCTCGGGCAGCTTCACACCCGAGGCCGGCCTCGAATACCTGGCGCAGGCCGACCTCGTCATCGCGGTCGGCTGCTCGCTCGCCTACCACGCGGGCGGCGGCGGCCAGCTCTGGCCGAAGGCGAAGATGCTGCAGATCGATATCGACCCTGTCGCGGTCAGTCAAGGCCAGGAAGTGGCGCGTCATCACTTGCGAGCCGACGCGCGCCTGGGCGTCGAGGCGTTGACTGCGGCGTTGCCGGCCCGCGACCGGAGCTGGCGAAGCGATGCGATGGCTGTGCGCATCCGCGATGCGAAACCCGACAGCCATGTCTTCGAGATCGAGCCGGGGCTGCTCGACCCGCGCCGCGTGGTCGAGGCGCTGGAAGAGACGTTGCCGCAAGATTGGGAGATGGTGAACTCGGGCGGCCACTGCTCATGGTTCTTTGCGCAGATGCCTTCGCGTCCGCAGGAGAAGTTCCTCACCATCCGCGAGTTCGGCGCGATCGGCAACGGCATCTCGTTCGCCATGGGGGTGGCGGCGGCGCGCCCGGATCGAACCGTCGTGCTGTTCGACGGCGACGGCAGCCTGATGATGCACGTGCAGGAGCTCGAGACCATCAAGCGCCATCGGCTGAACATCCTGATCGTCGTGATGAACGACGGCGCGTACGGCTCCGAGCTGCACAAGCTCCGCTCGGAAGGGATGCCCGAGGACGGGTCGGTGTTCGGCTACTGCGATTTCGCGGGCATCGCGCGCGGATTCGGGCTCCAGGGAATGACCTTCAAGAATCTGGATGATCTGCCGAAGCGAGTGGCGGAGTTCGCCGCAAGCGGCGGCGCGGCGGTCTGGGACTTCCACGTCTCCAACAAGGTCGTATCTCCGACCATACGCCGCGCTCATCCTCACCCTGCCAAGGAAAGAGGCTGAACGATGAAGGACGGTCACCCGCCACCGAACAGCGGCTTGCAGATCGACGCGCCGCAAGTGGCGCGCGTCTGAAGCCGACGTTATAGCGCATGAAAACTCGCGCCAGGCTGAACGTACCTCTCTTCTTGCTGCTGGCCGCGTCAGGTACACCGGCTTGGGCTAAGTGGGAAAAGGTAGGGGAGACGAATACTCAAGTCATCTACATTGACCGCGCCACTGTTCAGAAGACTAGCCCAATGCGTAAGGTCACGCTAATGCACGACCTAAAGAAGCGAGGTCCCAATGGCGAGATGTCTAAGCGCACCGTTGAAGAACACGACTGCGTGAGAAATAGAGTAAGAGGGGTGTCGGGTTCCACACATGCAGGTCCCATGTTGGGAGGACGGACACTTTGGTCATGGCGACTTACTAGCGAGTGGCATCAAATTCCGCCCAGCTCCATCGAGCATCCGGACTACAAGAACAACAAGGACATGCCACCAATTGAGCGGCTCATTGCGATCTGCGCAGGCTCAATCGCCGAAAGTGGAAAGATCGTCTGGTCTGCTTCTGCGTAAACGCCAGTTGTGACTTCGCCACACGCCGACCGCTGGCCCCGCTTTCGCGGGAACAACGGGAGAGTGGGAGAAGCTTGATTCCTACAGCGGCTTCCCGATCAGCCTTCCCAGCTCGCCGATCACGCCACGGCGGAAGGTGAGCACGCAGATCACGAAGATCACGCCCTGCGTCACCGTCACCCAGGAGCCGAGCTGGGCGAGGTAGTTCTCCATGGAAATGATGATCAGGGCGCCGACCACCGGCCCGAACACCGTCCCCAGGCCCCCGAGCAGCACCATCAGCACCACTTCGCCCGACATGGTCCAGTGCGCGTCGGTGAGCGATGCGAGCTCGAACACCAGCACCTTGGTCGCCCCGGCGAGGCCGGCGAGCGTCGCCGAGAGCACGTAGGCGAGCAGCTTGTAGCGGTTGACGTCGTAGCCGAGCGAGAGCGCGCGCGGCTCGTTTTCGCGGATCGCCTTCAGCACCTGCCCGAACGGCGAGTGCACGGCGCGGTGGACGAGGAGAAACCCGCCGGCGAACACCGCGAACACCAGCGAGTACATCGCCCACGCGTTCTTCAGATCGATCACCCCGAAGAGCTTCCCGCGCGGCACCGCCTGGATGCCGTCCTCGCCGCCGGTGAACGGCGCCTGCAGATAGAAGAAATACACCATCTGGGCGAGCGCCAGCGTGATCATTGCGAAATAGATGCCCTGGCGCCGGATCGCGAGGAGCCCGGTGACGAGGCCGAGCAGCGCGGAACACGCCGTGCCGAAGAGGATCGCGAGCTCCGGCGGAAAGCCCCACACCTTGGCCGCGTGAGCCGACGCGTAGCCGGCGGTGCCGAGGAACATCGCGTGTCCGAAAGACAGCAGGCCGCCGTAGCCGATCAGGAGGTTGAAGGCGCAGGCGAACAGCGCGAAGCACATCACCTTCATGAGGAACACCGGGTACGCGACGAGAGGCGCAAGCGCGAAGAACGCCGCCATCACCCCGAGGGCGATGCGCTGGTGCGCCAGGGCCTCGGCTTTCACTTCTGCGTACCGAACAGTCCCGCCGGCTTGATCATCAGCACGATCGCCATGGTGATGAAGATCACCGTGTTCGACGCCTCGGGATAGAACACCTTGGTCAGGCCCTCGATCAGCCCGAGCGCGAAGCCGGTCACGATCGAGCCCATGATCGAGCCCATCCCGCCGATAACCACCACCGCGAACACCACGATGATGAGATCCGCCCCCATGAGCGGATTGACCTGGTAGATCGGCCCCGCCATGACGCCGGCAAACGCCGCGAGCGCCACGCCGAATCCGTAGGTCAGGGTGATCATCCTCGGAACGTTGACGCCGAAAGCCTGCACCAGCGCCGGATTCTCGGTCGCCGCGCGCAGGTACGAGCCGAGCTTCGTTTTCTCGATCACGAACCAGGTCGCGAAGCACACCACGAGCGAGGCGACGATCACCCACGCGCGGTAGTTCGGCAGAAACATGAAGCCGAGGTTTTTCCCGCCGGCGAGCTCCTGCGGCATCGCGTAGGGAATTCCGGAGGTGCCGTATTCGTTGCGGAACAGCCCCTGGATGATGAGCGCGAGCCCGAAGGTGAGCAGCAGCCCGTAAAGGTGATCGAGCTTGTAGAGCCTCGCCAGCATCAGCCGCTCGATGACCATGCCCAGGATGCCGACCGCAAGCGGCGCGATCGCCAGAGCCCACCAGTAGCCGATGCCGAGCTTCGCCAAGAGGAAATAGGCGCAGAACGCCCCCATCATGTACTGGGCGCCGTGGGCGAAATTGATGATGTTGAGCAGCCCGAAGATCACCGCGAGCCCGAGGGAGAGCAGCGCGTAGAACGAGCCGTTGATCAGCCCGATCAGCAGCTGACCGAAGAGCGCCTGCGTGGGAACGCCGAAGATTTCCATTGCCCGCGCCGTCGTCCCCGCGGAACCTGTCCCCGAATGAAGTCATCGGGGAGCGGGGACCCAGCCGTCTTCAAGAAAGACCCTGGATTCCCGCTTACGCGGGAATGACGGAAAAAGCTATTTCTTCGCGACCAGCGGGCAGTCGCCCTGATCCATCGGCCGGAACGCCTGGTCCGCCGGAATCGTCGCGCGGATCTTGTAGTAATCGTACGGGCCCTTCGATTCCGAGGGCTTCTTCACTTCCACCAGATACGCGGGATGGAGCTTGCGGCCGTCGGCGCGCACGCGTCCTTTGCCGAAAAGCGGATCGTCGGTCGGCAGCTCTTTCATCTTCGCGATGACCTTGGTTCCGTCGTCTCCCTTCAGCGCCTCCACGGCCTTGAGGTAGTGCGTGATCGCCGAATACACCCCCGCCTGGACCATGGTCGGGTACTTGCCGCCGTTCGCGAAGGCGAAGCGCCTGGCGAACGCCCGCGTCTGATCGTTCAGATCCCAGTAGAAGGTCTCGGTGAAAATCAGCCCCTGAGCCTTGTCCAGGCCAAGGCCGTGCACGTCGGAGAGGAACACGAGCAGCCCGGCGAGGTTCTGCCCGCCCTTCACGATGCCGAACTCCGCCGCCTGCTTGATGGAGTTGGTGGTGTCGCCGCCCGCGTTGGCGAGGCCGATGATCTTCGCCTTGGAAGCCTGCGCCTGCAGGAGGAACGAGGAGAAGTCTTGGGCGTTCAGCGGATGCCGCACCTTGCCGAGCACTTTGCCGCCGTTCTTGAGCACCACCGCCTCGGTGTCGCGCTCCAGCGCCAGGCCGAAGGCGTAGTCAGCTGTCAGGAAGTACCACGAATCGCCGCCGGTTTTCACGATGGCGTTGCCGGTGCCGTTGGCGAGCATCCAGGTGTCGTAGGTCCAGTGGATGGTGTTGGGCGAGCAGGCCTTGCCCGTCAGGTCCGAGCTCGCCGCGCCCGACACGAGGAAGGCCTTGCCTTTCTCACGCGTGATCTGGCTGATCGCGAGCGCGACCGAGGAGGTCGGCACATCGACGATGACGTCCACCTTGTCGACGTCGTACCACTGGCGAGCGATGCTCGAGCCCACGTCGGGCTTGTTGAGGTGATCGGCCGAAAGCAGCTCCACCTTCATGCCTTTCTTCGGAAAATCCGCGATCGCCATGCGCGCGGCCACCGCCGAACCGCCGCCGCCGATGTCCGAGTAAAGGCTCGACATGTCGGACAGCACGCCGATCTTGACGACGCCGTCCGAGATCTGCGCCTGCGCCGCGCCGGCAAGCGCGAGCGACACGGCGACGAACACGCTGCGTTTTGAAAACATGGCTGCTCCTCTCCGGTTGATTGGATTCCCTTGCTACCCTAAACCCCCAGGTATTCGTGCACCTTGCCGAGGCTCGACTCTAGCTCGGCGTTCGGGATCATGTCCACCACCCGGCCGTTTTCCATGACGTAGTGGCGATCCGCCACGCGCGAGGCGAAGCGGAAATTCTGCTCGACCAGCAGGATCGTAAAGCCATCGGCCTTGAGCCGGGCAATGGTGCGGCCGATCTGCTGGACGATCACCGGCGCCAAGCCCTCGGTCGGCTCGTCGAGCAGGAGCAGGCGCGCGCCGGTGCGCAGGATGCGGCCGATGGCGAGCATCTGCTGCTCGCCGCCGGAGAGCTTGGTGCCCTGGCTCGAAAGCCGCTCCTTCAGGTTCGGGAAGAGCTCGAACACCTGGGCTTCGGAGAGCCCCCCGGGCCGAACCACCGGGGGCAGAAGCAGGTTCTCGTGAACGTCGAGGCTCGCGAAAACGCCGCGCTCCTCGGGACAGAAGGCGAGCCCCAGCCGCGCGATGCGGTCGGATGGCATCGAGATCGTCTCGATGCCCTCGAAGCGGATCGAGCCCGAGCGCCGCATCACCATGCCCATGATCGACTTGAGGGTGGTGGTCTTTCCCGCCCCGTTGCGGCCGAGCAGCGTCACCACTTCGCCACGCGGAACTTCGAATTCCACGCCGTGCAGGATATGCGACTCGCCGTACCAGGCGTTGAGGCCGCTCACCGAAAGCAGCGCCGCGGCGGTGTCAGGCATGCTCGGAGCCCAGGTAGGCCTGGATCACGCCCGGATGTTTCGAAACCGAGGCGTAATCCCCCTCGGCGATGATCTCGCCGCGCGACAGCACGCTGATGCGATCGGAAAGGTCGGCGACCACGCTCAGGTTGTGCTCGACCATCAGCACCGAGCGGTCGGCGGCGACGCGCTTGATGAGCGCGGCGGTCCGCTCGACGTCCTCGTGCGCCATCCCCGCAGTGGGCTCGTCGAGCAGCATCATTTCCGGATCGAGGGCGAGCGTGGTCGCGATCTCGAGCGCCCGCTTGCGCCCGTAAGGCAGCTCGACGGCGATCGTGTCCTCGAACGCGGAAAGGCCCACCGCGTCGAGAAGCTCGCGCGCGCGCGAATTCAGCTCGTGCAGGACGCTCGCGGCGCGCCAGAAATCGAACGAATGGCCGCGCTTGCGCTGCAGCGCGATGCGCACGTTCTCCAGGACCGTGAGGTGCGGAAACACCGCCGAGATCTGGAAGGAGCGCCCGAGGCCCATCCGGGCGATCGTCGCCGGACTGGAGCCCGTGATGTCGCGGCCGTTATAGAGAATCTGCCCGCGGGTCGGAGAAAGAAAGTGAGTGAGCAGGTTGAAACAGGTGGTCTTGCCCGCGCCGTTCGGCCCGATCAGCGCGTGAATGCGGCCGCGCCTGACCTTGAGGTTGACCTCGCTCACCGCGACAAAGCCGCGGAACTCCTTGGTGAGGCCGCGCGTCTCCAGAATGATCTCGTCTGCCATGCGGTACGCGCCGCCTCCGGCGGCGCCCTCCCCGTCGCCGAACTATTTTCCGCGCCAGCCCGGCTTGCGCTTGGCGATGAACGCGTCGATGCCTTCGGCTGCGTCCTCGAGCATCATGTTGCAGGCCATGCCCTCGGAGGCGAGCGAATAGGCGTCCACGAACCCCTTTTCCACCTGCTCGTAGAAGTAGCCCTTGCCCATGCTCACCACGGCGCTGCTGTGCGCGAGGATCTTGCCGGCGAGCTTGTCCACCTCGGCATCGAGCTCGGCGAGCGGCGCGACGCGGTTTACCAGGCCCCAGGAGAGCGCGGTCTTCGCGTCGATCGGATCGCCGGTAAAGAGCATTTCCAGCGTGTGCTTGCGCGAGAGATTCCGCGCGACGCCGACTCCCGGCGTGGTGCAGAAGATGCCGCTCTTGATTCCCGGAAGCGCGAACTGGGCGACATCGCTCGCCACCGCCAGATCGCACATCGACACGAGCTGGCAGCCGGCGGCCACGGCGACCCCCTGGACGCGCGCGATCACCGGCTGAGGCAGGCGAACGAGCGACAGCATCGCCTTGCTGCACTGCTCGAAAAGCGCCTTCTGCCAGGCCTTGTCGGGATGCGAGCGCATTTCCCGCAAGTCGTGCCCGGCGCAGAAATGTTTTCCTGCCCCGGCGAGAACGACCACGCCAACCGCCGAATCGTCCGCCAGCCGCTCGAGCTCGGCCTGCAGCGCCGAGAGCATCGCGGTCGACAGCGGGTTCATTCGGTCGCCCCGGTTGAGCGTGAGCGTCGTGATGCCGCCCTTGTCCTCGCGCAGGACGTAAGGCGCTTCGACTTCGGTCTTGGATGGAGCGTTCATAAGCTATCTCCTTTTCCCCACACCGCTCGCGCGGGATGAACGGCGGCTTCCGTCCGTTCCATCCCGTGCAGTTAAAGCGGCGCGCAGCGTCCGCCTTTAACCGTTATTCGATCGCTTCCACCGATCTTGCCTGCTGCCGGAGGATGAACTTCTGGATCTTGCCCGTGGAGGTCTTCGGCAGCACGCCGAACACCACGTGGCGCGGCGCCTTGAACCGCGCGAGATTGGCGCGGCAGTGCTCGATGAGCTCCTCTTCGGTGACTTTGACTCCCGCCTTCACCTCGACGAAAGCGCAAGGGGTCTCGCCCCATTTCGGGTCGGGTTTCGCCACCACCGCAGCCGCGAGCACCGCGGGGTGCCGGTAGAGCGCGTCCTCGACTTCCAGCGAAGAGATGTTCTCGCCGCCGGAGATGATGATGTCCTTGGCGCGGTCCTTGATCTTGACGTAGCCGTCGGCGTGCATCACGGCGAGATCGCCCGAGTGAAACCAGCCGCCTGAGAAGGCCGCCTCGGTCGCCTTGCGGTTCTTGAGATACCCCTTCATGGTGATGTTCCCGCGGAACATGATCTCGCCCATGGTCTCGCCGTCCGCGGGAACCGGCTGCATGGTCTGCGGTTCCATCACCGCCAGGCCTTCCTCCATCAGGTAGCGCACCCCCTGGCGGCCGTTCCTCTCGGTGCGCTTGCCGATATCCAGGCCCATCCACTCCTCGTGCTTGGCGCAGACCGTGGCGGGGCCGTAGACCTCGGTCAGACCGTATACATGAGTGAGGTCCCAGCCCATGCGCTCCATGCCTTCGATCATGGCCGCGGGCGGCGCGGCCGCCGCGACCATCGCATGCACCTTGTGCCGGATGCCCTTGCGCAACTCGGGATCGGCGTTGATCAGCGTCGAATGCACGACAGGCGCGCCGCAATAGTGGGTCACTCCGTGCTCCCGCATCGCGTCGAAAACGAGCTTCGCTTCCACTCTGCGCAGGCAGACGTTGGTGCCCGCGTTGGCGGCCATCGTCCACGGGAAGCACCACCCGTTGCAGTGGAACATCGGCAGCGTCCACAGGTACACCGCCTGATGCGGCATGCCCCAGGTCACGATGTTGCAGATCGCGTTGAGATAGGCGCCGCGGTGATGGTAGACCACGCCTTTGGGGTTGCCGGTCGTGCCCGAGGTGTAGTTGAGTGAAATCGCGTTCCATTCGTCGGCGGGCGGCTCCCACCGGAAATCCGGTTCTCCCGCGGCGATAAAGCGCTCGTACTCGGCCGAGCCGATGCGCCCGCCCGCCCCCGAATATTCGGGATCGTCCACGTCGATCACGAACGGTTTCGCCTTGAGGGCCCCGAGCGCGCGCTCGACCGTTCCGGAAAACTCGCGGTCGGCGATCAGGACTTTCGCCCCACCGTGCTCGAGCATGAACGCGATCGCCTCGGCGTCCAGGCGCGTGTTCAGGGTGTTGAGGACCGCGCCCGCCATGGGGACGCCGAAGTGGCATTCGTACATTTCCGGGGTATTCGCGAGCATCGCCGCCACCGTGTCGCCGATGCCGATCCCCCGGCGCGCGAGCGCGGAGGCGAGACGCCTGCAACGCTCGTAGGTCCCGGACCACGTATAGCGCCGCGCCCCGTGGATGACCGCGGCGCGCCCGGGATGGACGTAAGCCGCGCGCTCGATAAACCCGAGCGGGGTCAAAGGCGCGTAATTGGCCGGATTCTTATCGAGATCGATCTCGTAAGGATTGGCCTTGTCTGCGCCTGGCATCGACGTTCGTCCCAGTCGTGCTTCCCGCCCCATTTTCGCACAGATCAATGCACCGCTTCGGCGGCCTCGAAGCGGCGCCACACGCACTGCGCCCTGGTCTCGGCCTCGATGTCTGCGAGCAGCCGCGCGTGCTCGGCGAGCTCTTCGGCGCTCGGCTGGATGACGATGAGCCGCGGGCGCTCGCCCCGCGCCGCCGGCGCGAGCGAAGCCGCGCGCGGCCGGTCGAGCTCGATCGCGAGGCTGTCCTGGCCGCGGGTCATGGCGAGATACACCTCCGCAAGGAGCGCTGCGTCGAGCAGCGCGCCGTGGAGGGTGCGGTGGCTGTTGTCGATCTGATAACGCTCGCACAGCGCGTCGAGCGAATTTTTCTTGCCGGGATGCAGCTCCTTGGCCTCCTTCAGCGTGTCTACGATCGTGACGTCCTGTTTCTTGAGCGGGTCGAAGCCGGCTTTCTGCAGCTCGATATCGAGGAACTCGACGTCGAAGTCGGCGTTGTGGATCACCAGCGCAGCGCCGCGGATGAAATCGAGGAAATCGGCCGCCAGGTCGCCGAACCTGGGCTTGTCGTCGAGAAAATCGTCGCTGATGCCGTGCTTGAAGTAATGGTGCCAGATGCGTTCGGTGATGCGCCGATTGAGGATCTCGACGCAGCCGATTTCGATGATCCGGTCGCCCAAGCCCGCGTTGAGGCCCGTGGTTTCGGTGTCGAGCACTATGCTGCGCATCGGAGCCTCAGCGCAGCGATTCCACGCCGCGGTTGGCGAGCGCGTCGGCGCGCTCGTTCTCCGGGTGCCCCGCGTGCCCCCGCACCCAATGCCACGCGACGCGGTGCATGCCGGCGAGGCGATCGAGCTCCCGCCACAGGTCCGCGTTCTTCACCGGCTTTGTGCCGGCGGTGCGCCAGCCGCGGCGCTTCCAGTCGTGCAGCCACTCGCTGATGCCCTTCTGGACGTATTGCGAGTCGGTGTACACCGCCACCTCGCGCGGCGGCTTCAAGGTTTCGAGCGCGCGGATCACCGCCATCAGCTCCATGCGGTTGTTGGTCGTCTGCGGCTCGCCGCCGAACAGCTCCTTCTCCTTTCCGTCCATTTGCAGAATGGCGCCCCAGCCTCCCGGCCCGGGATTGCCCTTGCAGGCACCGTCCGTATAAATGCGCACCACTTCAGCGCCGCTCTCGCTTTTCGACATGCAGCCCGTTTTCCCGCTGCGTCACCGGAGCCAGGGCCTTCTTGGGGGCGCGCTTGTCGCGCCAGCTCGGGGTCACCAGGCGCATCCCGGCGACGCGTTTCACCGCGCGAACGACGTAGACGCCGCCGCAGATCGGCCACCAGCGGTCGCCAGCCTTCTCCATGAAGCCGAAGCGCTCGAGCCCTTGGGAAAACGGCGGCGCGTAGCAGCCGAAGCGCCCGCCGTTCAGCTCGAATCCGAGCAGCGAGAGCCAGTCCTTGAGCCGCAGCAAGCCGATGAACCTTCCGCACCAGGGGACTTGCCGCCGTTCCCAGCGCAGCGCGCGCGCCGCGCCCCACAGGGAGAGCGGATTGAATCCGGAAATGACGATGCTGCCCTCGGGCATCAGCACGCGCTCGGCCTCGCGCAGGATCGCGTGCGGCTTCGCGCTGAACTCCAGCACGTGCGGCAAGGCGAGCAGATCGATGCTCTGCGAGGCGAGCGGCAGCTGCACCGGCTCGGAGCGCAGACCGCAGCCCGGATCGAGCCCGGCGCGGACTTTGAGGGGGATGCGCGATTCGCGCAGGAAATCAAGGTCCGGAAGCCCGAGCTGCACCGCGTTGAAGCCGAACACGTCCTCGACCGCCGCGTCGAACTGCCTGCGCTCCCAGGCGAGCACGTACGAGCCCTTGGGCGTCTCGAACCAATCGGCTAGCATTGACCTTTTCGTCGCCTGCAGCACGCTCAGCCACCATGCCCGAAAACAAATTTCAAGTCATCCCTCTGCGCGCCTTCAAGGACAACTATGTCTGGACGCTGCGCAACGCCGAGGTCGCCGCCGTGGTCGACCCGGGCGAGGCGCAGCCCGTGCTGGACTATATCGCGGCCGAGGGGCTGCGGCTGGTCGCGATCCTCGCCACGCATCACCACCAGGATCATGTCGGGGGCATCGAGGAGCTTCGCCAAAGGCACCCGGTCCCCGTTTACGGTCCGCGGGGCGAGCCGATCGCGACGCTCACGCATCCGCTCGGCGGGGGAGACAAGGTCGCCATCGAGGAACTGGAGGTGTCTTTCGAGGTGCTGGACATTCCCGGCCACACTCGCGCGCACATCGCGTATTATGGGGCAAACATGCTGTTCTGTGGCGATACGCTGTTCGCCTGCGGCTGCGGGCGCGTGTTCGAAGGCACGCCGCGGCAGCTGCACGCATCGCTCGAGAAGCTCATGGCGCTGCCCGACGAAACGCTCGTCTATTGCGGACACGAATACACGCTGGCGAACATCGGCTTCGCCAAGGCCGTCGAGCCGGGCAACGCCGCGCTGCTCGAGCGCGAGGCGAGCGATGCTCGGCTGCAGCGCGAGCGCCGCCCGACCCTGCCCTCGACGATCGGGCGCGAAAAAGCGACCAATCCCTTCCTGCGGGTGAGGACGCCAGCGGTCATCGAATCGGCGAACAAGTACCTGGGCAAGCGCGTGAGCGACCCGGCCGGAGTTTTCGCGGCGCTGCGCCAGTGGAAGAACCAGTTCTAGTTTTATTTTAAAAAGGACGCAACTTCTTGCGCCGCCGTGCGTTACGTCAGCCAGGGTGCCCTATGGACGACCGTGGAAAAATACCATCTGAATCGGCTACTTCCTTGACCGGCAAGGCAAGCTTGGCTACTATCGCGGCTTTTGCGCAGGAAGGGGCGAAGCCCGTTGGCTGCAAAGCTCGGTAAGCTGCTTGCGTCGACAGCGGTATGCGTGCTGGCTGCCGCGTGCTCGCAGATCCCTTGGGATTCCGCCCCAGGGTCCGTCGCCAACGGTGAAGCTTCGCCGGCTGCGACTCCGCCCTTCGGTTCCGCCCCGGCAGCGCCGCCTGCCGCGGCCGCAGTGCGCGCCCCGGCCGCAGCCGGAGATCCCGCTGCCTTTAAAGCTCCCGCTGCCGCCACCACCCCAGCCGTCCCCAGTCCGAAACCAGCCCTTGTCCTCGCGCCGGTCGGCAAGCCGCAGGAAGCGAAGGACCTCGAGGCTTCGCACGCGGTCGATCTCGCGCGTCCCGCCGACGATCTCTGGGAGCGCATCCGCAACGGCTTCGCGATGGCCGATCTCGACGGCCCGCGGGTGCGCGAGCGCGAGCGCTGGTATGCGAGCCAGCCCGACTATCTCAAGCGCATGGTCGAGCGCAGCAAGCTCTATCTCTACTACATCATCGAGGAAGTGGAAAAGCGCGGCATGCCGACCGAGATCGCGCTCTTGCCCATGGTCGAGAGCGCGTTCAACCCCATGGCCTACTCGCGCTCGCACGCCTCGGGCCTGTGGCAGTTCATTCCCTCGACCGGCAAGAAGCACCAGCTGAGCCAGAACTGGTGGGCCGACGCGCGCCGCGACGTGATCGCCTCCACCGACGCCGCGCTCGACTACCTGCAGGCGCTCTACGAGCTGCACGGCGACTGGCACCTCGCGCTCGCGTCCTACAACTTCGGAGAAAACGGCGTGGCGCGTGCGATCCGGAGAAACGAGGCCAGGGGGCTGCCGACCGACTACCAGAGCCTGAAGATGCCGCTCGAGACGCGCGGCTACGTGCCCAAGCTCCAGGCGCTGAAGAACCTCATCTCGAATCCGCAGGCGTTCGGCGTCAGCCTCGAGCCGATCCCGAACGAACCCTACTTCGCGGCCCTTCCCGCCGGGAAGGACATCGATGTCCGCGTGGCCGCGAAGCTCGCCGAAATGTCGGTGGAGGAGCTGATCGCGCTCAACCCGGCGCTGAACCGTCCCGTGATCTCCGGCCCTCACACCCAGACGCTGGTGCTGCCGGCCGACCGCGTGGACGCGTTCCAGAGGAACCTCGACGCCTACGACCAGCCGCTCACCTCGTGGGAGCCGTATACGATGAAAAAGGGAGACAGCCTCGACCGGCTCGCCGCGAAGCACGGCATCGCGCTTGCAAAACTCAAGCTCGCGAACAGCATCACTTCACGGACGAGGATCGGGCCCGGCTCCCAGCTGCTCCTGCCCATCAAGGGGTCGGACGCCGCCGCCGAGCCCCTTCCCGCGGTGTTCCGCCAGCCGGTCCAGCCCGCGCGGCGCGGCGGCGGGCTCTTGCACATCGTGAGGAAAGGCGAAACCCTCTACGGAATTTCGAGGCGTTATCACGTCAGCACCGACAACCTGCGCCGCTGGAACCATATCGGCGTGCTGACCACGGGCCAGAGGCTCGTCATCTACGGACGCGGATCGGGCGGTGCGCGCAAGCCCGTCCAGCCGGTGAAGATCTCGGCGGTCCAGCCGAAATCGGACGTCGTCGCGAGCATCCTCCCCGGAGCGCCGTGACGGGGTTCCCGATCGCTACACGAGCTTGAGGTTCTTCAGCGGCAGGCTGCGCACGGGCTTCCCGGTCGCCGCGTAGATCGCGTTCATCACCGAAGGCGCCACCACGCAGATCGTCGGCTCGCCCACGCCGCCCCAGAAATCGTACGAAGGCACGATCACCGTCTCGACCTTGGGCATCTCGGCGAGCCGCAGCATCCGGTAGTCGTGGAAGTTCGACTCTGCGATGCATCCGTTCTTCACCGTACACTCGCCGTAGAACGTGGCCGAGAGACCATAGACGACCGAGCCTTCGACCTGCGCGGCGATCTGCTGTGGATTGACCGCGTGGCCGCAATCGATCGCGATCACGATGCGGTGCACCTTGACCTTGCCTTCGCTGCTCACCGAGACCTCGGCGACGGCCGCCGAGTAGCTGGCGTAGCCCATGAACTGCGCGATTCCGCGATAGACGCCCGCAGACAGCGGCTTGCCGTATTCCGCCTTCTCCGCCGCGGCGTTCAGGACGGCGAGATGCTTCGGGTGCTTCGCCATGAGCTCGCGGCGAAACTCGAGCGGATCCTTGCCTGCCGCCCGTGCCACCTCGTCCATGAAGCACTCGAGGTACACGCCGTTCTGATTGGTATTGACGCCGCGCCAGGGACCGACCGGCACGTGCGTATTGCGCATCGCGTACTCGATCAGGAGATTCGGCACGGTGTAGCCGAACTGCGCGTCGCCGGGCTCCTTCCACAGGCCCTGCAGCTGGCGCATGTCCTTGCCCTCCTTGATGCCCGCGGGATTGAGGAGGGCGTTGATCGACTGGCCGGACACGCGTATGTGCATGCCGACGAGCTTGCCGCTTTCATCCAGGCCCGCGGCGAGCTTGCACTGCGAGATCGGCCGGTAGAAGTCGTGCGCCATGTCTTCTTCGCGGCTCCAGATGAGCTTCACCGGCACGCCCGGGAACTGCTTGGCGATGGCGACCGCCTGGCGCGTGTAATCCTGCGTGCCGCCGCGCCGGCCGAAGCCGCCGCCGAGAACGTGCTTGTGCACCTCGCACTTCTCGAGCGGCAGTCCGGACTCCTCGGAGGTGACGGCGAGGGCGGCCTCCGCGCTCTGGGTCGGCACCCACACCTCGGCACTGTCCGCGGTCACCTTCGCCGTGCAATTGTTGGGCTCCATGGTCGCGTGGGCGAGGAAGGGCGTGCTGTAGACCGCCTCGACCCTTTTCGCGGCGCCCTCGATCGTCTTGAGCGCATCGCCACCGTCCTGCCACGAGGCAAACGGTTCGTTCGTCGCAGTGAGGCCTTCTCTCAGGCGCTCGGCGATGGTCGCGCTCGATTGCGACGCGCTGGATCCTTCATCCCAGACGATCGGCAGCGCCGCGAGCGCCGACTTGGCGTGCCACCAGGTATCGGCGACGACGGCCACTGCGTTGTCGTGCACCTTGACGATGCGGCGCACGCCGCGCATACCGGAAATTTTCGCCTCGTCGTAGCTCACGAGCTTGCCGCCGAACACCGGGCAAGCCTTGACCGCGGCGTTGAGCATGCCCGGAAGCTTGAGGTCGATCGCATAGACGAGGCTGCCTTTGAGCTTCATCGCGGTGTCGAGCCGCTTGATCGGCTTGCCGGCGATCTTCCAGTCTTTCGGGTCCTTGAGCTTGATGCTCTTCGGGTCCGGCGGCGTCAGCTTCGCGGCCGCCGCCGCGACCTTGCCGTAGGTGATCTTGCGGCCTGAAGGCCCGTGCGTGATGACGCCGTTCTCCACGCTGA
>WNFX01003470.1_pt1 | contig 15736 bp, 16 predicted proteins | sample 5400111 | NCBI WGS metagenome assembly WNFX01 (sample SAMN13153363, study PRJNA577476) | soil metagenome | isolation source: 40 cm soil or saprolite under grassland replicate 1 | place: USA:California | collected 2016-06-15 | reverse complement strand
AGCACCTGGGAGAACCGGGTGCGCTACAACCTGTCGGAGTCGGGCGTGCATCCCCTCTCGATCCGCGAGCTGCTCGACCTCGCGGGAGCATCCCGCGATCCCCTGCTCGACGTGCGGCTCGGCTACAGCCAGTCGAACGGCACCGACCTGTTGCGGAGCCGGATCGCCGCGCTCTACGTCGGGGTGTCGCCCGAGCAGATTCTGGTGACGAGCGGCAGCGCGGAGGCGAACTTCGTGGTGTGCTGGCGGCTGATCGAGCCGGGCGACCACGTCGCCGTCATGCTGCCGAACTACCTGCAGACGTGGGGGCTGGCCCAGAACTTCGGCGCCCGGGTGCGTGGCTTCGCGCTGCGCGCCGAGGCCGGGTGGGAGCCGACCGCCGACGAAGTGCGCAGCGCGATCGCGCCGGGCACCAAGCTCGTCGTCGTCACCAACCCCCACAACCCGACGGGCCACGTGCTCTCGGACGACATGCGACGGCTCATCGTGGCGCGCGCCGCGCAAGTCGGCGCCTGGCTCCTGGCGGACGAGGTGTACCAGGGCGCGGAGCGGGACGGGACTACGACCGCGTCGTTGTGGGGCAGCTACGAGCGCGTGATCGTCGTGAACGGGCTGTCCAAGGCGTACGGCTTGCCGGGCCTGCGCATCGGCTGGGTGGTGGGACCGCCGGGGTTCTCCGTCGAGGCGTGGGCCCGCCACGACTATACGACCATCGGGCCGGCAGGCGCGAGCGATCACCTCGCCGCCGTGGCGCTCGAGCCGCGGGTGCGCGAAAAAGTGCTCGCGCGCACGCGCGCCATCCTCCGGTCCAACTACCCGGTCATCGAGCGCTGGCTGAAGCGCTTCGGTGACACGTTCAGCTGGCACCCGCCGCAGGCGGGCGCGATCTGCCTGGTGAAGTACCGCCAGGGGATCAGCGCCCTCGACCTGGTGGAGCGGATGCGTGCCGAGCACAGCGTGCTGCTCGTGCCGGGGGAACATTTCGGCCTGCCGCAGCACATCCGATTCGGGTTCGGCGAGGAGCTGCACCACTTCGAGGCAGCGCTCGCGGAGACGGAGCGGGGCCTGAAGCGCGTCTTCACAGACTGATATGAAGGTCGTGCCGCTCGAGGCGTTCCGGGACAAGGTCTCGTTCGTCGTGGCGGTCGACGCGGTGGAGCGGGGCTTCCGGGCGCTCGCGCTGGGAGAGGCGGCCCTCCCCGACCCGATGGTGATGGAGCTCCCGGCGGAGCGGGCGGAAGTGCACGTGAAGGGGGCGCATCTCAAGGGTGCGCGCCATATCGTGCTCAAGGTGGCGACCGGCTTCTACGAGAACCGCGCCCGCGGCCTCCCATCCGGCGACGGCCTGTTCCTGCTACTCGACGCGCGGACGGGGGTGCCGGCGGTGCTGCTGGAAGAGCACGGCTACCTCACGGACTTCCGCACCGCCGCCGCCGTGGCGCTCACACTCAAGTATCTCGCGCCCAGGGACGCGCACGAGGCTCTGCTCGTGGGCGCGGGCGCCCTGGCCCGGCTCACGGCGCGCGCCATGCTGGCTCAGATGCCGCTCGCCCGGCTCACGCTGTGGAATCGCACGCCCGAGCGCGCCGGACAGCTCGTCCGCGAGCTCGCCCAGGTGGTGGAAACCCGCATCGCGCCCGCGCTCGAGAGCGCCGTGCGCGACTCCCGCGTGATCGTGACCGCGACCGCGAGCACGACCCCGCTGATCATGGCGTCTTGGGTGGCACCCGGGACGCACGTCACCTCGGTGGGGACCGGGAGCCCCGAGAAGATCGAGCTCGAGCCGGCGCTCTTGGCGCGGGCCGACAAGCTCGTGGCCGATCGCGCGTTCCAGACGGAGCGCTACGGCAACCTGCACCACGCCATCGCGGCCGGTGTCGTCACGCGCAAGCAGGTTTACGCGGAGCTGGGTGATCTGGCGGCGGGGCGGCGCCCCGGGCGCGAGCAGCCGGACGAGATCACCGTGGCCGACCTGACCGGCGTGGGCGTCCAGGACGCCGCAATCGCGCAGGCGGTGGTGGACGTGTTGGGGCTGTGAGTTTCTGTCAGAACGCTGTCAGTAACCGCCCTCGCCGAACGGCCGTTTTGGGGCTATCCATTTCTCGTATCCGCCCCCGGTGGGAGGGTAACGTTACGAAACGCGCATGGGTCGTGCTCGCCGCCGCCGTGTGCGCCGGCGCCCCCGCGCGGCTCGCCGCGCAGGGGTCCGCACGGTACACCCCCGCGGACGTGCACTTCATGTCCGGCATGATCCAGCACCACGCGCAGGCGGTGCTGATGGCCGGCTGGGCGCCGACGCACGGCGCGAGTCCGGCGTTGCGCGCGCTGTGCGAGCGAATCGTGGTGGGCCAGCGCGACGAGATCGTGCTGATGCGGCGCTGGCTCGACGACCGTCACGAGCCCGTCCCGCAAGCCGACCCATCGCACATGATGATGCCGGGCATGGATTCCTCGATGCTGATGCCGGGGATGTTGACCGCCGCCGAGCTGGAGCGGCTGGACCAGGCCCGCGGCCGGGAGTTCGATCGGCTGTTCCTGCAACGCATGATCCGGCATCACCAGGGCGCCATCACCATGGTGAATCAGCTGTTCGCCTCGCGCGGCGCCGGAGAAGAAGAGCCGGTGTTCCGCTTCGCCGCCAACGTATTCGCCGACCAGACCACGGAGATCGAGCGCATGCAGCGCATGCTCGCCGATTTCCTGCTCGCTGCACCCTAGCTCCCCCCTTCACCGGACCATACCATGAACCGTCGACTGCGCGCGCTCGCTCGTGTCATCGGAGGCCTCTCTCTCACCGCGTGCGCCTCGTCGGGCGGTGCCAACCTGTCGACTGTCCCTCCCAGTCCGGACCCACGCGTGGGGCTGCGCGCCGGCGCCGTGCGCTTCGACACTGCCAACCGGCGCGTGCTGGAAGTGACCGCCGCCGCGCAGGCGGCGTGGAATCTCCGTTTGATCGTGAACCGGCCTGCGTCGGAGAAGTTCGTCGGTGTCACCAACTCGGACCTCGCGTTTTTCAAGAACTACGTGATTCAGGGGAATTACAACGGGTTTCAGGTGTGGGACATCACGAACCCCGCGGCGCCGACGCTCAAGGTCGGATATCTCTGTCCGGCATCGCAGAGCGACGTGTCGGTTTACCAGAACCTGCTGTTCGTGTCCGGCGAGGGGATGGGGGGCCGTCTCGACTGTGGCACCGAAGGCGTGCACGACTCGGTCAGTGCGGTGCGGCTGCGCGGCCTCCGGATCTTCGACATCTCCGACATCGCGAACCCGAAGTACATCGCCAACGTGCAAACGTGCCGCGGCTCGCACACGCACTCCGTGGTGACCGATCCCACCGACCCGGCCAACGTCTACGTGTACATCTCGGGCGCCGCCCCGGTGCGCTCGCCCACCGAGCTCCCGGGCTGTGTGGCGGCGTCGCCGGATTCGAACCCCAACAGCGCCCGCTTCCGGATCGAGGTCATCAAGGTGCCGCTGGCCGCCCCGCAGCAGGCGGCGATCGTGAGCTCGCCCCGCATCTTTGATTCGCTCACCGCGCCCGCGACGCACGCCGAGGCGCCGGAAGACGTCGCGCGGGCGGCCACGGCGGCCGCCGAGGCGCGCGCCAAGGGCGGCTACACGGCCGCGGTGAACGGCCTGGAATACGTGCTGGGGCCGGGGTTCATCAATCCGATGCTCGACAGCGTCGTCAAGGCGCGTCACGGCACCGGGGCAGCCACCGCCGCCGACAGCGCCGCGCTGCGCGGCGCGATCCAGGGCATCGTCGACGTGATCGTGGGGGCGCCCAAGCCGGGAACGCCGAACACGGCGCGCCCGGGGCCCGAGCAGTGCCACGACATCACGGCGTACCCGGCGATCGGGCTGGCGGGCGGGGCGTGCGCCGGCTATGGGCTGCTGCTCGACATCCATGACGTGGCGCACCCCAGGCGCATCGGGGCGGTGTCAGACTCGAACTTCTCGTACTGGCACTCGGCGACGTTCAACAACGACGGCACCAAGCTCCTCTTCACCGACGAATGGGGCGGCGGCGGCGGACCCAAGTGCCGCGCGACAGATAGGCACGAGTGGGGCGCGGACGCGATCTTCACGCTGGACGACAAGCGGATGACGTTCCGGAGCTACTACAAACTGCCGGCGCCACAGACCGAGCTCGAGAATTGCGTCGCTCACAATGGCTCGCTCATCCCGATCCCCGGGCGGGACATCATGGCGCAGTCGTGGTACCAGGGCGGCGTTTCGGTGTTCGATTGGACCGACCCCTCGCATCCCACGGAGATCGCGTTCTTCGATCGCGGTCCGATGGACGGTACCAAGCCGGTCGGCGCGGGATCGTGGTCGGCGTACTGGTACAACGGACACATCTACAGCTCCGAGATCGCGCGCGGGCTCGATGTGCTGGATCTCGTGCCGAGCGGGTTCCTCTCGAAGAACGAGATCGAGGCCGCGCAGCTGGTGCACTGGGACTACTTCAATACGCAAGACCAGCCGCGCATCGTCTGGCCGGCGAGCTTCGTCGTGGCCGGGGCGTACGTGGACCAACTGGCCCGGTCCAACGGGATGGCCCCCGAGCGGGTCGCCGCCGTGAGGCAGGCGCTCGATCGGGCGCAAAAGCTCTCGGGGGCCGAGCGACGGAACGCGCTGACGCAGCTGGCCACGCAGCTCGGCGGGGACGCAGCGGGCGCCCCCGATGCGGCCAAGGTCCGGACCCTGGCCGCGGCGGTCACGGACCTCGCCAATGCACAACCCTGAACCGGGCTAGACCAGGGCCCGCAGGACCACGTACATCAACCCCGCGATCCCCGCCGCCGCGGGGATCGTGAGGACCCAGGCCCACACGATCCGCCCCGCCACGCCCCAGCGCACGGCCGAGAGGCGGTGCGCCGCGCCCACGCCCGAAATGGCGCCGGTGATCGTATGCGTGGTGCTGACCGGAATGCCGAAGTGGGAGGCGATGAACAGCGTGATGGCGCCGCTCGTCTCGGCGCAGAAGCCGCCGAACGGCGTGAGCTTGGTGAGGCGCTGACCCATGGTCTTGACGATGCGCCAGCCGCCCGTCACCGTGCCCAGCCCCATCGCCGCGCCGCACGCCACCACCACCCAGGCAGGCACGCTGTTGGGATCGGTCAGGTGCAAGGGAGACGCCGCGAGGGACCCGGTCCCGAACAGCTGCTGCTCCGCCACCAGCAGGCCGACGATGATGCCCATGGTTTTCTGCGCGTCGTTGGATCCGTGCCCGAGCGAATACGCGGCGGCCGAGCCGATCTGGAGCACGCGAAACGTGCGGTCCACCCTACGCGGGAGCGAGCGTCGCAGTGCCCACGACAAGGCCACCGTCAGCGCCAACGCCAGCACCAGTCCCATCAACGGCGCCACCACGATGAAGACGAGGGTCGAGATCCACTTGCCGGGGAACAGCAGCGCGGTGAAGCCCGCCTTCGCCACCGCGGCGCCTGCGTAGCCGCCGATCAGGGCGTGTGAAGAAGACGTGGGCAGCCCGAGCCACCAGGTGATGAGGTCCCAGATGATGGCGCCGCTGAGCCCCGCCAGGATCACGGTGGCGTCCACGGCGGCCAGGTCCACGAGCCCCTTGCCCATCGTCTTGGCGACGGCCGTCCCGAACAGGAACACCGCGATGAAGTTGAATGCCGCGGCCCAGACCACGGCGGCGGACGGCGACAGCACCCGTGTCGATACGACGGTGGCGATGGAGTTCGCGGCGTCGTGGAAACCGTTGATGAAATCGAAGCACAGCGCGACACCGACGATGGCGATGACAAACCAGGCGGACGCGTGCATCACGCGTGCTTGATGGTGATGGACTCGAGGTCGTTGGCGACGTCTTCCGACTCGTCGAGCGTGCGCTCGAGGTTGTCGTAGATCTCCTTCCACTTGATCACTTCGAGGGCGTCCCGCTCGGTCTCGAACATCCGGCCGAGGGCCTCGTGGTAGAGCGCGTCGCCCTCTTCCTCGAGCTTCTTGGCCTCGATGCAGAACCGCATCACATCGTCGCCTTTTTTCAACCGGCCGACGCCTTCGGCAAGCACGCCCACCATACGCTGGATTACCTCGGTGAGCTGGTTCACGCCGCGCGGCGCGGGACCGAGATGGAAGATCTGGGAGCGCCGCGCGATGCCGTCGATCACGTCCATCACGTCGTCCAGGTCGGAGGCGAGCTGATGGATGTCCTCCCGGTCGAGCGGCGTGATGAAGGTGCGGTCCAACCGGTTCACCACCTCGTGGGTGACCTGGTCGGCCTCGTGCTCGAGCCGCTTGATCGCCTCGACGTGGGCGATGCGACGCTCGGGGGGCGCGGTGAAGAGGTCGCGCAGATGCTGGGCCGCCTCTTTGGTCCGCGTGGCCACCGCGACGAACAGGTCGAAGAACTCTTCTTCCCGGGGCAACAGGCGCACGGCAGTGTCTCTCGTGTAAGGGGGGGGAGCTCGTCGCCACCCAACATAGCGGCCCCACGCGGGAGCCACTAGGTTACCTCGCCAATGGCCACCACCCAGCAACCGCAGGTCGACTTCGTCAAGGCGATCTCCCGACTCGACGCCACGGCCCTGGTCGTCGGGTCGATGATCGGGTCGGGCATTTTCATCGTCTCCGCGGAGATCCTCCGCGAAGTGCACGCTCCCGGCCTGCTGCTCGTCGTCTGGGCCGCATCGGGCGTGGTCACGCTGATGGGCGCGCTGTCGTACGGGGAGCTCGCGGCCATGTTCCCCAAGGCGGGCGGACAGTACGTCTACCTGCGCGAGGGGATCTCGCCGCTGTTCGGCTACCTGTACGGCTGGACGCTGTTCGTCGTGATCCAGACCGGCACCATCGCCGCCGTGGCGGTCGCGTTCGCGCGGTTCACGGCGGTGTTCTGGCCCGGCCTCTCCCCCGACGTGTTCCTCGGCTCCACGGTCCACTTTCCCCAGCCGATCGGCGACGTCGCCGTCGGCCTCTCGCCCCAGCGCCTGCTCGCGGTGCTGTCCGTAGCCCTGCTCACCTGGATCAACGTGCGCGGCGTGCGCACGGCGGCCCTGATTCAGACGTCGCTCACCGCCGTCAAGACCGCCGCGCTGGCCGCGCTGATTCTGCTGGGACTCACCGTCGGCCGGCACGCCGAGGCGATCGCGGCCAACTTCGGCGGCAACTTCTGGGCCACGGGCGGCGTGGCCGTCGGACTCGGCGCGGTGGGCGCCGCCATGGTCGGCTCGCTGTTTTCGATGGATGCCTGGAACAACGTCGGCTTCGCCGGGAGCGAGCTGACGCAGCCCGAGCGAGACCTGCCGGTCGCGATGGGGGCGGGCGTGTTGATCGTGACGGTGCTGTACCTGCTCGCGAACGTGGCGTACCTGAACGTACTGCCGGCCGCCGCCATCGCGACCGCGCCGCAGGATCGCGTCGCCACGGCGGCGCTGCAGGCGATCCTCGGGCAGCCGGGACTCAAGCTGATGGCGGCGGCCATCATGATCTCGACGTTCGGCTGCAACAACGGCCTCATCCTGTCCGGTGCGCGCGTCTACTACGCCATGGCGCGCGACGACCTGTTCTTCAAGTCCGCGGGCGTCTTGCACCCGCGCTACAAGACGCCCGCCGTCGCGCTGCTGGTCCAGGCCGTGTGGACCAGCGCGCTGTGCCTGTCGGGCACGTACACCCAGCTCCTGAACTTCGTGATCTTCGCCGCGCTGGTGTTCTACATGCTCACGGCGGTGGGGCTGTTCGCGCTGCGCGTCAAGCGGCCGGCGGCGGCACGGCCGGTCCGCACGCCCGGATACCCGTGGCTCCCGGCCCTGTATGTGATCGCCACCGGGGTGATCGCCGTGGACCTGCTGACCCAGGACGCCACGCGCACGTACAGCTTCCTGGGCCTGGGATTGGTGCTGATCGGCGTGCCGGTCTACTTCGCGTGGCGGGCGATGGTCAGGCGCGCTCCGGCCTAATCAAGACGCGGCCCACCCGTGATCCAGGCGCCCAAACAATACTCGCTTCGCCCGATCGGACACATTCGATCGACGCTGCGAGCGCCGGAGAAGGCACCGCGGCAGGGTTCGGAGGGAGCGCCGGACGCGTGGCTCGACGTGCACCCCGCGTACGCGCGGGGGCTCCTGGGGATCGCCGCGGGCGACGAGGTCATCGTCATCACCTGGCTCGATCGTGCCGATCGTGACGTGCTCGAAGTGCACCCGCGTGACGACCCTGGAAACCCGCTCAGCGGTGTGTTCATCACGCGGTCTTCGCACCGGCCGAACCCGTTGGGTCTGCATCGCGTGACCGTACGCGAGATCTCCGGCACCCGGTTGCGGATCGGGCCCATAGAAGCCATCGACGGGACGCCGGTCGTCGACGTCAAGGCGGTTCTTGCCCAGGGCGCCGATGGGTGACGCGCGTACCACTACGCGGTCGACAACATCGGTTTGCTTCGGCTCCGAATCCGCACCTATGGTGACGTCGGGCTAGTGAACGGCGTAGTCATCTCGACTGACAGCGCTGGCCGGGAGGAGCGAAGCCGCTCCGCGATTGCAGGTCCGAATCCGGCGGGCGGCTCGCCGCCCGACGCTCCATCATGGGAAGGGTGTCCCGAGACTTCGCAAGGGGGCCAGACCTGTTTTCGACAGCATGTCGTGCCGTGACGGGCCTCGTGTGCAGTGCGTCCCTGGCGACCGATCCTTCGGCGCTGGGGCAAGGCGCTGGCGTGCGTGATGGGTTTGCCACCACGAGGTCGGGCGTCCGGATCCACTACTTGCGGGCGGGAAGCAGGACGGAAGCACCGGCGCTCATCCTGATCCCTGGATGGCGGCTGCCGGCGTGGCTATGGCGCGAGCAACTCCAGCGCTTTGCAAGCGTCACGCGCGTCGTCGCCATCGACCCCCGCTCGCAGGGAGAGTCTTCGAGTACGGCGGAGGACAACACGCCCGACACACGGGCGAGCGACCTGCACGCCGTGCTCAAGATCCTCGGCGTGACGCGCTACGTCCTGGTGGGCTGGTCGCAAGGCGCCCAGGACGTCGCCGCATACGTACAGCAGTTCGGTACGGATTCGATCGCGGGAATAGTCTTCGTGGACAGTCCTGTCTCGGCCGGTGCGGCAGAGGTGGTGATTCGCCCGCAGTTCGCCCAGGCTGTCCTCTCACAAGTCGCCGTGTACGCCGCGCATCCGCAAGAGTTCACGGAAGGGATGGTGCGTTCGCTTTTCCTCAAGCCGCACCCGGAGTTCGATGTCCAAGCCGTGGTAACGTCGGCGCTGCGCACGCCCACCAACACGGGCATCGCCATGCTCGTCACAGACATCTTCGGCGTCGATCGAAGACCCGCGCTATCGACGATCGACAAGCCCACCCTCGTCATCGCGTCGGGGGCGTCTCCGCTGCTCGCGGCCCAACGGGAAATGGCCTCGGCCGTGCGCGGTGCGACGTTCATCGTGGTCGAGGGTGCCGGACACGCCGTGTTCATCGACGAACCACAACAGTTCGATCAGGCATTGGACGGGTTCCTGCGGACCTTGACCAGACGCCAATGACGCTGGAAATGCGAACACGGTGTGAGCGGTGCGGCGTCGAGCTGCAACCAGATGGAGAAGCCTTCGTCTGCTCCTACGAGTGTACGTTCTGTCGATCCTGCACCACCAGCATGGGAGCGGTCTGTCCCAACTGTGGCGGTGAGCTGGTGCGGCGGCCCCGGCGCGGCCCCAAGGGCGGTGCCGTGTAGGCCTCGCGGTCGAGTGTGAGGTGAAGGGCGGCGTACGCGACAAAGCAGGCCGCGCTAGTCGCTCGCCTTCATGCCCTCCCCCTGGCGGTACACGCGCTCGGGCTTGAGGCCCGCGGACTGACCGCCATCGATGGGTACCACCGCGCCCGTGACGAACGAGGACTCTTGGGAGCAGAGCCAGAGGACTACGGCGGCGACCTCGGCGGCGCGGCCGATGCGCCGCATCGGCACCGACAACGCGGCGTGACGCTGGGCCGCTTCGCCGGCGCGCTCCAGGTGCTCCGTGAGGATGGGCCCTGGGGCCACGACGTTCACCCGGATCCCGCGGTCGGCGTAGTCGAGCGCCGCGACTTTGGTGAGACCGATGATGCCTGCCTTGCCGGCGACGTAGGCGCCCAACGTGGTGAATGCCGTGACGCCCGCGAGCGACGCCATGTTGACGATGGCGCCGCCTCCCGAGCGGAGCATGGCCGGGATCTGATACTTCATGCCGAGGAACGTGCCGCGAATGTTGGTGCGGATGCCGCGATCGAACTCGACGGCATCGATGTCGGCGAGGGGCGCCGGCATCGGGCCATCCGTGGCGTTGTTGAAGGCGGCGTCCAGGCGCCCAAAGGTGTCGAGCGCCTGCGAGACGAGATGCTCGACGGACGCCGCGTCGCCGACGTCGGTCGGCACGGCCAACGCCCGGCCGCCGGCCGCGCGGATGCCCTGGGCCACCGCGTCCAAGGCACGTTCGTCGCGCGCCGCCAGGACGACCGCCGCCCCGGCGTCCGCGAACGCCCGCGCCGTCGTCGCGCCGATGCCCCGGCTGGCGCCCGCAACCAGCGCGACCTTCCCGTCAAATGTCGCCGGCATGGTGTCCTCCCAGGAGTCGAGCCAACGTCGGATCCAGTTCCGGTGCATCCGGCAGGGTGAGGCAAAAGGGACCCTCGAGCGTCTCGCGCACTTCGGCCGCCGTCGCGAGCGTGCGCCGCTCCGTTCTTCCATTCGCGAAATGAATGGCGAAGTCGGCGTTCCGAAGGGTGTAACGCCGGCCCGGAGCCGGACGCGCGGCCATCAGTCCGGTGACGAAGTGGGATGCCGGATGGTGGGACAGATACCAGTTCGTGACCTCGTAGTCGGGTGGGTAATTTGCTTCCAGCCCAAAGCGATAGAGCGTCCGCCAGCGAGCGCCCAGCTTCGCCTGCATCAAGTAATCATCTCCCAGGGGGAGCAGGCGGAACGTCTCATGGGGCGTGGCTTGCTCGATGTGCGGCTCGAGGCGCACGGGGCCGGTCGGTGTGAGCACGCCGAAGCCGGCATCCACGATGTAAGGTGTCTCCTCGACGTCGACGCGGAGCAGCAGGTGGCCCCGCGGCGTGATCGCGTCCTCCGGGGCGCCCCACAGGATGCGCGCGGCGAGCCCCTGTACCCGGAAGCCGAGTCCCTCCAGCACGTGCCGTAGGAGGGTGTTCTGCTCGAAACAGTAGCCGCCGCGACGGCCGATCACGAGCTTTTGCTCGAGCGACTGCGCGTCGAGCCGCACCGGCCAGCGGAGCAGTGGATTCAGATTCTCGAAGGCGATCGTCTGCGCGTGCGCCAACTGGACGGCGCGCAGCACGTCCAGCGTTGGCTCGGCCTCACCCGCGTAACCGATGCGCCGGAAGTAGGCGGCGAGGTCGATCGCCGGCGTCGCGACGGCGGTCATGCGGCCAGCTCCGGCATGCGCCGCCCCGCCTTCAGCGCAGCGGCGATCTCCACCGCGCGGCGTCCCTGGTAGCCCGCCGCCGCGAGCACCGTGCCGTCCGGCCCCTCCCCACCCTTCCTTGACTGAAACGACGTGCCGTACGGCGTGCCGACCTGGAATTGGATCGGATCGGTGTAGCCCGGCGGGACAACGATGCCGCCCCAGTGGTAGAACACGTTGGCCAGCGCCAGCAGCGTGCTCTCGTGCCCGCCGTGCGCCGTGGCGGCGGAGGTGAAGGCACTGTACACCTTCCCCGCCAGTTTGCCTTGGTGCCAGAGCGGGCCGGTGGTATCGATGAACTGTTTCAGCTGCGCGGCGACGTTGCCGTACCTGGTGGGTGTGCCGAAGAGCACGACGTCGGCCCAGTCGAGGTCATCGAGGCTCGCTTCGGCGATGTCCCGCGTCTGCTCGGCGACCAAGGCCCACTGCGGGTTGCTCTTCACGGCTTCCGGGGGCGCCAGTTCGCGGACCTTGCGGAGCCGCACCTCGCCGCCGCCCGCTGCGGCGCCCTCGCCCACGGCGCGCGCCAGCTGATACACGTTGCCGGTGGCGCTGTAGTAGATGACGGCGACGTTGACCTTCTCGTTCATATTCCCTCCTCGCCGGCCCAGTCGAAGCCGGCCCCGCACTGGATAAGGGGCCTCAGAAGGATGACAACGCAGCGCTTTCGGCTCTGGAAGGAGCGCTCTTGCCCTGCCGCGACTGGATCGGCACGCGGCGCGAGCGACCCCACGCGACGAAGACCCCCAGGGCCGCGAACGTAATGAGCATGGGGATGACCTGCGGCTCGCCGCGCGAAACGTGGAACGGGATCGCGAGCGCCATGACCAATGCCAAGCCGGCGGCCGCGAGCGGCGTCAGCATGGGGAGAATCCCGGTGAGGGCCGGTAGGATGACGCCAACGGCGCCCGCCAGCTCCGCCACTCCGATGAACCGCACCAGGGTGGGTGATACATCCGCCGTCCACGGGGCGAACGGCGCTAGTTGGGCGATGGGCACCGCGACGTGTAGCACGCCCGCCATACCGAACCACGCGGCCAGGATCACCTGCACGATCCACAGCGACAGGCGCAGGCCCTTGCCGGTTCCCGTCGCGGCTTTCGGCTCTTTGATGCTCGTAACCATGGGTCCTCCATTGTCTCAGGTTCCGTGCTCGATTACATGTTTACAACACATATATCCTCAAAAAAAGTTCCGGCTACGGCACGAGCGCATCGCACAGCCGAGCGAGTTCGCGCAGCTGAGCTTGGCTGAGCGGCCGCGTCACGGATTGCATCAGCGCGTCGACCTCCGGGTCGATCGTCGCCAACAGCTTCAGTCCTGCCTTGGTGATCCGGGCGACCGAGAGCCGCCCATCGTCACCGCTCCGCCCCCGCGCGACCAGACCCTGGCGCTCGAGGCGGTCGAGTAACCGGGTCACGTCGGGCGAGCGCCGCATGAGCCGGCGCCCCACCTCGTAGCGTGGGTGTCCCTGCGGGTGGGCGCCTCGGAGAATGCGCAGCACGTTCATCTGATCACCCGTGATGCCGTGTCGCGCACACAGAGCGTCCGCTGCTTGCGTGAAGTGCTCGGCGGCGACCACCAGGCTCACCAGGGCCTCGGCAGCGAGGCTCGGGAAGCGCCGCTGGTGGACACGCGCACGAACCGGCATGAGCCATATTATGTGTTGTTAACACACATTGTCAAGGCGGCGCCGCGCGCGGCGTGAACCGCGGATAGTCGCCCAGCACGATCACCACCGCGCCCTGCGCTTCGAGATCGCGGATGGCGCCCGCCATGGCGGGGTCCGCCGCGCGCGCTTCGATGTCCAGATAGAAGAGATACTCCCACGGCGTGGTGCGGTCGGGTCGGCTCTCGAGCTTGGTCAGGTTGAGCCCGGCGGCGGCGAGCGGCGCGAGCGCGCGCGCCAGCGTGCCGGGCCGGTGCGGCAGCTTGAGCAGCAGCGTCGTCTTCGCCGGCACGCCGGGCGGCGGCGACGCCGGCTCCGCCGCCACCAGCAAGAAGCGCGTCTGGTTGTGCGGCTCGTCCTCGATCCGCTCCGCCATGATCGTCAAGCCGTAGCGCTGAGCCGCAAGCGCACCCGCGATCGCCGCGAGTGAGCGGTCGCCCTGCCGCGCCACCTCGGCCGCCGCACCCGCCGTGTCGTAAAACGCCACCACCTCGACGCCCGCAAGCTGGCGCAGAAACCGCTCGCACTGCGCCAGTGCCACCGGATGCGACAACACGCGCCGCAATGATTCGCGCGACGCGCCCGCCACACCGAGGAGACAGTGATGCACCGAGCTCACCACCTCGCCCACGATCGCGAGACCCGACTCGGCGATGAGGTCGAAGTTGGTGGCGATCGAGCCGACCAGCGAGTTCTCGATCGGCAGGAGACCGAGATCGGCCCGCCCCTGGACCACCGCCTCGGCGACGTCACGGAACTCGCGATAGGGCTGCGACTCGGCGTGCGGCTCGAGCAGGAAGAGCGCTTGCTCAGAGTACGCGCCAGGCTCTCCCTGAAATGCTATCCGCTTGCTTTCCATTGGCTTACACTAATGGCTCCGGGCTCTTGCCGTAAGATTGTCGGCCGGTCATATTGCCGGCTCATGACCCGAACAAACACCGAAGCTACTCCTTCGCCCGCGCCCCCGCCCTGTCCAGACTGCGGCGCCGGGACCGTGCGGCAGTCCGGGTGCGTGGTGTGCGTGCAATGCGGGTGGGCCCGATGCGGCTGACGCAGCTGCCGCTGTTACCGTCCGGCAGTGCGCCGGTCCCCCCGACCGCGCTTGCGGTTCTCGACGAGCGGCTGCGCGGGACCAAGTTCGTTTCCCTCACCCCCCGCTCCGTGCTCAACTCACCGCAGCAAACGGGCGTGGATTTCTGGTCGCTCAACCCTTTCGTCGGCTGCGAGTTCGGCTGCACCTACTGTTACGCGCGCTACGCGCACCGCTATGTGGTCGAGCGGGCGCGCGACGCGGGCCGGCTCTCCGGCGCGGAATTTCGCGACGCGTTCGAGCGGCGCATCTTCGTCAAGCAAGATCTGCTGGGCGCGCTCGAGCGCGATCTGCAGCGCTACTTTCGGTCCGCTCCGTCGGTGGGCGCGACCGCTCCGATTGTCATCGGCACCGCGACCGATCCGTATCAGCCGGGCGAGCGGCGCTTCCGCGTGACGCGCCTGGTGCTCGAGCGGCTGGCGCGGTGCGAGGGATTGAACATCGGGATCATCACCAAGAGCCCGCTCGTGACCCGCGATATCGACGTGCTGCGCCGGATCGCACAGCGGAGCGACCTCCAGGTGCACGTGTCGCTCACGACCGTGGACAGCGGGATCATCAGACGACTCGAGGCGCGCTCGCCGATGCCGGCGGCGCGGCTGCGGGCGCTGCACAAGCTCACGTCGGCGGGTGTCAACGCCGGCCTGATTGTGGCGCCGGTCCTTCCGGGGATCACGGACGACGTTCCCCACCTGGAAGCGCTCTTCCAGGCGGCCCGGGAGGCCGGCGCTCGTTTCATCCACGCCGGGCCGCTGCGGCTCTATCCCGCGGTGCGCGATCGCTTCCTACCGGTGCTGGACGCGCACTTCCCGCACTTGAGCGAGCGGTATCGGCGCGCCTACGCGCGCGCCAGCGAAGCGCCGCGGCCGTACGCGGCCGCGCTCGGCCGGCGCGTGCGGCGGCTGCAGCGGCGCTTCGGGTTTCCGGAGAACGAGGGAATGCGAGATCGCTACGGGCGACGGTTACCGCCGGCGCAGGGAGCGCTCGACTTGTGACGGTCGCGGTTTACGACTTGCGGCCGTCTCCGTAGAAGGCGGTGAGCTGCTTGACCCAGGCCGGGACCGAGCGCCCCCGCGCCGCATACGCGTCCGCCAGCAGCCGGGAGAGACCCTGACCGAGAATGACCCCGTCGGGCGTGCCCAGGCCAGAGGTCAGCTGCTCGACCAATGCAACGATCTCCGAAGCCTTACGAGATCGTGGCCGCTTAGGCTGCGCTGGCTTTGCCCGGCTCGCTGCCATCGTCACACCGCGTCAGAGGGCAGACCTGCACAAACAGCACATGTGATATACCTCGAAGTACCGGGTGTGGCAACAGCGCCACAGCGGGTCACGCGACGTCACCGGCCGCCGCGCCGGAGGACTCGTAGTGCCGCCGCAGATCGTGCACCCACGACGGGGCCGCAAGGCTGCGGGCCGCGTACGACTCCACCAACAGCTCGGCCACCTGCCGCCCCATCTGCATGGTCTGCTTCGACGAGAGGTCGCCCGAGAGCTCGTTGAGCAGGCGAACGAACTGGCCGATGTTGGGCGGGCGGGATACCTGGCCGCGGCC